>Ga0247727_10016723_pt1 | contig 11793 bp, 11 predicted proteins | sample WisWelCaveWW1625_FD_202498 | JGI IMG/M metagenome (GOLD analysis project Ga0247727, IMG submission 202498) | Biofilm microbial communities from Wishing Well Cave, Virginia, United States - WW16-25 | ecosystem: Environmental > Aquatic > Deep subsurface > Groundwater > Cave microbial mat | place...
GAACCGCCGCCATCGTGGGCGCCGTCTTCTCGGCCTACCGGACCCTCCACGTCAACGAACTACCAGCGGCCGGGCTCAATGCCCTGTCCGCGGACGACTGCACAACCTCTTCTGAGGACTGGCTCACCCGCACCAACCGTTACCGGCTGAACCTGCTGCAAGTCGTCCGCCAGGCGAGGGCCAGGACGGACGACAGGGCTCGGTGGCTGCGCCTCACCCAGTTCTGTTCCTTCGCGGCGATCCTGTCGATGATCGGGTGTATCCTCGTCCACGCCATCGTGGGCGGCTAGGAGGTGGCCTGTGAGCGAACCCGATCCCGTCAACCAGACAGCCCCTCCGCCGCCTTCCGGTGCGAACTCGCCGTTCCGGAGGTCCCTGAAGCCCACCCCCGGTCCCAGCCCGGTGGAGTACGTCATCGACGGCTGGCCGCCGTTCTTCGACTGGCCGCCGCAATGGTGGAGGCAGTGGCGGGAGGGGAAGGGCCGCACGGAACGCCCTTCCTGAGCCCCACGCGGTCGGGACGGAGGGGCCGATGCCCGGAGTTCCCTACTCTCGCGCCGCCGTTTCTCCGGCCTCGACACCCCCCGCCCTCCTCCACCACTCCTCCTCCCAGAAGCGGAAGCGGGGCTCGTCGAAGTCCCCGTGCTGCTGCGGCTGGTCCGGGTCCCCGCCGTCGAACTGCCAGACGCGGGTGCGCTCTTCCACGCCCTCCCGGCGGAGGATCGTGGACGGCGCGGTGATGAAGTTCACGAACCGCCCGGCGGTCCGGTCCAGCCGGGTCGGCGGGGTCGCGAGGTAGGCGTCGACCCATGTGAGCAGGCTCCCGCGGGGCACGACGTCCACGAGGTCCCAGTACTTCTCCGCCCTCTCCGGGCGGTCGGCCAGCATGAGGTGGACCACCTGCGTATCCGCGTTCCCCGGCCGCTCCATGTAGGGGACCACCGTGTCGGCGTAGTCCCGCACCGTGCAGGCCGACGCCATGTAGACGATCCGCCGCCAGTGGATCCCGGGGGCGTCGCGCAGCATCTGGTTCATCACGAGGGCCCCCATGCTGTGGCCCATGAGGGTGAGTTCCCACCCCTCCCCGTCCCCCACGTGGGAGCGCAGGCCGTCGAGGAACAGGTGGAGGGCCCCCCGCGGGGCGGCGCTCCCCTGGCCGGCCGTGAACTCCTTCTCGGTGTGGAACATCATCGAGATGCGGCGCTCCATGGTCCGCCAGGCGCTCGCCCCCAGCCCGTGGACGAAGGGGATCGTGGCGGCCCGCGCCGGGACGAAGACCACCCTCTGGATGGTCTCGAGGATCCCCGCGGACCCGTCCGAGCCCCGGCGGACCTCCAGTCCGCCCCGGCCGCCGTACCACGCGGCGCGCCGGTCCGCGTCCCGGACCTCGCCCGTCTCCGCCCCGAGCGCGATCTCGATCTCCCGGAACCAGAGCAGCGGGGCGGAGGCGGCGCCCCGCAGGACGTCCGCCGCGAGGTAGAAGGGCGCCGCCATCACCCAGACGCCCGACCGGTCCTTGCCCTGGCGGATCGTGAAGAGGTGGTCCAGGTAGCAGGACACGAAGGAGGAATCCCAGTTCACGAAGACCAGGAAGGGGGGGTCCCGGCCCGCGGCCGCGTCCTTCCCGATCTCCTCCAGCACCTTCCGCGCCCGCTCGATCCCGTCGTCCGGGCTGTTGAGCCCGCCGTGGATGTAGAGGATCACCCTCCTCCGGCCGTGCGCCTGCAACGAGCCCTCGGTCTCCCGGGTCATGGCCTCGAGGAGTTCGCGGAAGTAGGCCTCCCTCGGCGAGGCTCCGCCGGGAGGGTCCGTCTCGTCGGGGACGACCTCTCCGTCCCCCGCGGGGTCCCGGAGCTCCCCGTCGCTGTCCACCATGAGGATGTGCCGGCGGAGCGCGAGGTCCACCGGGACCGCGGCGCAGCCGGCCGCCGCCAGGCACAGGCCGGCGAGGAGTCCCCATCCCCCGGAACCGTTCACCGCGGACCCTCCGCTCCCGGCCGGATCCTACCGGGGGGCCCGCTCCCGTTTCCACCGCTCTTCTCCCCATCCGTCTCCTGCGGGCGATCCCCGCGGCATCCGATAAACCCTTGACAGGAAAGGTGTTCCCATGGCGAAGGGGCGTTCGAGGACCAGGTTCCGGATCGAGCGGGTGAGGGCCCGCGAGGTTCTGGATTCGCGGGGGAACCCCACGGTCGAGGTGGAGGTGGAACTGGCGGGCGGAGCCCGGGGGGCGTTCATCGTCCCGTCCGGGGCCTCGACGGGGAGCCGCGAGGCGCTGGAGCTCCGCGACGGGGGCCCCCGCTACGGGGGGAAGGGCGTCCGGAAGGCCGTCCGCAACGTGGTCGCCGGGATCGGTCCCGAGGTCCGAGGCATGGACGCCTCGGACGCCGGGGCGCTCGACCGGGTCCTGCTCGATCTCGACGGGACGAAGACGAAGAAGGCGCTCGGCGCCAACGCCATCCTCGGGGTATCCCTCGCCGCGGCCCGGGCGGCGGCGGCGGCCGCCGGCCAGCCGCTCTACCGCTTCCTCGGCGGGGCCGGGGCGGTGACCCTCCCCGTGCCGATGATGAACGTGCTCAACGGCGGCGCCCACGCCGACAACACCGTCGACATCCAGGAGTTCATGCTCGTCCCCCACGGGTTCCCCCGCTTCTCCGAGGCGCTCCGCGCAGGCGCCGAGGTCTTCCACGCGCTGAAGGGGATCCTGAAGGGCGCCGGGCTCTCCACGGGCGTGGGCGACGAGGGGGGCTTCGCGCCGGACCTCGCGAGGAACGAGGACGCGCTCCGCCTCCTGCTGCGCGCCATCGAGGCCGCGGGCTACGAGCCGGGCCGGCAGATCTCGCTCGCGCTCGACGCCGCCGCCACGGAGTTCCACCGCGACGGCGCCTACCGCCTCGAGGGCGAGGGGAAGGCCGCCGCGCTCTCCGGGGCGGATCTCGCCGCCATGTACGGGGAGTGGTGCTCGAAGTACCCCCTCGTCTCGCTGGAGGACCCCTTCGCCGAGGACGACGAGGCCTCCTTCTGCGCCTTGACTTCGAAGATGGGGGATCGCGTCCAGATCGTGGGCGATGACCTGCTCGTCACGGATCCTGCGCTGGTGCGGGAGGGAATCAGACGCAAGTCATGCAATGCAGTCCTTGTGAAGGTGAATCAAGTGGGGACTCTCACCGAAACCGTGGCAACGGTGCGGACGGCGCAGGGCGCAGATTGGGGCGTGATCGTCAGCCACCGCTCCGGGGAGACCGAGGACACCACCATCGCGGACCTCGCGGTGGCCTGGGGCGCGGGGCAGATCAAGACGGGCTCGCTCTCCCGCTCCGAGCGCATCGCGAAGTACAACAGGCTGCTGCGCATCGAGGAGGAGCTCGGCCGCCGGGCCCGCTTCGCCCGGCCCCGCTACGCCCGGGGGTCCCGTGGCAGGTAGTGTCCCGCCCGCCCCGGAGGGGAAGCCCCCGCCCGACCTGGCCTTCCTCGTGGCCGCGGGGATCGCGCTCGTGGCCGGGCTCGTGCTCGTCCGCAACCTGCTCCCCGCCAAGCGGGACCTCGCCGAGACGCTTCGGCGCGAGGAGGACCTGCGCCGTGGCCTTGATTCACTCCGTTCCGAGCGGGACCTCCTCGAGCGGAAGGAGAAGGCCCTTCACGAGGACGACCTCTACAAGGAGAGGGAACTGCGCAGGCTGACCGGCATGTCGAGGCCGGGGGAGTTCGTCGTCCGGTAACATCGTCGGCCGTGAACCGGAACCCGGCGGCCGCGTCCCTCCCCCTCCTCCTCGCGCTGGCGGCGCTCTCCCCCGCGGAGGACGCCGACCGCGCGGGACCCCTGGCCTTCGTCCCGCTGGAGAGCCCGGCCGTGGCGGCCCAGCTGCGCGAGGCGGGGGCGCTGGCGGTGGCGAAGCGGATCCCCGAGGCCGTCGCGACTCTCCAGGAGGTGATCGACGGCGCGCTCTGGGACCGGGTCGTGCCCCTGGATGGGGACCGGGACACGCTGGAGCAGGCGAGGGAGCGGGCCCACCGGATCCTGGCGAAGGACCCCGCGCTCCGCGAGGCGCACCGCCGCCGCTTCGGCGAGGCCGCCGACGGGCTCCTCGCCTCCGCGCTCCGGTACGGCGACCTCCGCGGCCTCCGGGAGGTCTTCGCCCGGTTCCCCCTCACCGGCGCCGGGGCCCGGGCCGGGCTGCTGCTCGCCCGCGAGGCCCACCGCCGCGGCCTCCCCGAGGAGGCGCTCGGCATCCTCGACCGGATGGAGGATTTCGGTTTCGGGGACGGTCCACCGGCGCCTCCTCCGCCGGAGCTCCTGTCGCTCCGCGCCGCCTCCGCGGCGGCCGCGGGGGAATCCGACCCGGCCCGGGGCCCCGCCGGCCCCCGCGGCCCCCTCGCCCTCCTCTGGAGGTGGCCCGGGGACCCGGAGGAGCTGGCGCCCGCCGCGGGGGACCTTGAGGCCTACGGGAGGGGCGACCTCCCCCTCCCGGCGAACCACCTCGTGGCGGTGCAGGACGGCGTCGTCTACTGGACCGACCCGTTCACCGTCACGGCCATCGACCTCGCCACGGGCCGGACGCTGGCCCGCTCCGCCCCTCCCCCCGGCGCCGGCCACCCCGCCGCCGGCGGGGACGAGGTCCGCGGGGAGACCTTCGCCCCGTCCGCGGACGGGCATGGCGTCCTGGCCTCCCTCGCCGTCCCGGACCCCCGGCGGTGGGGACGGCGCACCGGGACGCTCTGCCTCCTCGAGCCGCGGGGGCTCCGGCTGCTGGCGCGCCGGGGCGGCGATCCGGACGTCGAGCACCCGGAGCTGGCGGGGCGCTTCGTCTTCCACGGGCGGCCGCTGCTCCTCGGGGACCGCGTCTTCACGGCCGCCACGGAGGCCGCCGACTTCGGGGGGAACGCCGTCGGGGACGTCCGCACCCACGTCCTCGCCTTCCGCCGCGGCGACCTGGGGCTCCTCTGGGACACCTTCGTCGCCTACGGGAGCGGCATCCGCTCCTCGGACGTCTCCCCCGCCGGGACCCTGGTGCACCGCCACGGGCGGCTCTACCTCGCCACCCACACCGGGCTCGAGGCCTGCCTGGACGCGCGCACCGGAGGCCTGCTCTGGGCCCACCGCTACCGGACCCCCGAGCTGGCCCCCACCGCGCGGCTCTCCACGCAGGTGGACCGGACCATGACGCCGGTCCTCTGGAACGAGTCGCCGCCCGTCTTCAGCGGGGGGCTCGTCGCCTTCGCGCCGCGCGATTCCTACTACATCGACTTCCTGTTCCAGCGGCCGCTGCCGGCGACGGGCGCCATCCGCGCCGACCATGCCTTCAGCCGCCCCCGCCGGGACAACGGGGACCTGACCGCGCTGTGGGTCCTCCCCGGGCCCGCGGGGAAGTTCTTCCTCGCGGGGCAGGCCGCCGGGTCCGAGGAGGCGCCGCTGCTTCTGCGCGACCTCGACCCCGCCGCGGCGAGGCAGGTCCCCTGGCGCGGGCCGGTCATGGAGTTCACGGTCGCGGGCCTCCCGGTGCGCACCGCGGACGCCGTCTACCTCGCCACGGAGAAGGCCATCTACCGCGTCCCCTACCCCGGCCGCGACGGGGAGATCGAGACCCTGGCGGTCATCCCCCCCTTCGACCCAGAGAAGCCCCGGCCCTCCGCCGGGAACCTCGTCGTCCTCCCCGACCGCATCCTCAGCGTGGCCGACGACGGGATCCTCTGCTTCGGGCCGGCATCCAGGTAGCGTCGGATCAGGAAACGAATGGCCAGAGGAGTTGACGAATGACGACCCGGACTGACGAGATCATCGAGGAGATCCGCCGACAGCGGGAGGCGCATGCGGCATCCCTGGACTACGACCTGAAGCGGATCCCACGGGACCTTCAGCAACAGGAGCAGGAGTCCCGGAGACGTGTCGTCACGCGACCGCCGAAGTTGCCCTTGCCGGTGCGAGGGTCGTCCCCGGTCTGACAAGGCGATGCACCGGGCGGTCCGCTTCGCGGCGGCAGGTGATCTCCCCGTCGCCAGGAGGCGGCGGACTCGACTCACGGAGGCATGGCGGAGAGTGAATCGGCACCGCCGCCCGGTCAAGTTCACGGAATCCGGGCCCTCAGCGCGACGAGTTCCACTTTCCCCGGGACGAGGTCGAGAGCACGGTTCACGAGGATGAGGGCGTCCTCGCGACGGCCCTGCTCCAGGCAGAGCGCGGCGAGGAGGCCGAGCGCGGGCACCGAGTCCTCGCGCACCTCGAGCGCCTCGAGTAGCGCCTTCACCGCCTCGTCGGGCCGCCCCATGGCGCGGTAGACCTCGCCCCGCTGGACGAGCGCAATCTCGCAGCGCGGGTTGAGCTCCAGCGACTTCTCCACGTAGGAGAGCGCCTCCGCGAGGTGCGGCGACCCCCGGTTCCCCTTCGCCCGGCGCACCAGCACCCGGGAGAGCCCGCAGGGGGCGAGCGCGTTCCAGGGCTGGATCTCCGCGATCCTCCGGAACGCCCGTTCGGCCAGGTCGAGCGCGCCCTCGTCCAGGCACTGCCCCCCCAGCTCCGTCCACTCCTCGGCCAGGGTGGCGGAGATCCAGATCTCGGCCGCCCCCACCTCGAGCGCCCCCTCGAGCCCGTGGATGGCGACGGCCCGCGCCGCGCCCTCGGCCGCGTCGTCGGAGAGCAGGGTCCCGGGCCGGAGCGTCCATGCCTCGACGGCGGCACGGAGGGAGGGAGGCAGGAAGGGCCCGAGGACCGCGGCGGCGTCCTTCCTCTGGGAGGCGCGCTTGAGGCTCCTCTCGCGGTAGAAGCCTCCCCCGGCGGACCAGGACGCCTCGAGGCCCCGCAGCGCCCGGTCCCGGGACTCCCGCACGCCCAGCCACCGCGCGGGGTCGATCCCCGGGAGGTCCGGGTGGGGGCCGGAGCCGCGCATCGCCCGGGTCGTCCAGTAGTCCATCTCCTGGTAGGACCGCGCTTCGAAGGCGCCCCGCGGCGCCCGGAACTCGAGCTGGAGCCGATCATCGGTGTGGAGCGAGGCGTCCCCGCCCGCCGCGGCGAAGGCGGCCGTCTCCTCCCGGTCCAGGAACAGCAGCGCCAGAGCGTCCTCCGGGCCCCGGAGCCCCGCCGCGGCGAGGCTCGCCGCCGCCTCGCCCCCGGGCCAGGGCCTCGACGCCAGCCCCGCCGCGAGGTCGGTCCCCTCCTCCCGCGACGCGATGAGGCAGTAGTCGCACCCGGGGACCAGCTCCCAGACCGTCGCGCCGGGGAAGACCGACCGGAAGGTCCGCACGACCAGCCGGAAGTCCTCCACCGAGAGGTTGTAGGACTGGAGCCAGATCCCCACGACGCCGCCCGGGGCGAGGCGGTCGCGGCAGGCCTCGAAGTACTCCACCGTGAAGAGGTCGCTCACCCCGGCGATCCAGGGGTTGGTGGGTTCGGAGGTGATGGCGTCGTAGAGGTCGCCCGCGTGCTCGAGGTGGGTGCGGCCGTCCTCCAGCAGGACCCGGGCGCCGGGGCGGTGCGTGACGTCCCCGTTCCAGGGCCGGAAGAGCCGCTCCGCCTCCAGCACCTCGGCGGAGATCTCCGCGATGTCGAGGGAGCGGGGCCCGTGGCTCGCGGCGGCCGCGGCGGACATGCCGGTGGCGAGGCCCACCACGAGGACGTGGTCCGGGCTCCCGCGCAGCAGCGCCGGGAGGTGGCCCAGGAGCATCTGCGTGGAGCGGTCCTCCCAGGTGCTCGCGTCGGTCTTCCCGTTCACGCGGAGGAACAGGGAGCCGTCGGGGTTCCGGAAGACGGCGACCGCGGCGCTGCGACCCTCGGAGGCGTAGGGCATGTCCCACCCGTCGTCGCGCATGGCCCGGTCGAGCGGGATGGACTCGGAGCCGGCCTTCTCCTGGTAGTCCCCCCTGTAGATGAAGGCCCCGGCGTGCATGCGCCAGGGGTGCCAGGCCGGGGCCGCCCCCGCGAGGAACCCACCCAGCGCCAGCAGCCCCCCCGCCGCGGCGAGGCCCCGTACCCGCGGCCATGCGGCGGCGGCGAGCGCCCCCGCGAGGAGGAGGTTGAGGACGACCGCGGCCAGCAGCAGGGCCCGCGTACCGAGGGCCGGGATGAGCACGAGCCCGCCTCCCAGCGACCCGAGGATCACCCCGGCCGTGTTCACCGCGTAGACCCGGCCCACGGCGCGGGAGGCGCCCTCCGCGCCCGGGTCGAGCGCGGCGACGATAAGCGGGAAGACCGCCCCCATGCCGAGGGTGGGGAGCAGCGCGAGCATCAGGGTGCGCCCCGCCTCCCAGCGGAGGAGGTCGGGGTAGTCGGGGATGGCCTCGCCGGTGAGCCCGGCCACGGCGACGGGCAGGTGGGCGATCTGCACCACGCTCATCCACCCCGCGATCCCGACCGCCGCCTCCACCAGGACGAGGGGGAGGAGCGCGCCCCTCCCCCTCCCCCGGAAGGCCGGTGCCAGGAGCCCGCCGAGCCCGAGCCCCAGGATGAAGACCGCCACGATGAGCGTGAAGGCGTGGACCGAGGAGCCGAAGCAGAGCACGAGCGCCCGCGTCCACCCGAGCTGGTAGAGCATCCCCGTGAACCCCGACCCCGCGGCGAGGAGGAACAGCGTCCTCCGCACCTGCGGTGGGAGGTTCTCCGTAGCGGCGGAGCCTGCTCCGCCGGGCCCCGCCATCGGGACCGATTCGCGATTCCCGGGCGTGGAAAACTGCGACGCTACGGGCTGCGCCGCTACGGACCCCGCCCCGAACATGATCCCGTAGGGGCGGGCGGAGCCCGCCCGGCCGTTCCCTAGGACGTCGAGGCCCCACGCCACCGCCGCGACGGCGAGGTTCGCCGAGGCCCCCGTCCAGAGCGTCCCCCGGAACCCGAGTTCCGGGAGGAGGACGAACCCGGCGAGCCAGGCCCCGCCCGCGGCGCCGAGCGTGTTGATCCCGTAGAGGAGGCCCGTCCCCGAGAGCACGCCCCGGTCCTCCCGCACCACGGCCCTCACGAGCACCGGGAGCGAGGCCCCCATGGCCGCGGTCGGCGGGAGGAGCGCCGCGGCGGCGACGAGGAAGCGGGCGGCCGCGTGGAGCGCGGGCTCCCCCTCGAAGGTCCGGTAGCACCACCCGAAAACCGGATGGAGGGCCGCCAGCACCCAGGGGAACGCGGCGCAGTAGAGCCCGATGCCCCCCTCGAGCAGGCCGTAGGCCAGGAGCGGACGGCGGAGCCGCGCCGCCCACAGGCCGCCCAGCGCCGCGCCGAGGGCGAGGCCGCCGAGGAAGACCGTCACCACGGCCACCACCGCGGGGTAGGAGCCGCCCAGCACCCGCGCCAGCTGCCGGGACCAGACCACCTCGTAGACGAGCCCCGCCGCCCCCGAGAGGAGGAAGAGGAGGGCCACGGGCAGGAGCGGGGGCCGCCGGGGGGAGGAGCCGTTCATGGGCCCGGGGAGTGTACGCTCTCCCCGTGGCCCGAGTCCGCCTCCGCGTGGTCCTGGACGACGCCGAACGAACCCGCGTCCCGGGGGAGGCCGTCCCGGGCCGCGTCGAGGTCGAGGCCGACGAGGCCGCGACCTGCGACGGCCTCCACGCCCGGGTCGCCTGGAAGACCGCGGGGGACGCCAACGAGGCGACGGGCGGGGGCCCGCCCGCGCTGCTCGGCACCGGGGAGTGGAAGGCCGGGGATCGCCTCTCGTTCCCGTTCTCGCTCACGGTCCCGTCCGGGCCCCCCACCTACGAGGGGAGGCACTTCTCCGTGATCTGGGCGGTCCGCGCGGACGCCGACCTCTCCTGGGCCTTCGACGGGAAGGCCGAGGCGCCGTTCCCCGTGGAGTTCCGGTCCGGGGAGCGGCCCGGCCTCGAGACGATGGAGGAGGGGGGAGGCACGGCGCTGGGCTGCGCCGTCGTCTCGGTCCTCGCCCTGGGGATCTGCCTCGCGATGCTCCTCCTCTCCCGGCGATCCCCCGGCATCGGCTGGTGGCTGGGCGCGGGGGCGGGGGGGATCCTCTCCTTCTTCACGCTCCTCTGGGCCGCGGGCTACCGCCGGCTGGGACGGGTGACACTGGAAGCGGGCCCCTCGCCGGTGCCCCGCGGAGGGGAACTGGCCTGCCGCATCGTGCTCCGGCCCCGGAAGGAGTTCGCGGCGAAGGCGGTGATCGCCGTGCTCACCGCCCGGGAGAAGTCCGAGAAGGGGAGCGGGAAGAGCAGGAAGACGCGGGACGTCGAGCTCCTCAAGAGGACGGTCGAACTCGAGGGGCTCCCGCGGGTCCCCGCGGGCGGGGAGGGGGTCTTCGCGGGGATCGTCGAAATCCCCCCCGACGCCCCGCCCACGGTGGAGGCGGAGCCGCACGGGGTCGCCTGGAAGCTCGAGGTGACCGTGAAGTCCGGCCACCTGAGCATGGACCCCGACTACGAATTGGTGGTGAAGGTCGTCTAGTCCTCGACCTCGAGCACCTCGCCGGACTCGGAGACCTTGACCTCGTAGACCTTGCCGCCGGCCTTGCCGCGCAGCTCGTAGGAGACCGCGCCCTTCTCGAGGATCTTCTCGGCCTTCGAGGGGACGAGCCCCGGGACCCGCTTCAGCGCCGCGGCCCGGACCGCCTCCGGGACGGCGTCCACGTGGATCCCCCGCTCGACCGTGACGACCTCGCCCTCGGGGGTGGTCATGACGTCGACGGGTTCCCCGCCGACCGTCCCCGACACCTCGAAGTAGAGGCGTCCCTCGTCGGTCTCCTTCGAGGCCTTCACCACCGTCATCCCCGGGACCGCGGCCTCGGCGGCCCGGCGGACCGCCGCGGGGACTCCCTCCAGGGCGACGGACGTCTCCGTCCCCTGCTCCTCCCCCTCGTCCTCCTCTTCGGCCTGGAAGACGGCGCAGCCGGCGAGCGCAAGGGAAGCCATCAGCGCGAAGGCGACGGGAAGACGCTCCATGGGAGTCTCCTTTCCTGTCCGGACGGGGTCATCCTAGCAGACCGGTCCGGGGGGCCATCCTCCCCGGGGAACATGACTGGAGGATGAACGGGGGGAGGCTCAGCCCCCGATTCGCCGGATCCAGGGGACGGCGTCGAACCCGGCGTCGTAGGTGAGGATCTCCTCGATTCCGTTGTTGCGCATCACCGCCGCGTGCAGGGCGTCGCGGGAGGAGAGACCCGGGTTCTGGAGGAAGATCGCCCGGGCCTCCAGGGCGTCCTCGCGGGTCACCGGGAGAACCTCGTCCGTGATCTCGAGGAGGGTGTCGAAGGCGGGGGCGACGGCCCCGGGGAGGCGGAGGGACGCGCAGCGGCGGAGGAGTTCCTGGAGGACCTCGGCGCTGGTGACCAGCTTCCGGCCCTCCCCGGCGAGCCTGCGGACCTCCCGGAACACCGCGTCCCTCCGGGCGGGGTCCCGCCCGACCAGGTAGATGGGGATGTTCGAGTCGACGAAGATCACCCGTTCCGGCCCCGCTCGATCTCGGCGAGAATCTGCCCGATGTCGGGGGCCGGGAACTGGCACTTCGCGGCGCGGCGCATGGCCGCGACCTTGCGCTCGAGGCTGCTCCGGGGCTCACGGCGGGCCGCCTCCTCCAGGACGCCCCGGACCCAGGCGCCGACGGAACTCCCGTGGCTCCGGGCGATCCGCTGGATCTCGCGGTACCGCTCCTCGGGCATGAGGACCTGCAGGCGCTTTGTCATGCTGGTGAGCATAACATACTCATGGGGATGAGTCAAACGCCTCCCGCCCCCGGCCTATCCGATCCTCGCCTCCTCCCCGAACTTCGCCGCCAGCACCTTGAGGTGGCGCTTGAGGTACATCCTCGGGTCGGCCAGTTTCCTCGCCATGGCGCGGGGGATGGCCATGTGGATGGTCCCGCGCTCGGTGAGC
>Ga0247727_10016724_pt1 | contig 11793 bp, 9 predicted proteins | sample WisWelCaveWW1625_FD_202498 | JGI IMG/M metagenome (GOLD analysis project Ga0247727, IMG submission 202498) | Biofilm microbial communities from Wishing Well Cave, Virginia, United States - WW16-25 | ecosystem: Environmental > Aquatic > Deep subsurface > Groundwater > Cave microbial mat | place...
TGTTGATCCGCTCGGAGAGGCCGGGCGAGCCGGTCAGCACCACCACCGGCGAGCGCTCGGCGTAGGCGCAGGCAATCGCGTTCACCAGGTTCAGCCCCCCGACGCAGTAGGTGACACAGACGGCGCCGATCCCGTTGATTCGCGCGTAGGCATCGGCCGCGTAGCCCGCCGCATCCTCACGCGTAGTACCGATATGTTGGATGGGGGACTGTTCGATGAGCTTGTAAAGACCGAGCACGTAATCGCCGGGGATGCCGAAGATGTGCCTCACGCCCAGTTGATGCAACCGGGCAATGAGAGCGGAGCCGATCGTCTGCTTGACAGCCATCGTGTTTTCCCCCGCTCCTGCCGTGATTGTACCATTTCACCCGCCCACCCGCACGTTGTCACACCCACCCACCCCGCGCCTGTCGAGACAGGCGCTTCTCCGCGTGGACGCGTGCTTTTCCCGTAGAGCCGCTTTGACGACGCAGAATGCCCGTGCTATGAAAGGGCGATCACACTGAAAGTCGCTGCTAGTCGCTGGGAGGCTCGAAGTGCCCAGGCGGGCGGGATTGCCAGGGGACGGTCGCTTGTTTGGATTGTTTCGCAAGACTGCGTAGGCTCATTTCGGCTGCCCGGATCAATTTTGGATCGCCGCCCTGAAGCACGGCGGTCAACAGGGCGTACAATCCGCGATCGTGACGGGCAGCGAGCAGGATTCGTTCAATGACGGGGTCGAGAGAATCGGCCTGAGCCGGTTCCGAATCATCGCCGTCGGCGCTCGTCAGCCACTCGAGATGTTTCGGATCACCGTAGAGCCATGACACGGGAACCCCCAACGCTTTGGCGACGAGTTCCAGTGCCGAGGCCGGCGGATCGGCCTCTCCGGATTCGATGGCTTCGAGAGATGAGATGGAGAGGCCGGCATCCCCGGCCAGCGATTCCACAGACCGGCCGCGAGACAACCGCCACGCCTGAATGGTAGAACCAAGCGACATGGCGCGATGATACTGAATCGTTCCCTGAGGCGCAACCGACAATGACGACCGCCGATTACTCATCCTTCGCCGAACTGACGGCCGCTCAGTCGTCAAGAATCAAACGCCTGCTCCGGGAGAAACAGGTCCGCGACGCCGAGCATGTCTTCGTCATGGAGGGCGCCAAGCCGATCCGGGAATTACTGCGCATCAAGTCGCCCGCGATCGAGTCCGTCGTGGTCACGCAGCCGTATCTCGACACCTGCGAGCCGGCGATGCGCCGATCGCTCGACTCGCAACCGGTCTACCTGTGCCGCAACACGCTGTTCGAGAAATTGTCGGATGCGACGACATCCCAGGGCATCCTCGCCGTGATCAGGAAGCCGGTCTGGGATCAGGCTGCCATCTTCAAACGGCCCCAGGTATTGGGCATCTATGGCGAATGCCTGCAGGATCCGACAAATGTCGGAGCCATCGTTCGAACGGCAGCCGCCCTGGGGCTGGATGGGCTCTGGCTGTCGGCGGATTCCGCCGACGTCTTCAATCCGAAAATCGTCCGCGCAACCGCCGGGATGCTTCTCAAACTGCCCGTCTTCATCGTCAAGGACGCCGGCGAATTCTCGAAGTTTCATTGTGCAATCCTGGCGGCAGACTCCTCGGACAAGCACGCGCAACGGATGGACGAAATCGCCAGCATTCCCGCCAAAACCCTGATCGCATTGGGGAACGAAAGCCGCGGGCTGTCCAACACCACCTTGCGTGCAGCCGCAATCCGGTTTCACATCCCGATCAGCCAGGACGCGGAATCGCTGAACGTGGCGGCATCCGCGGCGATCGCCGCATATCACTTCAGCAGGTTGCAGAGGGAATAAGAAAAATCGCCAGATGGCAAACCGATAACCATTTCAGGCTTCTTCCTGGCAGGAACTCACAAATCTACGGAAGCTGTGCTTCTGAAGGGCTGATACCTCTAGTTGTCATAAAAGCCGGAATTATCAATCCCAGCAATCCTCCGCCCACAGCGGCCAAGAGGCCACTGAATAATGCCAGGACGATATACCCAAAGTTTGCATGAAGTTTTCTTTGTATTAACACAGTAAAGGCAATCGCCAAGGAATACACGATGGTGACCACGGCACCCGCTCCAAGACCTGCCGTATAACCTTCGTCGAACGTCTTTGCTCCCGATTGTATTCCAACCAATGCGCCTGCAATGGCGCCCACAATGACACCAACAAGAAAGAATGCCAAATAAAACCCGACCGCTTCTTTCCAATTTCTTTTGTATGAAAAGTTCGTCAGATTTTTAAACATACCTAATGGTGCAACTCTTATTTTATATGGTGCCGAGGGACAGAATCGAACTGTCGACACCAGCCTTTTCAGGGCTGTGCTCTGCCAACTGAGCTACCTCGGCACGCGGCGCACGATAACAAGGCATGTCGGAAACTGTCAAGCACGGTTAGCCCGCATTATTCATGAAGGTTCGTGACGAAACTGCGAAGACGCCACGCGAGACGGGCGCGTGGAGCCCCAAGAGGCCGAGACGTACTTGAAACAGTACATTGAGGACGCGCGGGGCGAGCCCGCCCGCCTGGCCGTGAACAAGCCGCGGCCAGGCTTGTCGCAGCGGCGTATTCGCAGTTGCAGTAGAAGCTTTCATGAATAATACGGGCTCGATTGCTTGACGCCCTCTGATAACGCGGAGTATTCTGCAAATCGTGAAGACTGTGGGCAAAGAACCGATGGACGCATCCGAATCAGAAAAAGAAACGACTGCGCCTGAAACGGAGCAGAAGTCTCCGCAGGACTACATCGCGGAACTGGTCAAGAAAGCCAGGGCTGCGGCGAACAAGCTCGCTACGCTGTCCACCGTCGTGAAAGATCAGGCGTTGACGGCAATGGCGGAAGGGCTGGAAGCCAAGACCGACGATCTGCTCGCTGCCAACGCGAAGGACCTGGAAGCCTTCGAGAAGGCCAAGGGCAGCAGCGCCCTAGCCGACCGCCTCACACTGACATCGGCCCGTATCAAGGAAATGGCCGACGGCATCAGGCAGATCATCAAACTGCCCGATCCCCTCGGCGAAGCGCCGAAGATGTGGCGGCGGCCAAACGGGATGCAAGTAGGCAAGATCCGCGTGCCGATCGGCGTCATCGGCATCATCTACGAATCACGGCCGAACGTGACGGCGGACTCCGCGGCGCTCTGCCTGAAATCCGGAAACGTCTGTATTCTGCGTGGCGGGTCCGAGGCCATTCACTCCAACCGCGCGATTGCCGCCATCTTGTCGGAAGCGGCGGAAAAGGCCGGTGTGCCGGCCGGCGCCATCAGCTTCGTCGAGCGGACAGAGCGGGAAGTGGCCCACCTGCTGCTGAAGCAGGACAAGTATGTGGACTTGATCATCCCGCGCGGCGGCGATGCGCTGATGAAAACGGTCACGGAACAGTCCACCATCCCGGTCATCAAGCACGACAAGGGCATCTGCCATATTTACGTGGATGCCGACGCCGATCCGGCCATGGCCGAAAACATTTGCGTCAATGCCAAGGCGCAGCGTCCGTCCACCTGCAACGCCATGGAAACGCTGCTCGTTCATCAGCAGATGGCGAGAACGTTCCTGCCGGAACTCGTCAAAAAGCTGATCGCCGCCAAGGTCGAAGTGCGCGGGTGCCCGAAAACCTGCCAGGTGGCTCCCGAAGCCAAACCGGCCTCGGACAGCGACTACGGGCAGGAATTTCTGGCATTGATCCTTGCGGTCAAGGTAGTCAGGAGCATGGAAGAGGCAATGGCGCATATTGAAACGTACGGCTCGCATCACACGGAATCGATCATCACGAACGACTACACCCGTGCCATGCGGTTCCTCCGAGAAGTCGACGCCAGCGCGGTCATGGTCAACGCCTCCACGCGTTTGAACGACGGCTATCAGTTCGGCCTCGGCGCCGAAATCGGCATCAGCACCACACGCATCCACGCACGCGGGCCGATGGGCCTGGAAGAATTGACCTGCTCCAAATTCATCGTGCTCGGCAGCGGCCAAGTCCGGGAATGACGTGGACGCTTCCGCGCGCTCCGTTCTGACAAAACCCGGCAACGTCGTTTTTCCCTCCAACCTTTTGTTTCTCAAAGATCCGCAAGCAGCAGGTGGCCGCATGGCACGCCAGCCTAGCGGGCATCTGGTGTTTTACGGCCCCAACAACCGGCGAATTCTCGCGACTGATCCGGACGGCAATCCGCTTCATGAATGCGAGTGGGGGACAACGGCGTCGGGACGGACCCTGCTCATACGCGCCCGAATCCGTTTGGAATGGGGACAGTGGGTCGGCCTCAAGCCGGCAGGATTGATCAACCAGACGACGCTGGACCTGTTCAAAAAGCCGGGTTGGGAACGGCTCAAGACCGATGATCTCAGACAGATGGCCGCGCAGGCCATGCGCGTGCCGCTCGAAGCCGTCAAACTCTTTTACGGCGACGAAGACTTGATCATCGATTCAAAAGGCGCCGCCACGATCCGGCACAAAAAAGATGCTTTCTACGTGTTGGACGACGGCACCTTCGAACGGGCCCGCTTCATGGCCTGCATGGGCGCCATGCATTGGGCCAATATTGATTTTCTGCCGGTCGTGGAGCTGTTCCAAAGTTTGCTGCCTGGCACCGGCTCAGCCGCGTTCGAATTGATCCGTGGACTTTACGACGATCAGAATGAAGACCAGCCAGTGCCGCTCCGGTACCGAGGGATTCCGACCTATCCGTCCGAAGCAGCCTATCGGCTGTTCAGCAGCTTCTTCACCCCCCAGGCACCTGGCGGAAGCAATCCGTTGCCGGTCTTCATGGACGTTGCGCGTTCTCACGAAGTAACTTGGCTGCCGGTTGCCAATCCGCCTTTGCGGTTTTTTGACCCCTCTCACAATCTTTGCGTCACCGTGAAGGGGAAAGCTGTTCACAAAGCCACGAAGCTGGATGATCCTACGGGCCTTCCGTTCCTGAGCCCAGGTCCTGGCAGCAATCCTCTTGAACGAACGGTGACCGTGGCAAAGGGAACGCTTGTGCTGCAAGACCGTGAGACCAGAGTCGAACTGCCGGTGAATCCGGCATGGGGATCGTTGCAAGACTCACTATCGGAGAAACGGTCGCTCGCACCATCTGGTGGGTGGACGGCGTTCTTCGGAAGCCGACCGCCACAGGTCACACCGCACGAAGCCTTTTCAGCCGTGCTGTTGTACCCGGAGAATGATGCGGAAATCGACGAGGTCGCCTCGCAGCCTTTTGCCGCCGACTACCTGCAAGACAACTTCGAGCAGGATCCGCGACTCGCCGCGCATCTCGCCAAAGCCAAACAGGTCTTGATTGACAACTTTGATGGGGCGATCACAACCTGCATTCATCTGGACCGGTCCAGAAACTACACGGCTCTTTATAGTCACCCGGCCTATGCCCAGAAGCAGGCTCAGAATCTTTGGAGCGAGATGGTCCGCACACAGCATCCTGATTGGGCCAAGGGCATCTCCCTCATACCTGCTGCCGGAGCGCAAGACGTGTATGGCAAGTCCTACGATTTGATCTTCGTATGGATGCCGTTTGCGATTTACGGGGACGCGATGGCACAGCACAAAACCGTCCTCATGGTCACCAGCGCACTCGGACCGGGAGGGCAGGCCTTCATCGTCGGACCGGCGTCGCTTCAATCCGCGTTTCAAATGCACCCGCAGTTACAGGTCCTGAACGCGGAAGCGGTCGAAACTCTACCGACTTTTCAGATGCACCGGACCATCCTGCCGAAGGCGCGGGTCAAGACCGGGCTGACGTTGTTTCTTATTGCCAAGGGTTAGAACTCCCTCTTCCCGTTGTATTGCTTTCTCAACACAGCGTGTATATACTTTTTAGCAATATGAAGCCGCGCGTCCAGAGCTTGGCGTGCATCCTACTCTTAGTCCCAATGCTAACAGCCGGCTGCATTACCCCACATCCTTTGTTTGAAGCGATTAGTAACGGTGATACACAGGCCGTTACCGCTCTTTTAGACCAGGGAGTTAATCCTCACTCTGAGAGCGTATTTGTTATGGCACCTCTGAGCAGTGCTGCCAGTCGGGGGCATATTAAGATTGTTAAAGCACTGCTTGACCATGGGGCGAACCCAAACAATTTCGTTGGCGATAACCCCCCTTTGCACTACGCAGCTGATCTAGGCCGAACGGATATTGTGCAGCTCATGCTTGCGCACGGGGCAAGGGCAACCAATAAAGATTACTCTGGTAAAGCGACCGCTGCCGATTGGGCCGCCAAGAAGGGGCATTTGGCGTTAGCCCAGCTTCTCCGTGAAGCTGAGGCGAGAGAATCAGGTCGGTTGCCTGCCTCCTCGTTGGCATCTCCGGTTATGCCTGCGCAGCTGGGTGGAACCTCTTCTGACAGTTTCTTGAGCGATATAGATCAAATTCCTGCACACTCTGGCGTATCAAAAAAGAACGCCTACGCGATCATCATTGGTATCGAACAGTACCGCGAGAAGTTACCCAAGGCCGACTTCGCCGACCGGGATGCCAAACTGGTCGGGGAGTACCTGACAAAAGTGATGGGGTATCCGGAAGAAAACGTCATCGTCCGCACGAACGACAAGGCGTCCATGAACGACCTGACCAAGTATCTGGAAAGCTGGCTGCCCAATAATGTCGAGAAGGACGGCTCGGTCTTTATCTATTATTCAGGTCATGGGGCGCCGAACACAAAGACCGGCGACGCCTATCTCGTGCCATACGATGGCGATCCCACGTTTGTCGAGAAAACAGGGTACCCACTGAAAAAGCTCTACGCCCAGTTGGAGAGTTTGCCCACTAAAGACATCACCGTGGTGCTGGATTCCTGTTTCTCAGGAGCAGGGGGCCGGTCAGTGATCGGCAAGGGCTTGCGTCCCATGGGTCTTTCCATGGAACACTCGATCTCAGCAGCAGGAAAAGCGGTGGTCCTGGCGGCCAGCTCAGGCGATCAGGTGTCCAGCACGTATGAAGAAAAGGGGCACGGACTGCTGACGTACTTCTTCCTCAAGGGCCTGCAAGGGGAGGGAGACCTGAACAAGGACGGAAACATTGATATGGCCGAGCTGTACGACTACGTGAAGCCCAACGTGTCGAAAGTCGCCCGCAAGCAGTACAACAACGAACAAACGCCACAGTTACTTGGCGGCACGGATTCGCTCAAGCGCGGCGGACGGCTCATTGAGCGGTCAACCCCATAAAAGGATTACGACCTTTCCGTCACCCGCTCTCAATGGCTTATCCAGTTGTCAGAAGCCGGTTCATCATCTATACTCCCAGCCAACACGGTAGGGGCACGCACTGAAAATCGCCTGAGGGGACTACGATGCTGACCCATGCAAAATCCACGGTTGCTTCGGTTCTCATCCTGTCACTGTTTGTCCTCTCCGGATGCTCCACCGCAGTGATCAAGGTCGACCAGTTCACGCCCAGCAGCCCGCAGACACAAAAACTGCCCTTGAAGGTTGCCCTTGTCGTTGATAAACAGTCCAAACCCCAGCCGGTGAGCCTGAACTTCCAACTCTATGGAGTTGATGTCGTACCCGAGTTGGAGCCAGGCCTGTCTGAGGCTCTCAAGAAGGAATTCGAGGGTTTGTTTGAAGAGGTCACGCTCGTTGAGAACGCCGGCCAGGCTCAAGACAAAGACCTCATCGTCTCTGCAAACGCCAGGCTCAAGGAATCCGGCATGATGGCTTTGGAATCCCGAATAGAGGTCATCTTCCGGGATGCCTATACCAATACCGTCGTCACACGATTCGAACGGGCTGAATCCATCAACACCAAGCCGCCAGGCAGCGTAATGCTAATGGCAGCGCTAACCGGTGCGTCATTGTTTATGGGCGCCCCCATCTTTCTGCCTCTCGCCGCGATGTTTCATGGCGATAAAATCACCGAAGAACTCCAGACGGCTATTCCGGAAATAATCCGCACGATCGGCAAGGATGTGACGTTCGACCGTAGCATCACGCTCTTAGCGCGCAAGGATCCTGCCATGCAACAATTCGCCGGGGGCTCAGGAGTGGCTGAACGGAGAGTGCCCCCCAGCGACGTGGATAAGGTGCCCGCAGCCAGACCGGTTTTACACAAGAACCATTATGCGATTGTCATCGGCATCGAACGCTATCGCGAGAAATTGCCGAAGGCAGACTATGCGGATCGCGACGCCAAGCTGGTCGGGGACTATCTCACCAAGATCATGGGGTATCCGGAAGAGAATGTGATCATTCGAACCAACGAGAAAGCGTCCCTGACCGACCTCGTCAAGTACTTCGAAAACTGGCTCCCGAACAACGTCGAGAAGGACAGCTCGGTCTTTGTCTATTACTCCGGCCATGGCGCGCCCAACCCGAAAACCGGGGATGCTTATATGGTTCCCTATGACGGCGACCCTACCTTCGTGGACTCCACCGGTTATTCGATGAAACGCCTGTATGCAGCGCTCGATAAACTTCCGGTCAAAGACGTGACCGTTGTCCTTGACTCGTGCTTCTCCGGTGCCGGAGGACGGTCCGTGCTGGCGAAGGGTGCCAAACCGATGGGGCTCTCAGTCGAACATACACTGGCTGCGAGCGGAAGAACCATGGTCCTCGCGGCCAGCGCCGGCGACCAGATTTCCAGTGCCTACGAAGAGAAGGGACACGGACTGCTGACGTACTTCTTCCTGAAAGGCCTGCAGGGGGAGGGGGATCTGAACAAGGACGGCAACATTGATATGGCCGAGCTCTACGACTACGTGAAGCCCAACGTCTCAAAAGTCGCCCGCAAGCAGTACAACAACGAACAGGTGCCGCAATTACTCGGCAACCCGGACTCGCTCAAGCGCGGAGGTCGCCTGATCGAACGTGCGAGCCCGTAACCCTTTTCGCTGCCGCCTTGACAGAACAGCCCTGACACGATACGATGCGTCTGCCTTTAACGCTCATCCTGTGAGGTGAGCAAGGAGTAGCGCAATGCACGGCCTGAATCACGCCGTCGTCCGACAACCGACCTTCTCGATCCAAGTGGACGGGGAGGTTTTTTCGTGCCCTCCTCCTGACGTCAACCGTCAACTGTCAACCGTTACCGGTAACAGCCTCCTACGTATCACAGCCCACGGATTACGGATCACGGGTTACGGGTCACGAATGGCAAGCATATGATTGCGCACGACAAGAAACACGAAAAACTGATCATGGACGCCAGCGAAGTGACGCGGGCGCTGACGCGGATCGCCCACGAAATTCTCGAACGCAACAAGGGGACCTACGATCTGGCGCTGGTCGGCATCCGGACCGGAGGCGTCCATCTGGCCCACCGCCTGGTGAAACGCATCCAGGAGATCGAACACGCCAAGGTACCGATTGGCGAACTGGACATTACGCTCTACCGTGACGATCTGGCGCTCCGAAAAGAACAGCCGATTCTTAAAACCACAAAGGTCCCGTTCAACATCGCGGATAGGAAGGTCGTGCTGGTGGACGACGTGCTGTTCACCGGCCGCACGATCCGTGCCGCCATGGACGGCTTGATGGACCTGGGACGGCCGGCCGAAATTCAACTGGCCGTGCTGGTAGACCGCGGGCACCGACAACTGCCCATCAAAGCCACCTACATCGGCAAGAACATTCCGACCGCTGGCGACGAAATTGTGCAGGTCTTCCTCGAAGAAGACGGAGAGGAGGACCGGGTGGTCATCCGGCAGGGGGGCACGCCATGAGTTTTAAACACAAGCACCTGCTCGGCATCGCGCCGCTCTCCGCTGAAGAAATCATGCTGATCCTGGAAACGGCCGATTCCTTCAAGGAAGTCAGCGGGCGCGAAATCAAGAAGGTGCCGGCCCTCAGGGGCAAAACGGTCGTCAACCTCTTCTTCGAGCCGAGCACGAGGACGCGCACATCGTTCGAGTTGGCCGCCAAGCGGTTGAGCGCGGACGTGATCAACTTCGCGCCGTCCAACAGCAGCGTGGTCAAGGGCGAAACGCTCCTGGACACGGCCCGGAACATCGAAGCCATGCAGGCCGATCTCATCGTCCTGCGCCACCCGGCCGCCGGCGCGGCTGAGACGCTGGCGCGCGGGGTCAAGTCCTCCGTCATCAATGCCGGCGACGGCTGGCACGAACATCCGACACAGGCGCTGCTGGATCTCTATACGCTGCGAGAGAAAAAACGGGATTTCAAAGGCCTGAGGGTCGCCATCGTGGGGGATGTGGCACACAGCCGTGTGGCCCGCTCCAACATCCTCGCCCTCACCAAAGTCGGCGCCAACGTGCGGGTGGTCGGCCCGCGCACGATGATGCCCTACGGGATCGAACGCCTCGGCGTGCGCCTGTACGACAAGCTGGACGAGGGTTTGCGCGGCGTGGACGTGATCATGATGCTCCGCTTGCAACTGGAACGGCAGGGCCGGGCGCTCTTCCCGACGATCCGGGAATACTCGCGCCTCTATGGACTGACCGCGGAACGGCTGAAGCTAGCCGAGGCAGGCGCATTGGTCATGCACCCGGGCCCCATCAACCGCGGTGTGGAAATCGCGCCAGACGTGGCCGACAGCTTCTCCTCGGTGATTCTCGATCAGGTCACCAATGGAGTCGCCGTCAGAATGGGCATCTTGTATCTGCTATCGGGGACAAATCAATGAGTTGTAAAGTCAGAAAGTCGAAAGTCTTCAAGTCGGAAGATGTAGCTTCCACCATTTTCGACTTTATGATTTTCAGACTTGAAAGACTTTCTGACGGGGTATTTTCATGACAATTCTCATCAAAGGCGGACAGGTGGTCGATCCAGGCCGCGTCAACGGCCCGGCCGATGTGCTGATCGAAAACGGAAAGATCGCCGCAGTCGGGCCGAAGCTCAAGGCACCGGCCAATGCGACAGTCATCGATGCGACGGGCAAGGTGGTCACGCCCGGCTTCATCGATCTGCATGTCCACTTTCGCGAGCCAGGCTTCGAATACAAGGAAACGATCCAGAGCGGCACCGCCGCGGCCGTGGCCGGCGGATTCACGTCCGTCTGTTGCATGCCGAACACGAGCCCGGTCAATGACAATCAATCCATCACGGAGTTCATCCTCGAAAAGGCTCGCGCAGCCGGTAACGCCAACGTATTCCCGGTCGGTGCCATCACCAAGGGCTCGGAGGGGAAGGAACTGGCCGAGATCGGCGACCTGCGGAGGGCCGGCTGCGTCGCCATTTCGGACGACGGGCTGCCCGTGATGAACAGCCTCGTCATGCGCCGGGCGATGGAATATGCGATCGCCTTCGATGTGCCGGTCGTGGACCACTGCGAAGATCTGCACCTTTCCGAAGGCGGCTGCATGAACGAAGGCCTCGTCTCCACGCAACTGGGGCTGCCGGGCGTGCCGGCGGCGGCGGAAGACGTGATGGTCGCCCGCAACCTGGCCCTGGCCGAGCTGACCGGCGCGCGGCTCCACCTCGCGCATCTCAGCACGGCCGGATCGGTGCGCATGGTCCGGGACGCCAAGACGCGCGGCATCACGGTGACGGCGGAAGCCTGCCCTCACCACTTCATGCTGACAGAGGAAGCAGTCTGCGGCTACAACACGCATGCCAAGATGAATCCGCCTCTCCGGACAGGAGCGGACGTGCAGGCCATCAAGGATGGATTGCGCGACGGGACGATCGATGTGATCGCCACCGACCATGCGCCGCACGCGTCACAAGAGAAACAGCAGGAATTCGCCGCCGCTCCAAACGGCATCGTCGGCCTCGAAACGGCCTGGCCGCTGACCTTGACGCTGGTGGAGGAGGGCGTGCTCTCGCTTGAAGCCGCTGTTGCAAAATTGACTACCGAACCGGCCAAAGCATTC
>Ga0247727_10016725_pt1 | contig 11793 bp, 10 predicted proteins | sample WisWelCaveWW1625_FD_202498 | JGI IMG/M metagenome (GOLD analysis project Ga0247727, IMG submission 202498) | Biofilm microbial communities from Wishing Well Cave, Virginia, United States - WW16-25 | ecosystem: Environmental > Aquatic > Deep subsurface > Groundwater > Cave microbial mat | place...
GACCGACGGCCGGGGCAAGGTCCTCTGGTCGGTCTATGACCAGTTGAACCGCCAAACCCAGCTCAGATTGACGTCGGCTGGCGGACAGTTGCAAGCCGACTGGACCTACGACCAGACCAACAAGATAGGACTGTTGGGCCAGTCCCGCTCCTACGTGGGCGGGGTGGTCAAGGTGACCGTCAACTACGTGTCCTACGACGCCCGGGACCGGCTCACCGAAAAGAATTGGGTGATAGCCGGCACCGGGGCCGGAACCTACAAGATGAAATACACCTACGACCGGGCCGACAACCTTAAATCCTTGCAATACCCCAACGCCACTGGGGGCTATGGGGAGACCGTCAACTACATCTACAGTGGCCGCACCGGCCTGCCGTTGTCGGCGATCGGGTCTTCCACCTATGTGCTGGACGCCACCTACACCGCTTGGGGTGCGCCGTTCTTCCAACGTCACGGGTTGTCGGGCACTGACACCTGGCGGATCGAACGGAACTGGGAGTACTACGAGGACAGTCAGCGTCCCTACCTGGTGAAGGCTGGGAACCCTTCCCAGACCAACCCGACCACCAATGTGGGCCATTTCAACTATCAGTGGTTCCCGTCGGGTGATCTAGACCAGGTGATCGACTGGCGGAACTCGCCGGGGCAGACCCAGTGTTACACCTACGACGATGTGCACCGGTTGAAGACCGCTTTCACCTCTGACACCGACGCCGGTTCGGATCATTGTGCAGACGGTGACACCGCCGGATACGGCTCCGGCCCCTACGACCATACCTACGGGTATGACGGGATCGGCAACCTGACCTCGATCGACGGGGTAACCCGGGCCTTCGGGGTCGGTGCCCCGGGACCCCATGCCCTCACCTCGGCAGGGGCCGGTACCTCGTTTGGGTATGACGCCGCCGGCAACCTGACCTCCTCCACCTTTGGCGGTGCCACCTCCACCTACAGCTACGACGACCGTAACAAGATGACCTCCCACACCCAAGGGGCCACCACCTACGGGATGGTCTACGACGCCGACGGCAACCGGGTGGTCCGGACTCAGGGAGCCAATTTCCGGGTCACCCTCGAGGGCTTGTTCGAATGGACCGGTTCGGCCGCCGCCATGGTCAAAAACTACCGGTTCGCAGGGGAGTTGGTCGCCTACCGTGTCGGTGACACCGGATCCACCCTTTATCGGGTGGTTTCCGACCAGTTGGGTTCCACCAGCCACGTCCAAAACTATTCGACCGGTGTCTTCGACCGGCAATGGTACGAACCGTGGGGCACCATCCGCGCCCCGGCCACCCCCACAGTCACCACCGAACTGGGGTTCACCTCCCAACGGAAAGACCCCTCCGGGCTGATGGACTACGGCGCCCGCTACTACTGGCCCGGCATCGCCACCTTCACCCAACCCGACACGATCATCCCCAACCCGGCCAACCCCCAAACTTTGAACCGGTACTCGTATGTGGTCAACAACCCGGTTAACTGGACGGACCCCACCGGACACCATGTCAACTGCACGCCCGAAGTCTGCTATCCCCACGGCCATCCACATCCGGGTTCGGGGATCGAGGACGACGACATCTACACCATCCCCGTCGAAAACTCGGGCGTCATCGCGTTCATCGTCGAGAGCGGCACCGACCCGGCCGACAAGCAGACCAGCGACATATTTAATTACGCCCTGTGCGTGGGGACACTTTCCCCCAATTTCAGCGACAGCAACCTCACACTCAGTGCGCAATGCCCCGGATCCCTCAACCTCGAGATCAGAACCGGGCCCTGCGTCGCAGTCTTCGGCATCAGCATCTCCTGCCCAACCAGGACAGTCAACCTGGCCGGTCCCGGGAGCGGAGGCGGAGGCCCAGGCGGTGGCGGGGACGGTAAAACGGATACGAAGTCGTCCAAGGTCAAACGGCCATCCGGTTGGCTGTTCGACAAGCTCGGCATCGAGGTGACGCCGCATTTCAGAAACAGGTTGAGCTCGCGGCCTGGACGCGGCGTGACCGAGCCGCTGGCGCTTGATGCTTACAACAAGGGTCGTCTCTTTTACGACCCCTTGAGTGGGAATTACATTCGGCGGTCGCCTACCACTGGGGTGACGGTGGTTGTCAGCAAACCTACCGGCGGCCGCGCCATCTCGGTGTTCGAAGGGCGGATTAACAGCCGGTGGGTTCCAGTTTCGTGGAGGCGTGGATGATCGCAGTTCGAGTCGAGAAGGGCCGTTGGACGGATATGGGTTCCCCACAATACGACTACGAGTCGGACCTATTGTATGTTGAGATTCAAGAACTTGACCTGTCCCCGTTCGGCTTGAACATAGACAGTTTGGTTATCGTCGATCTTGACGATCACCAACGGCTTATGGGCGTCGAATTCCTTGTGCCTCGTCGACTATGGAAACGTCGCCAGCTCAGCGCTGTTGAAGAGGTGGCTGGTGAATGGGTCGCCAGCTTTCCGGTTGCCAGCCGGAACACGGAATACGATCTCCCGGTCGAGTTTTATCGCGACCGCACAAAAAGACTATTAAGGGTGACTTTCGGTGGCGAAGCGCCGGGCGCCAAACTGTATCCGGTGGCACCGAAGGTGGGGCTGCTGATGGCGGACGGGTCACTGGCTGGAATCGACGTCATCGTGCCCTAGCCCGCCGGCACCGGGTCCGGCACCTACAAGATGAAATACACCTACGACCGGTCCGACAACCTCAAATCCCTCCAATACATCCAACGCGTCGGGTGGTTTGGGGGAGACGGTCAACTACGCCTACAGTGGCCGCACCGGCCTGCCGTTGTCGGCGACCGGCACATCCACCTAAGTGCGGGACGCGACCGACACCGCGTGGGGTGCGCAGCTGTTTCAGCGGCACGGACTCAACGACGGTAGCGTCTTGTTGAGCCTACCCCGCGTCTGCGGACACTTACCGTGTGGGGTCTTGGTGCCCTGTGGAGAGGAGAGGCGTATCTCTGCAAGTAGGCCGGCCGAGTTCAAACGTCGTGCTGTCGACTTGGTCCGGGAGGGGTGAAGCCGGTAGCGCAGGTCGCCCGCGATTTGGGGGTTTCCGAGGCTGGTTTGCGCCGGTGGATGGCACAGGCCGAGGTCGACGCCCGGAAACGGGAGGGTGCCAGCAGCGGGGAGCGTCAGGAGCTGGTCCGTCTGCGGCGGGAGAACCGGGCGCTGGTGTTGGAGAACGAGATCCTGAAACGGGCCGCCGCCTATCTCGCCAGGGTGAACGTCCTCCCAAAATGATTTACCCATGCATCGCCGACCGCTGTTCGGATCTGCCGGTGGTGGCCTGCTGCCGGGTGATGAAAATGTTTACCTCCGGTTTCTACCACTGGCAGCACCATCAGGCCAACCCCTGTCGTCGACACCGGGAGGATGCCGAACTGGCCGAGACCATCACCGAGGTTTGCGGTCTCAAGGTGTCTACGGTTCCCCCTAGGTTGGGCCCGAGATCCGATTGGGCCGGCAGATATCGCTGGGCCGGAAACGGGTGGAACGTCTCATGCGGCAGGCCGGCCTGGCAGGGGTTTACCGGAGTCGCCGCCGTCAGGGCACCACCAAACGGGATCCCCAGGCGACACCCTCCCACGACCTGGTCAACCGCCGCTTCCAACCGTCGCGTCCCGACCGGCTGTGGGTGGCCGACATCACGGAACATCCCACCTTGGAGGGGAAGGTGTATCTGGCGGTCGTCATCGACGCCTGGTCCCGGCGGGTGGTGGGCTGGTCGATCGCCGACCATCTCCGAACCGAACTAGTGGTCGACGCCTTAGAGATGGCCCGCCTCCGGCGGAAACCCCGGATAATCTCGCTCGAGAGTCTCCAGGGCCTCGCATCCCGCCAGGCCAGTCTGCTACCGGCGCGTGGGGTCGCTTAGTCCGCTACCGGCACCTCTTTGGGTTCCGTCTCGATGACTGCTTCCCCTTGGCCGTCGTTGCCGAGGTCGGTCTCGCCGTTGGGTGAGGAGCCGTTGGTCGGCAGCAGCTTGTCGATCTCGATCAGGGTCCAGTTCTTGGGTCGGAGCTTCGCTAGCTCGCCTGACGGCATCGCCATGATCTCTCCGACTTCATCCCCCGAAAGGGTCTGCTTATCCACGACCGCGGCTGCGAGCGCTAATACCTTTTCGCTGTGAGAAGTGAGCAACTCGTAGACCTCCGTGTAAAGATCCTGAAGGATCTCTTCCACCTCGTCGCCACGGCTGCGTATGGCCGATGCCCAAACAGGGCTAATCGCGCCGGATGGTGTCGCAGCGGTATTAAGTAGTGACGTAAGTTTCTTGCCCATACCTAATGCACCTTCCATGACGCCAGCCAGGCGGCTCGCTGAGTGCATATCGTGCGCCACGCCGGCAGAGTTGTCGCCGTCGAAGAAAATCCGCTCTCCGGCGAGTGACGCCAGCGAAACCATGATGTCTGTTTGCATCTCGGAGCGCCATTCTACGAACCTATCCTCGACCGGTATGGGTGCCATCATCCCGCCGATGTCGCCACGTCGCTCAATAGTGACCATATCGATGGTCTCGTGAGGTCTCAGGAGATACTGGGCGACTGCGTGTGACGCCTCATGAATGGCAACCGCGATCTTCTCAGTCTCAATGTGTTCGCGATCTTCGGCAGGGCCAAGAGTCTTAAGGACCTTGGCGCGCCACATGTCGTCCCAAGTAACGACATCCCGGCCGTCCCGAATCGCCATAATCAAGGCTTCATTAACCATGTCCTTGATGGTGGCACCGGTGTAGTAGGGAGTACGTGTCGCCATCTGGTCGATCTGTTCGTCAGTAAGCGAGTGATGAACCTTGGTGAGGTAACCCTTGAATGTCTCGAGTCGGCCTTCCTTTCCCGGATAGCCAACGCGGTACATCCTGTCAATGCGGCCCGGGCGGAGCATCGCCGGATCGAGTGCCCCGGGCATATTTGTCGCCAGAATGTGCAGAATTCGATACTTCGGCGGCGGCTTAGGAGTGATGCCTAGAAGCTTGCGCAGCTTGTTCCATATGCCTCGCGGTTTGGTGAGCCCGTTCATTTCAGTGAGAAGGGCTTGAAGTGTTCCCATACCGCCTCCCATCCCCATGATGATTCGACGGTTCCGATCGGTGGGCAAACCGTCGCCCTCTGAGAGAATGTTTTCGCGAGCAAATGGGGAGAGGTACGACAATCCATTGCAAGCCATCGAAATCGGGATGCGGGCAGCCGCCGCTATGCCGCCGCCGCGATTTCCCAAGGAGTCGGCCTCGTCGAGAAAGACAATAACGCCTCCGTGTCGAAGGGATAGCTTGCGGAGTTTGCGGTAGAGCATTTTCACCTTGATGATGCCGATGCCCAGGAACATGTTGATGAAGGCACCAGGATCGACGAAAACGTAGGGTCGGCCGGTCTCACCGGCAACGGCCTCGGCAATGAGGGTCTTGCCGCACCCAGGGGGCCCCCATAAGAGGATCCCACCTGGTATGTACCCGCCTTTCGCCTCAATCTCGTCTGGCTGATGAAGGAATGCGACTGTTTCGCCAACAAGGCGAACCACATGATCCTGGCCCCAAACGTCAGAGAACCGAGTCTTGATTGCCTCCGGCATTAGCGTATCGATGCCGCCTCTGGACAGAAACCAGAACATGAGGAACAACTGCGACACGCCTAGGAACATGTACAGAATGATCTGCAAAGTTTGGGCATTAAAAATGGTTGTAAGAATGATGCGCGGACCATTGATCAACGCCTGAAATGGGGTCCCAATGCTTGGATTGAAATAGACCAACACATTGGCAAGAATCCACAGATAGAGCATCCAGCGGAAGTAACGGGTTACGCGGAATCGCGTCCACGGCTTGAATCGGCGATGAGTCGACCGCTCGAGACCAGCGAACACCGTCTTCTGCCAGAACGTGTTGTAACGGGCGTTCTTCTCCGAAATGTAGTAGTGAACCTGCCGCAGGATCTCGAAAATCAGGAGCCCGACCAGCAACGCTCCGCCAGTGGTCGACACGAACTGGGCAACAGCCTCGGAGAACGTCGTGAAGGGGGCGTTAACCGCACCACCGAGCGTCCCCACAAGAATGAACACGATGAGGATGAGGATCTTGATCCGATCCCAGGTGTCTGTCCGACGCCTGGTCTTCAGTTCTTTACGTTCACTATCCAAGAGTCGACCACCCTTTCGATCGCAGCTTGATTCTCAGAAAAACAGCTCTCGGAACAACCGACCACCATCGAGTACATGCGCTGGTCGGCAGGATCGGTGACGGCCAGCATATAAACGGCCGCAATGCTCCCGGGGTTGTCCGGATCGACGTAACGAACCAGCCGGCGCACCCCGTCGTATCCGGCGCCGAAGGAAAAGTCCTCAGAAACAAACTCATACATGTCGGGGAAGGAGCGGTAGGGGATCACCGACTGAGTAAGGACGAATCGCGAGAGCCGTTCGCGGGCGTCGGCCGAGACTTGCCGCACGGCGGTGGCGCCGATCGGGTAGTCGGCCTCGGCCAGGGGCACGCCGAGGTCCTCAGGCCGGCGGGAAGGAGCGGCGCTGAAGCCAGCTCCGGAGATCACCGGGAAGGCGAGACCCTCAACGCTGGCGGTGAAGGGGAACTGCTCGAAGCTGCTCAAATCCTTGAACTCATAGAGATTCCAGTTGTTGGGGATTGAGAAAATCGACAGCTTGCCGGGGTCGACGTAAGTGATCTCGTCTGCGCTGGTGTTGGCGGCGCAGGCCGCCAAAGCTAAGGCAAGAGCGAGAAAACGGAGGTGGCGGCGCAGCATTCTTCTAACAGGGTAGTTTCGGTTGAGAACAATTCGTTGCTGAGCGGTATTTGGTTTCCCTGGCCAGGTTGTCGCTAGCGGAGCCCTTTTCAACGTGGCAGCATGGATTCATGGAGAGTATGGCGGGCAGGTTGTTGGTGGCGAGTCCCGACATGCTCGACCCCAACTTCTTCCGGACCGTCGTCTTGATATTGCAACATGACGAGGAGGGCGCCATAGGCCTCGTGCTCAACCGTCCCAGCGCCGATTCGATCTTCCTTCACCTTCCCGACTGGGCACCGGTGGCTTGCCAGCCGGACGTTGTGTTCGTGGGCGGTCCGGTCGAACCGGCGGTAGGAATCGCATTGGCTCTCGACGGAGATGGTGCCCCGACACCTCTTAGCGGGGTGACCATGGCCGATCTCAGCGAACCTCCGGGAACCACCGATTCTGTCCGGCTGTTTGCCGGGTATGCGGGTTGGGGGGCTGGCCAGCTGGAGAGCGAGCTCGAGGAGATGGCTTGGATCGTCGTGAATGCGCATCCGGTAGACGCCTTCTCGGCTGAACCCGACGAATTGTGGCATGAGGTCTTACGCCGCCAGGGAGGGTCGGTAGCCCTCCTGGCCACCTTCCCGTTGGATCCCTCACTTAACTGAGCGCCGGCCGACCCAACCTTTAGGATCGTTCGGTGCTCCGGGTGCTTACCGTCAACCTTAAGAATGGGAAGGCCGATCCAAGTTCGCTGGCGTCGGTGCTTGATGAGGTCAAACCCGACGTAGTGGCCGCCCAAGAGCTGGCGCCGGATGTTGCTGAGGTAATCGCTTCCCGGCTACCCCACGGAAGGTTAGAACCAGGTCTTGACTACCGGGGCATGGGCATCGCTCTGGTGCAACCGGCCCCGGTCGAGGTGAGACCGCTGCCACGGCGTCCCGCCTACGTCGCCAACTTGGAGGGTTGGCCGGGTTTTCCCGACGGTCTTACGATCGTCAATTCCCACTTGGCCAATCCGATCGATCGGCCGGTTCGTACTCACATCGGCTACCGCCAGGGACAGGTGGAAGGACTGCGGCAGCTGCTCGACGACGTGAAGACACCCGTGGTGGTGGTAGGAGATATGAACTCGACGCCACTCTGGCCGGCTTACAGGAGGCTGACGAGCGAACTAATGGATCTGGTGGCCGGGCGGGCAGGGCCTACTTGGGGCCCGCTACCGGCCGGTCCGGCGTTCCTCCGAATCGATCACGTCCTCGGGCGCGGTGTGCGGGCGCTTACGGTCATGAAACGCCGAATTACCGGCAGCGACCATCGAGCGATTGTGGTCGAGCTGGTTCCGATCTGATCCGCAGGAGCCGAGACGCCCGGGTATAAGCTCGGATGCTGTGACGGCCACCGTTCCCAAACTTCGCCGGGCGATCCGTCCCCACTCACCGAGCCTGGCAGTCGAGAAGAGTTTTTGGGAACGGGGTTCCCAGGTCGTAGTGGGGATGGACGAAGTCGGACGGGGCTCCTGGGCGGGTCCCATCACGGTCGGGGCGGCGGTCATCCCTCGCAACCGCCGGGTCTACAAAGTTCGAGACTCGAAGATGCTCACCGAGGATGAACGAGAGGCGCTTTTCGAACGGGTGGCGGGTTGGTGTCAGGCCTGGGGGGTAGGTCACGCCAGCGCCCAGGAGTGTGATGAGCTCGGCATGTCGGAAGCACAGCGCCTGGCTGCACAGCGTGCCCTCGCTGATCTTGGCTTGGAACCTGATCAGGTACTGCTCGATGGAAAGTGGGACTTCGTCGGGAAACCGGGCACCAAACGAATAGTCAAAGGTGATGCCAGCTGCCTTTCCATCGCGGCGGCGTCGGTGCTGGCCAAGGTCACCAGAGATCGAATCATGAGAGATTTCGCAGAGCACTACCCCGGTTTCAACTTCGAAGCCAACAAGGGTTACCCCTGTCCTGTGCACAAGGCCAGCTTGCAGGCATATGGGCCTTCGGCAATTCACCGCCGGAGTTGGGCGTTCATGGACTACCTGATCTGGAGCGGGGTGCCTCGCTATATCCGACCGGAGCCTCAGCTCTCCCTATTTGATCTCTAGCCCGGCAGCAGCTCGTCGAGATAGCGGGGCATCATCTCCCGCCAGGTCACCCAGTCGTGTGAGTACCCGTCCCACTCATCGACCCGATTGGGGATGCCTTTGGCGCCCAAGACGTCGGCCACTCGCCACGACTGTTGGGGCTCTTCATAACGCCCGTTGCCGTGGGCGAGCAGCACGAAACATTTCCGGAGGAGTCGGAGTTGGCCACCATCGGGCAGATCGGGGAGGTAGTGGATCGGTGACGAGAAATAAAAGTCGGCGCTCCACGATCCCTGCAGCCACTTGGCAAGGTCGTATGTGCCTGAGAGGCACACGGCGGACGTGAAGACGTCGGGGTGGCGGCACAACAGCTCGAGCGCGTTGAAGGCTCCGATGCTGGCCCCGGCGGCGACGATGGGTAACTCACCATCGCAGTCCCCGTATATCGCCGGTACTACCTCATGGTGAATTGCTGCGTCGAACTGGTTTTGCAACCAGGCCGCATAGTGGGGATCGTCTCCGGTCAGCCAGGCGCAACCATTGATCGAGTCGACCGAGTACACCTTGGCCCGGCCCGACTCCATCAAACCTCCCAAGGCATCAACCAGGTGGAAGCGTTCGATCTCCTCGTGGTCGCCACCCGCGGTCGGGAAGATCAGCACCGGGTTGCCATGGGTTCCCCAGCGAGCGAGGCAAATCTCTTGGCCGACTCGGTCGGAGTGCCAGCGGACCACGTTCTTCACCGGCGACGCTTCTTCTTGCCCGTCTTCACCGGCGAGACATCCAAGTCGTCCAGACGCTCACGTTCGGTGTGTCGCCAGAATTGGATGAGACCCCAGAAATGTTCTGTGAAGTGCTCCACCTCGTGGGTGGGAAACAAAACCGCCACCTTTGAACGGACCGCCTCCTTGGCTCGATCGGTCCCGAAATAGTCCCACGCTGCCTCGTCGAGGTTCGACAAGTGCTCGCCGCAAAACGCCTCGAACTGGTCGGCATCGAAACGTTCGCGGGCCAGACCGGCATACCCGGCCAGTTTCTGCCGGATGGAGAGGTCCTTCCCGGCGATGGCGAAATAGGGCGTCCAGTCGAGATGGTGACGCATTCCCCGGTCGGTGGCCGCACAGAACAATGCCCAGCGAATCTTGGCCTTGACCAGCCAAGGCAGGTGGAAATGGAGGCTCGTCACCTGGCTGTCGGGGCAGGCGTTGGCGAAATCGATCGGGTAGAAGACTCCGTCTTTGCGGAGAGCCTCGCACGAGTTGAAATCCCAACCGAAGAAACTGTTGATGGTGAGGACCATGTCATGGAGGAGTTGCCATTCCTCGGCATTGACAAAATCGAAATCAACGGCGTAGCGCTCGTGCAACGGGGCCGCCGGGTCATATCTGATGACGTTCACCTGGGGTCCGACCGCCAAACACCGGACGAAGAGATCGAAGGGCTCGATCGCCTCCTGCAGATGCATGATCTGGCGTCCGCTGGCGTCGTAGGCCGATCGGAGTTGGCCCTCGTTCTCAATTCGAGAGACGCCCCGCCAGGCGCCACCATCGAATGGCTTCAGATAGCAGGGATAGCCAATCCTGCGACCGACGTCAGCAAGATCGAAGAGACGGGCATATTGCCGGAGGGTGATCTCCAGATCCGGCATCCCGGCCGTGTCGTATTCCTTGGGCGGTATCAACAGCGTCTTGGGGACCGGTAGTCCAAGACGCAACATGGCGGCATAGGAGGTGTGTTTCTCCATTGACTGGATCGTGAATGGGTTGTTGAAGACATAAAGGTCGTCATGGACGACGGCCTTTTTGATCCATTCCCGGCTGGTGTGATACCAGTGGGTGAGACGGTCGACCAAGACGTCGTATCTGACCGGTTGGTCGAGGTCGAAAGGCTCGATCGTCACCCGCTCTACCTCGAATGAGATTCGTTGCCCGTCCATCTCAATCGCCAGATCGAGCATGTTGACGATGTCCTCGAAGAAGACCGGCCATTCTAGGTCGGCGCCGAGGGAAAGACCGATCCGGCGGACGACAGCCTTCATGGTTCGAGACTAACGAATGAGCCGGCTGTGAACCGGGCTGGCCCCCAACGGATCTATCCGCGCCAAAACGGGATCTATGCGCGCCAAAACGGGTAAGAACAGGATCTATCGCCGCCCGAGCAGGTAGGTGAGTCCGTCCGGGAGCCGGTCGCTCCAACTGCCCCAATGGTGGCCGTCCCAGGTCTCCTCATAGCGGAGAGTGGCTCCGGCGGCGCGGAATTGGACCGCTGCCTTCCGGTTTCCCTCCACCAGCCCCTCGTACCTGCCAACGCTTTGATAAATCCGAGCATCGGCGAGCCGGGGTTCTCGGGCGAAGTCTTCGAGAAACCTGTGGATCGGTGCAAAGACATCCGCGTCAACGTCCGATGTGGGTCGGTGTCGGAAGGAGCCGGAGACGAGGAATAGCTTCTGAAAGCTGGCCGGGTAGTCCCAACAGACCCGGAGAGAAGCGACTGCCCCCATGCTGGCGCCCAACAGCACCCTTTCCGAGGGGACCTCCGAGACGGGGAACCGACGATGGAGGTGGGGCAACACCTCCTCTATCAGATGAGCGCTGTGGCGAGGGGAGGCCGCATACTCCTCGAGGCGCTCGCGGGGGTCGAGCAGGAGGGCCAGCACCGGGTTGATGGTCCCATCGTCGATGAGGTTGTCGAGCACCGTCGACAGGGCCGAATAAGCCAGGAAGTCGGATCCGTCGTGCACGACCAGCAGCGGGTAGGCGGCCGAGTTGGTGTAGAAGGGTGGCAGATAGACCTGGTGGTGCCGGCGCATACCGAAATGCCGGCTCGAGACCCTGATCTCAACGATCCGACCACGCTGGATCCCCGCCCGTTCCACTGACAGACTGTTGGGGAGGTAACCCGGACCGCCCGCCACGGAGTTCGTTCCATATGGGTTGGGTGCGGTCAACGGGTTGAGCGGGTCGTTGCTCTCTTCAAAGGAACCGTTGCGTCGAACCGCCAGC
>Ga0247727_10016726_pt1 | contig 11792 bp, 10 predicted proteins | sample WisWelCaveWW1625_FD_202498 | JGI IMG/M metagenome (GOLD analysis project Ga0247727, IMG submission 202498) | Biofilm microbial communities from Wishing Well Cave, Virginia, United States - WW16-25 | ecosystem: Environmental > Aquatic > Deep subsurface > Groundwater > Cave microbial mat | place...
CCCCCCCAGAAAATGCGAACAGCCTTCCGGGCTTCCAGTCGAAACCAATCTATAGTGTTAGTTCTAATATAGTCAATTCCTTTGGAGAACCAGAAACGCTGTGCCTGTTGCGAGGTAAGCGTTGTTCCCGAGAGACGGCTTGCCTCTTTGCGGACGCTTTCAATCTGGGCTTCCAGACTGGCGCCGAAACCGGGTCCGGAAGAAAAGCTGCCGGTTGCTGTGGAGTTGTTCGCAAAATAAAAATTCTCGCCCCAGTTGGATGCAACAGGCGTCCAGGCCCCCGCAACGGCAATATTCCTGATGAGCACAGGCGCGATGAAAACCGCAGTGCCGGCGATCAGAACCATGAGGCTTTTCATTTTTCGAACGCCGGAGGGAGTCGCTCTCGCCACGGCCAGAGCTGCCGGGAAAATGCACAGCGCTGCGTTGCCCCGAACCTCCGCTGCCATGCCCAGCAGAACTCCTCCCGCAAAGAGCGCGGGCATCCATTGTGATTTTGTGTATCGCAAGATGAAACAAAACGATGCAAACAAAAGGAAACCGTACAGCGTTTCGGATAAAACCTTGAAAGAGTAAAACGTAAGTGGACCGCATAACGTGAACAACAGATAAGCGGTCCAGGCAGCCACAACCGAGTTTAACAATTGTCTGGCGGCAACAAAAACCAGAACTCCCGTCGCCGTCAGGAAGATGGTTTGCAGAACCAGAACGGCGAATGTATTTCCCCCGCTGATCCATAACACAATCGACAGGAAGTACGCGTATCCCGGAGGATGGTGAAATTCCTCCATAAAGAAAGTTTTGTTCTCTTGAATTGCATCGGCCCAGTTCAGATAAAATGCCGAATCCAGAATGGGATGAACATAAAAGGGATTCTGCTGCGTGTACTCAAGCAGGAAAAGGAGGCGTAAGAGAAGGGCTGCCAGTGCGGCAAACCATAGGTATTTTAATCCGCTATCATTGCCGCCAACCGGAGTTACCTTTCCGTCATCCACCATTCGCCTCTCTAAGATTATAATTCACCCCATGCTGAGAGACCTTCTTGCTTCATTGCGAATGATTTTTCTATGCGCTTTTATCGCTTTTTATCTGGTCGTTGTTGGAACTCCGGTGCTTTCATACTGTCGCATTCGACGAAATCCGAAAGCGGCCTTATTTGTAGCGAAATTTCTGGCCAGAATGGGTCTGTTTATTGCAGGAATAAGGCTGCAAGTAACCGGACTCGAAAAACTGGATCCGCAAAGAGGTTGTGTTTACGTTGGAAACCACCGAAGTCATGTTGACGCTGTGGCCGTTTTTCGTCTAATTCCCGCCGACGTCCGGTTCCTGATCAAAAAAGAAGCTTATCGAATTCCGATGTTCTCTTTTGCATTCCGTACAATGGGAATGATCGAGGTGGACCGCACCGACCCGGATGATGCTGCCGCCAGTATTGATCGTGCGGTCCATGAAATTCAAAAGGGACGGTCCGTGATTCTGTTTCCTGAAGGAACACGCAGTCGCACCGGGGAGATCCTGCCGTTTAAGAAAGGCGCATTTGTACTCGCTATTAAATCACAGGCGCCGGTTGTGCCATTCACACTGATTGGCGCGGATCTGGCGTTGAAACCCGACACAATTCTTCTATACGGAGGCAACGTAAGGCTGATCTTTCATGATCCGGTTGAGACGACAGGCATGAAACTGGAGAACCGGCAGGAACTTCTGGAAAGAGTACGCGCGAAAGTTGAATCAGCTTACAGATCTTCAACGATCCGGTAGATGGTGTCGCGTTTCATGGGAGTGAATCCGGCGTCACGAATGAGTCTGCGCAGATCCTCTTCGCTTGCCTCGTGATTCGCGCCTGCTGCGGAAACAACGTTTTCTTCAATCATAACGCTTCCCATGTCATTGGCGCCGAAACGTAGAGCGACCTGACCGAGCTTCCATCCCTGGGTTAACCAGGAACTTTGAACATTTTCGATATTATCCAGGAAAATTCGCGATATGGCGAGCGTCTTCAGGAAATCGGCTGCCGTTGCTGTCGGTAGACTCAGCAGAGTATTTTCCGGCTGAAAAGTCCAGCAGATAAAGGACATGAATCCGCCGGTCCTGTCTTGCAGGTCCCGTATCTTCTGCAAATGTTCAGCCCGCTCTTCAAGAGTTTCGATGTGGCCGAACATCATGGTCGCGCTCGATCGCAGCTTCAAACGGTGCGTTTCTTCGTGCACGGCAAGCCACTCCGCCGTGTTACATTTTCTGGGCGAAAGAATCGTTCGCACGCGGTCCGCGAGTATTTCTCCTCCGCCTCCAGGAAGCGAATCCAGTCCTGCCGCCATGAGTCTTTCCATCACTTCCGGCAGAGGGAGTTTCGAAACCTTACAGATGTTGGTGATTTCAGGAGGTGAAAATCCATGAATCCAGATTGATGGAAACTTCTTCTTGAAATGCCGCAACAATCCTTCATACCATTCAATCTTCAATTCGGGATGCAAACCGCCCTGAAGAAGGATTCCAGTCCCACCAAGAGAGATTGTCTCTTCAATCTTTTTATCCAGAAGATCCAGTCCATGCAAATACGAATCGGACTCCATGGAAGAACGATAAAATGCGCAAAACGAACACTCGACATAACAGACGTTTGTGTAGTTGATGTTGCGGTCGACAATGTATGTTATTTCAGGTTCCGGATGAAACTTCTGTTTTACATAGTCGGCCGCCATGCCGAGCTCGATCAGATCATCCGAGTGAAAAAGTTGTATGGCATCTTCAAGATTCAATCTCCGGTCCGAGTAGACCTTTTCCAGAATAGACGTGGTGGATTCGACTGCTACATCCATATGTCTTTTCTCACTTTTTCGATGCAGTGAAGCTCGACTGCCATAAATAAAAACCTTAACAATCCTTCATAATGACTGCGTGTAAGATGATAACGCAAATTGTCATTATAATACCTCTTCAGAAAAGCAAGATCTACCGAAAGCATCCGCGCCGCCCGGTCGTAAACGTCATCCCAGTTTTGTGCAGCCTGTTCATAAGCAACATGAAAAACAGACTTTTCTTTCTCACTCAAGTGTAACTTACTTGCCCAGACGGCAAAGATAAAGGGGAATCCCGTAATGGAATACCATTCGGTGGCAAGATCATAGTGATCATAATCGGTCTTATCGGTGAGAATCGCATCATCACCGATAATTAAGGCCGCATCGAAAAGACGCAAAACCTCATGAATGTTTTCAACGTTACCGGAGAGAAACTGCGGATCATTTCCGTATTTTTCATGTAAAATAATTCGTGCCAGCATCTCCGAGGTTAATGAAGACGGATCGCTAATAACTGTTTGAACACGGTCCAGCGGTTTGTTTGAGAATAAATAAACACTTTCTGTGTGCTGTCCGGCGGCGATTCCCAGACCTTTGATGGCGCGTATATCCTGGTTTAACTGCGTTCCGATTACAGGAATGAGCGCGACATCTACCGCGTCATCCACGAGCAATTGAAAACATTGCGATGGTGTTACGAGTCGCAGATCAATATCCGGATTCTGGTCCAATCCGTAAATCAGAGGCAGGGCATTGATGTAACGGATCGCGGCAACGCGCATAAACGGATGAAGTTACTTCCGGACGGTTTCAAACACTTCAGACTTTATCTGAAGTCCGTCAAAAAAAACTCTGCTGGTGCCGGCGGTTACGAGTCCTATCTTACCACCGGTGCTCACGTCATCCTCAACTTCGATAATCAACTGGTTGTCAACGTATGCTTTCAGACGATCCAGATAGCAAACTGCTTTCAACTCATACCATCGATCCGGTGTTAACGACTGGTTGACCCTTTTGAGCACTTTAATTCCGCCTCTGCTCGCGCGTGTCAGAGTCAGCCGCTGATCCTTGGTGTTCAGGAACAACATGTAAAAGCTGTACAGATTTCTGTATCGAACAATCAAGCCACCCGCCTGAGTATCCTGGTTCTCGCTACTCACGTAGATTCTCGTTGAGGCCTCGAAATCATAAAAATCACGGTCCTTCAGGAGTACTTTAGGGTAATCCGCGTATTTTACAAGCTGAGTTAGAAGTGGTTGATTCAATTTACTTTGAGTGGTTACTGTCCATGAGCCTGAAATCGGCGACAACTGATCGACAATCGAAGGATTGTCAAACTTCCAATTCTGACTGATAAACTGGGATTGATAGGACGCGGATACAAGAATCAGAGGGAGTAGTGCAAACCAGAAGCGCTTCTTCATGCAAACACCTTAGAAATCGTAGGCAATTGAGAAATCGAATTTCAGGCCATCTGTGAATTTTCTTTCTGTAGGGGAATTTACAGGGACCGTATCGCCCGGGTTGAGAATCCAACCCTGTCCGTAGACCCGTGAGAAGTCAAAATTAAAGGGTAGACCACCCGCATAAACACTGAAACCAAACCCGACAGACCCGGCCCCTTCTTCCAGGTCCATTGCAAATATTTTTCCATCCACCTCACGCACCAGGATATTCGTGGAGGGCAATGCCAGATCCGAGTCTTCGTAAGTGGGAAATCCGGCCCGGAAATAATCCAGAAATACTTTGCCGCGCATTTGTCCAAGAAAAGGTATCCTCGGATTGGGATACAATGGAAAACGAAATTCAGCATTACCGATGCCTCCACTCGTTCCTATGATTTCCCGATAATCAAATCCACGGACGTCCTGTCCGCCGCCAAAACTGAAAATCACCGGATCGCGTCCCGTTGTGCGAAATCCGCGGCCACGGAATGCAACAACGGATCGACCCTTGACACGGAAGTATTTCCTGACGTCAATTTCGTAAATGGCCCGTGAAACCCAATCGTCCTGTATTAATGGCGAATAACTGACGGATAGCCGGAATGTTAATCCACTCAACGGACCGAATTCACGGAAGCGTGTTGTTTCGCCCACCAGAGCCAGACCAAGCGGCAGATATCCACCCTGGGCCAGAGCGTCGGTCTGACCGGACTGTCGCAAGAACTCTTCATAAAGATCCTGCACAGCCGGATCGTAAAATCTCTGTGACAGATCGAAAATTCCGCCGCTCAGTTCAACTCGATAGAAACGGCTGAAAGGATACTGCGAAACGATTCGCCCTCCATAGATTCGTGATCGAACAATTTCGTTAGCGAATCCGCCAGGAAGTGGAGCAAAGAAAAAATCATCATCAAAAATAAAATCGGTCAAGTACTGAAAACGGCGCCTGAGATCCAGATAACCGACATTGTAAGATTGAAATCCACGAACGCGGCTTGTAAAGAACCTGAATTCCTGATCGCCCAGAATATCCTGAAGGACGACTCCGGATGCGATTGCGAACGTATCGCCGGAGACTCCGGTGATAACGCTGGGACGCCCGGCAATCAACACACGAAATTTCTTGTCCTGTATTTTGGCTTCGTCTACCTGAAGCTGTTTTGTCGGACGAAAGTCTGAGTCCTGCGAAAAACTTCCTGAAACTGTTTCCCCCTGTGGGGCGCCCAGGGCGGCTGCCAGTTGTTCCGACGTGGTCCTGGTTCTTCCCTCCTCGGTCTCAGTTCCTTTCGGAATCACCGCGACCGGTTGGGGAAGATCCATTACAAAAAAGCGGTACTGACCTTTGAAGAACGAAGTGAAGGCGATTATTTCCCGGGTTTCGGGATGCGTAACGATCGGGCTGAAATTACCGCCGATTACGTCCGTAAACTGGATTTTGTCACCGGTGTTGAGATCCAGCTTGTAGAGATTGAAGACTCCGCTCTTATCGGCCGAGTAGTACAGGCTGTTTGTCGTGGGATCATAGTACGGGCTGGTTGAATCGTATTCACTGAACGTAATCTGTTCGATCTGAGTTGGATCGTTTGCATCCAGTCTCAGGATTTGATCACGGGAATTGATCCGGGCAGTGAAAAAAATCCACTTGCCGTCCTTTGACCAGTGCGGCGTTTTTTCATACAACAGATTGTTTGTGAGATTCTTGATGGTTTCCGTTTCCACATCGATTGTAAAAAGATCAGGACGTCCGTCCACGAGACCCGTCAATAAGACCGTTTTGCCATCAGGCGAAAGAGCAGGCGAACCGGCCTGATCGATCTTCAACTTAATCTTCTTAAGCCGGTCTCCATCGCGAGCATCTATGACAACGAGTGAGCGTCTTTTTCCTGTACGGGCAAAAAATGCAACTCGTTCTCCATTCGCGCTCCATGTTAAATTGCGGCCTTCAAATGTGTATGAATCCGTTGTCAGATAGTCATAACTCGAAGTAAAACCGCCCGTAAGATTATCCAGAACCTTACCGGTACTATCAATTTTCAAAACGTCAAATTCAAAATCTTCACGGTTCGCTGTTAAAACGACAAACTCTTTTCCATCCGGAGAAGCTGCCTGTGAAAAAATCTGATAGTATTTCTTGGGCAGCGAGATTTCTTTACCATAATCTATCGGTGATTGTCTGTCTCTGTAATCTCTGAATCTGTCTCGCAAATAATTGGCGTACTGTTCATTAAAGGTTTCTTCTTTCACGCCAAGAGCCGAATAAATTACATCTTCTGTTCCCAGTAAAGTGGCTTTCTTGAGATAGAACCAGAACTGGCGAATCGCGGCCTCCCCGTATTTTGCTTTCATGAACTCGAATGCGGCATGTCCGACATTGTAAGGCGCGCGTCCCAGCTCAACTCCGCCGGGAGCGATCAGATCTTCCTGAACACTCAAGAAAGGCAGGCGTTCCGTCAGCACCGCGTCCCGGACGATCATCAGATCCGCAGGATCCCATACCCCTGTTTCATATTCGGCAAAACCTTCCATCACCCATAACGGCGGACTCTGCTTTAGCACAGGCGAAATCATGCCGCCAAAAAGCAAAGAAAATTCAAATACGTGAGTCAGCTCATGCATGATCAGCTCTTGCAGCTTATCGGACGGCTGATCAATCGCAAACGCCATCCGGTTGTAAAACGGCTCGGCTGCACCCAGAATGCCCTCTGAGATCTGCAGATAGCTGACCTGTTCAAATTCACTCTGCGTCTTGAAGAATATCAGCGGGATTTTGAATTCTATATCGTGTTGCAGGTCGGCACTGATCCGGTCGTAAGCGGATTCAGCCATGCTGGCGACCCGCTGAAGATGATTCTCAGCTTGAGGATAAAAAAAGATCTCAAAATGAGGAGTCTTGTATGTCTTCCAATCAAAGTTGTCGTACTTGACGTTGTTTTTGCCGTAGTAGGGCACGAGCTGGGCGTTGGCCGCGGTTGCGGCCAGAAGGATCAAAAGAATGACTGTCGCTGTTCGGGTCATGATTTACCTCGGATTAAGGTTGGAGCAGAGTACGGGACCCTGCTACGCGATAAGGAACCAGAACCCCTACTATTTTCGGAGCAATTCGTTCGAAAAGATCATAAAACAAGGGCAGACTGACGTTAGTAATATCGTCATACACCTCTTCTTCTTTAAAAGTCTCTTCGAAAAGCTTCTCCCCGTTCTTTGCTTCAATCAATAAAAGGTTGATTCCCAGAATCAATTGAAGTCTTTCCTGGGAAGACGTTACCACCCGCTGGGTTCCAGTTCTCGGATTTGTCACTCTCTCTGTCACCAAACCGCCTTTTTCGTGATTGGAAAACTCTACTGCGCCGGCCAGAATCAGACTGTTGCCCCGATCCTGGATCTCCATGGCCATCCAGAAGGATGCGTCTTTCAATACTTCTTCCGGCTTTCGATCCGGGGGGATCTCTATCTTCAAATCCTCGATTGCGTATGCGCTGCGATCGATGAATTCGGATTTTAGAGTCTCCTTGATTTCTTTGTTGATGTTGATATTGACCTGACGATCAAGATTGTGTTCGCCGGAAACTGAAAAATCGGCCAGATAAATTCTCGTGTAGCCCTTCGCCACATACTTTGGACGCAGCGGGGCCATGATCTGGATCTCTGAAGACCCGGCAGTACATTGACCTGCAAGTAATAGTCCGATAGAAAAGGATAAAAAATACAGAGTAAATTTTCGCATAATCGGGGAGAGTCGGTCCAAAATATTTACGCTACGAAATCGAATCTCGTAACCTGATCCGAAAATTGCTCTGCGGTGCTCTGGCCACATCTGCGGTGTTTTCATAGTCTTAGGGTGCAATGCGTTACATGAAGAACCTGTTATTCTTTTTGTCGCTGATACTTCCGATAGAAATCACGAAATCGATCCAGATTATTCTTCACGTTCGAGTTGTTGCTGTCTAACCGGTAAGCTATCTGGTACTCCTCCAAAGCCAGTTCATATTCTCCCATTTGCTCATATGCCACCGCCAGATTATTGTGCGCCATCAAATTGTCAGGATCCAGCTGTAACGCTTTTCGCCAGCGATAAATCGCTTCTTCCCAGTGGTCTTCTTTTGCGGCCCGTACACCAAACTTAAGCTGGTTTTTGACGTCATCGCTTACTTCGGCAAATGTGGGAGAAAAGAAATAAAGGAGCCCAATAATCAGTGAAGATGAGACTTTTATCTTTTGCATGCCGTCCCGGCGTCTGACAAAAGATTATAGGTGTTTTATCTTTACCATGCAACAAATCGCGAGGACGTTTCGACGGACAGCGATTTGTGTTCGAAAAACAAAAATCGTCACCGTTCCAGTGACAGTTTCTGGACCCGCACGTGCACAGGTCAATCGGCCAGGTTCACCCAAGTTACTGATTTTATGGGTTTTACATACCAGTACAGCCTCATAAGCTTACCCCGGCATCAATTTTGCTGTAGAAGTTAACTACAATAAGTCTAGATCCTAAGGAGGTAGAATGAAGATTAGGCTGAAAAAGAAAGGTTTCACCTTGATTGAATTGTTGATCGTGGTGGCCATCATCGGTATTATTGCCGCAATCGCCATACCCAATCTTCTGAATGCCATTCAACGTGGCAGACAGAAAAGAACGATGGCTGACATGCGCGCAATCGGTACTGCAGTGGAAGCATACGCGGTCGATAATAACCGGTATCCGGCGGGCGGTTCTGCCCTTTCCGCGATTGCCGGCGTCGTCGAACCACGATACATTCGTACTTTGCCGAGACTTGATGCGTGGCAGAACAACTTCGACTACGTTTCAGGCCCAGCTGCTGCTCCACAGTCATACACCATTGAGAGCTACGGGAAGAACGGTGCTAATGAAGCTTACTTCATTGGCGCAACAACCGACTTCAACAATGACATCATCTTCTCAAATGGTACTTTCGTAGAGTATGCTGAGGGAAGCCAGAAGTAAAAGTTTTTCAAATAAGAGGTGGTTTTCTGAAAGGAAAACCACCTTTATTTTTTTGTGAATGGAGTAAGAGATGAGGAAAGGGAAGGGGGAGGACATCAGGCAGAATGGTTTCAGCCTGATTGAACTCATGATTGTTGTGGCCATTATCGGCATTCTTGTTGCGATTATCATTCCGAACTTGCTGGATGCTGTACAACGGGCAAGGCAGCGAGCTACGGTTGGTGAGATCAGGAGTTGGGGGACCGCACTGGCGGCATACGAGGTGGAAAGATCCAGTCTTCCTCCACCATCCGGGCCACTTGCGTCCGGTATTTACAATTCGCTTGTCCCGTATGCCGTATCAACGCTGCACACAAATGATAAATGGGGATTCCCGTTGCGGTATACCGCATTTCCTGCCGGCGTGCCGACTACCTACACCGTTCTTTCTTACGGCGATAACAATATAAATGACGTCTGTATTACACCGGCAACGTGGTTTAATTACGAAGAAGATATATCGATTTCAAACGGCGTTTTTTCCTGTGTTCCCATTTAAGTGTACCTTATTGTAAGAAAAAAAATCGTTTTCTTACCTCTCTTTGTTTTTGTAGCCCTTTTTCCGTTTTTCGAAGGCGGCGAATCGTCGAACGGCCTGTTAATATTTCACACAATTACTTTAGCTTTTTTTGCCGCTGTTGCTTTCCTGTCAAGTCAGCTTTTGATACCCGGATTTCTGCTCTACTGGGTTCCTTTCCTTCTGATTCTCCTTCTCAACGTTTTGATCGCGCCGTACAAGTTTGCCGCTTTCCTGAAAATGTGGGAATATCTGCTGGCCGGTCTCTGGGCTATTCCGGTTTGCACCATAGTACGGTTGAACAAAGATACATGGGAAAAAAACGCCGGTACAATTTTTATCACGGGAGCGGCAGGTATAGTCGCCGCGATTCTGATATACAACACCACAGAACTGATTCGAATCGGCGCATCTTTTGTTAACCCGAATGACTATGCAAGTTACGCGTTGATGTTTCTTGTTTTCGGCGCTCACTGCATTCTGAATGAAACAGCCGGAATGAAAAAGACGATACTGGTCACCTTGACCAGTATCCTTCTTCTCAGCATTTCGCTTTCCTTTTCTCGAGGAGTACTTCTGGCCACGGCTTTCCTGGTTGTTTCCCTTCTGTTCGGGCGCAAGCCCGGCAGGGCAATTTCAGTTTTATTTTCGATTCTTCTGATGACCACACTCCTTGTTATCGTGCTTCGGTTCAGCGTGTATCAGGACCCTCTCAGATATTACAGATGGAAAATCTGGTCAAACACACTGGCCGGTGTATCCGGGGAGCCGTATATGGGAATCGGATTAGGGATGCTGCCATATAAAGCCCGTGTGTTGAATTTTCCAGGCGATTCCGATGTCGGTAGATATGGCCGGATTGCCCGTTCAGCCGACAGCCAGTACATTGAAATTCTTACCGAAACAGGTTTTTTAGGACTCGCGGCATTTCTACTGGGTTGGATGAGCATTTACTTTTCTCAAAGAAAACTGTCCGATCGATACTTTTACCTCCGACAGGTCTGGTTGATTCTATCGGTGGTTTCGCTTTTTTCGTTACCATTACAAAACACGTCGGTGCTGTATCTCTTTATTCTCCTTACAGTAATTCCAATCGCTCTTGACATGCACGGCCGGATCATCACCGTATCACTGGGCAGGTTGGGAAGAATATTCATACCTGTACTGTGCTTTCTTCTATTTACGTTTGGAGTGTATTTCCCTTATCGTGCGCACCAGGAATACAACAAAGCTGCGATGTATCAGGTCGATGAGTCCTGTAAGATGCTGATTAACTTTCATTCCCCGGGAAAATTGTACGATGCTGTTATAGCCGGGGACCCGCGATTACGTGATTTACATCTTGGCAAGGCAATGAAGCTGAATCCCTACCAGCCGTATTATTATTTTCAGTTTCTGAAAAGAATCATTGACTTGCGCCCTTCTCTCAGTCCCGAGATCTGGAGTGGTCTGATCAATTACATAAATGACGCAATACGATTGAATCCACTTGAATCGGATTTCTATGCTTATCGGGCGAAAGTAAATCGAATTCTTTTCGAACATTATCTCAACCGCCATTTTTACTCCGGCGCCATTTCCTCCTATCAGACAGCTCTTGATTACAATCCGTACAATGTCTTCTTACGTATGGAATTTGCGTCCTTTCTTCTGCGGGTTGAAAAACTGCCAATGGCTGAAGTTGAAATCCGGAAAACCCTTGAAATCGAACCCGCTTTTCTAAATGCCAGGCTGATGTATGCGGAGGTCCTTGCTGAGAAAAAGGATATGAAGGAAGCGATCCGGCAATATGAACGATTCCGCCAGGACGACCTGCGATTTCGTAACCAGGCCGCATATCCTCCAAGCCCGTATGTTGCGGCCCTTCTGAAAGTAAACTTGAAACAAAAGACAAGGGTTCAAAATGTTTTAGGTGCAACACAAAAGTGAAGCAAACGGCAATCCCCGCAGACGCGGCAGTTAAGAGTCATTCTCTTCTTTCTCCGGTTCTGGTGTTCGTGTTCTTTTTTGGTTCCGGTTTTGCGGCT
>Ga0247727_10016727_pt1 | contig 11792 bp, 14 predicted proteins | sample WisWelCaveWW1625_FD_202498 | JGI IMG/M metagenome (GOLD analysis project Ga0247727, IMG submission 202498) | Biofilm microbial communities from Wishing Well Cave, Virginia, United States - WW16-25 | ecosystem: Environmental > Aquatic > Deep subsurface > Groundwater > Cave microbial mat | place...
AACACCTGCTCCTCGGCGCCGGAACGCTTCGCACGAGGAAGCGGCGCCGGCTTGGCGCGAGTCGCGGACGCGCGTTGCTGTTTGATTGCGGCGGAAGCAGACTTCGGCATGGGCGCCGATCCTACCACTTCCGCACTCCCATCATCGCCGCACTGCTGGCGTAAAATGGCCGCGCGTTTCGAGTCTCGCGACGCGAGGCACGATCGGGCGCAGCAAGATCGCCAGCACTCGAATTCTCACCCCGTGACCCCAGAGGAGGAGCACCAATGACGTTTCGCACAATGATCGCCGGGATCGCGCTCGCGGCGCTCGCCGGATGCGGCAGCGTTCAGATCGGCAGCGGCTTCGACCTCCGCGCCTTCGAGTCCAGGGTGCAGCACGGCGTGACCACGCAGGTCCAGGTGCGCGCCTGGCTCGGCGCGCCCAAGAGCACCGGCGTCGCGATGGAGGCGAACGGCGAGCGCTTCGAGGAATGGACCTACTACTACGGCCAGGGACAGCTGTCCGACATGGGCAACGCCGAGTTCAAGATGTTGCAGGTGAAGTTCGACCGCAACGGCGTGGTGCGCGCCTACTCGTGGTCCGGGAAGTGACGCTGGCCAGCTTGCAGGCGTCTCGTCATCCTCCGGCAAACGCGTAGAGGCGCTGCGGATTGTCGACGAGGAGCGCCTGCCGCTGCGCCGCCGACGGCGCGATTTCGGCCAGCAGATCGACCAAAACGCCGTCGTCCGGGATGCCGCTCGCCACATTGGGATGGGGCCAGTCGGTCCCCCAAAGCGTTCGATCGCCGAACTCCGCGACCAGCGTTCGCGCAAAAGGAATCGCGTCTTCATACGGCGCCGGTCGGCGCGAGCTGCGCTCCACGCCGCTGACCTTTACCCAGAACCTGCTATCCCGCAGCAGTCGGAGCAGGCGCCGGAAGTCCGGCTGGTCGAGCCCCAGCGAGGCGTCGACGCGGCCCATGTGATCGATGACGACGGGGACCGCAGAACGCTCGAGCCAGGGCGCCAGCTCTTCGATCAGGGCGCTCTCAAAATGGATCTGCAGATGCCAGCCGAAGTCCGCCAGCCGGCCGCCGAGAGCGATCACCTCCTCGATCGGCGCCCCCTGGCCCAGGTGCTTCATGTAGTTGAACCTGACGCCGCAAAACCCCACAGCGTCGAGACGCCGCAGCTCCGCCTCGTCCACCGCCGGCGGGAGTAGCGCGACGCCGCAATAGGCGCCGTTCTTCGCCGCGATCGCGTCGGCCACGACCGCGTTGTCGAACCCGTGGCAACTGGACTGGACGACCACGCAGTGGTCGATTCCCAGCATGGCATGCAGCGCGAACAGCTTCTCCTTCGGCGCATCCGCGGGCGTGAAGGTGCGATTTTCGGCGAACGGAAACACCCGCTGCGGCCCGAAGACGTGGCAGTGCGCGTCGCAGGCGCCCGCCGGCAGCCGCAGCTTCGGCGTGCTCGGCGAAGGATTGAACAACGGCGCCGGATCCTTCATCTTGTGGTTCCCCATTCGCCGGGTAATGTACATTACCGGGCGTCCGGCGCGTTGCGCCGGTGCACCCGATCAACGAGGAGGGGACTGTGAAGCGACTGCATCGGCTCCTGATCTGCGCGGCGGCGGCGTTGGTGTCCGGCGCGGTCCTGGCCCAGGCCTATCCGTCCAAGCCGGTGCGGCTGATCGTGCCGTTCCCGGCCGGCGGCCCGGCGGATCTGTTCGGACGCGCGCTCGCGCAAGGCATGACCGAGCGTCTCGGCCAGCCGGTCCTCGTCGAGAACAAGAGCGGCGTCGGCGGCGTGCTCGGCATCGACGCGGTGGCCAAGGCCGCGCCCGATGGCTACACGCTCGGCCTGAACAGCTCATCGACGGTATCGATCGCCCCGTTCTCGCTGTCCACCATCCCTTACAAAGTGACGGACCTCGCGCTGATCACGGTCGTGGTCCGCGTGCCCGAGGTGCTGGTGACGCATCCGTCGGTGCCGGTGAACAGCCTGGCCGAGCTCGTCGCCTACGCCAGGGCGAACCCCGGCAAGCTCAACTTCGCCTCGGCCGGCTCGGGCACCATCACGCATCTCGCGGGCGAGCTGCTCAAGGTCGAGGCCGGCGTCAACATGGTGCACGTGCCGTACAAGGGCGCGGCGCCGGCGGTGAGCGATCTGCTCGGCGGCCAGGTCCAGATGGCGATCCTCGACGTTCCGGTGCTGCTGCCGCACATCAGATCCGGCAAGCTCAAGCCGCTCGCGGTGACCACCGCGAACCGGGTCCTGACGCTGCCCGACGTGCCGACCACCGCCGAGGCCAATTACGCCAAGGTGACGTCCGACAACTGGTACGGCCTCGTGGCGGCGGCGGCCACGCCGCCGGACGTCCTCAAGCGGATTCATGCCGCCGCGGTCGCGTCGTTGCGCGCCCCCGCGCTCATCGAGCAGTTCGCGAAAGTGAGCGGGATCCCCTCGCCGTCGACGCCGCAGGAGTACGCCGCCTTCCTCGCCGCGGAGCAGGCGAAGTGGCGCAAGATCGTCGACGCCATCGGCTTCAAGGAGTAGCCGCGGCGGTGCGGCGGCAGTGATCGTCGAGACCACCGCTCACACCTCGCGCATTTCGCAAAAATCAGTTAGCGGCGAAGCAGTACAGCAGCCCCGCTCCGCCCGAGGCCTTCAAATTGTCCAGGCTGCAGCCGCGCGAGGGGTGCGAGGAGTTCCAGGACACGGAAGGCGCGTCGTCGCGCAGGCCCTGCCGGTCGTGATGGCCGACCATCGCGGCGCCCGCGCCGCTGATCGTCCAGTTGCCGCAGGTCGTCTTGCCGGGGTCGCCCGCGATCGCCGTGCCGTCCGGCTGCGAGCCGGTGAGGATGTCGTGCATGTTGGGCTTGTCGCCCCGGCCGTTCACGATCTGTCCTTTCTCGGTGAGCCCGGTTTGCTTGTTCAGGTTGTTCTTGCCGTGAAGCTCGGCGAGATTGGCCGCGACCATCACCTTCTTCGCGTTGTGCCACGGTCCGGTACCGATGCGGTCACGGGCGTTGACCGCCGGCTGGCCGCCGGAGGCGCTGGTGCTGAGGTAGGCGCGCCACGTGCGATCGCCCGCGCCCGCCGCGGCCGCCAGCGACTGGCAGTGCCGGTCCGCGCCCGCCAGGCCGTTGAAGTCGGCCCCGTTTCCGGAGCCCACGCTGGTGATGAAGAACGTCATGCCGGATTCCTTCTGCATCATCCCGCAGCTGCCCAGGCCAAGCGCCAGCAGGGCAACCGATGCGATCGTGGCAAGTTTCATTTTGCTCATTGACCCCTCCAGTCAAGAGGATAGAAGCGACGCGCTACGCGAGCTTGAACGATCGCAGCTCGTAGAGGAACCGGTAGCCCGGCATCATCCCCGAGTAGAGGTCGTTGCGGCGCTCCCAGTACCACTCGTTCGTCTGCAGCCGGGCCGTGCCGCGGAGCTCCGGCGCGTACCACTCGATCTCGTAGCGGTACGACTCGCCGTGGAACGGGTCCTTCGGACCCAGGTTGTAGCTGCGCCGGAGGATGATCGCGCGGTACTCGCGCCCGCCGACCCCGACGTTCTCCCACCCCTCCACGCGCATCGACCCGGTCATGTAGTTGCGGAAGCCGCCCGCGTCGGTGCGCGTGATCGCCTGCCGCCAGCCCTTGCCGGAGACGAGCGGGAAGTCGTACACCCTGAGCGGCGGGCTGAACTTGCCGGTGATGGGACCGTCCTCCGTGAGCGTGCCCGACGTCTCGACGCCGGGCTCGGAGAACGCTGCGTCGTCCAGCACCCGGCCGTCGGCGAGGCGCGTCACGATGCGAACGCCCTCGCTGTCGCTCGCGACGACTTCGCGCGTGAGCGTGCCGGCGTCGAGCCTCGTGTACAGGTCGGTGCGCTTGTAGGTCCACGCGTCGCCGGCGCGTAAGCGCGGCGCGGGAACTTCGGTGGTCGATTCGACCACACCGAGCGGTGCCCGGCCCGCGCAGGCCGCGAGCAGCGTCGCACCGCCCGCGGCGAGAAAGGCGCGTCGCTCGCGGGATACGGTTTCGGGAAAGAGCTTCGTTCGCATAGCGGGATCCCTCTGGGTCAGCGAGCCCGAAGTGTAGCGCCGTCCCGACCGGGATGAGAAATTCCTTCCGCGGCCGCGACGGGCGTCGCTTGCGCCTAGAATCCGCGAGCGACGCGGTGGCTTGACCGCTGACGCGGCCGGCCGGCCACCGGATTATTATCGTGGACCCCCGGGCTTGGAGGCTTCGAACGCCTTCCTGAACTCCTCGAGCAGGTCGAGCTCCGCGAGGTCCCTCTTCCGTCCAGCCGCGCGCTTGCTCGCAATGATGTCCGCAATGGACATCACCGGAAAGTTCTCGACGCGCACCGCGTTTCTTGCCGCGGCATCGTAGCTCTCGATGCCATCGGGAGCGAACACAAGATCGACATCGAAAGGCCCGGAGGAAATCTGCACGAAATCCTTCCCGTCCTCGATCTCCGCCCGGTCGGCGTCGCTCAGCGCGAAACCGATCTCGGTCAATGCCGCGACGATGCGGCGCCCGTTGTCCCGCGATTTCCGCGGGAAGAGGCCCACATCCTGGGTCGCACCGGGATAACCGAGAAGGATCGCGCCTCCTTTCCCGATAAACAAGTAGTCGACGCCATGCTTCTCGAACGCGTCGGCAATGACTCTGGCCTGTTCCGGCCTGAATATCTTTTCCGTCACGCCCTGGACGCTTGCGCGGGCCGGGCGTAGCCGTAATACTCAGGGTAGCTTTCCTCGCAAAAGCGACGGTACTCGCTCATCGAGCTGAACGAGAGGTTCTTGCCCGAATCGCGCACCGAGTTGGGATTGCGGAAAAACCCGTAGCGGATCCTCGCCGAGACGGGACGCGCAAGCTGGCGAACGCATTGGAGCCGGAAATCCTCCATGTCAGATCGATTCATAGGTTCGATCATATTGCACGGCGAGCGCTGGGGTGAAAGGCGCATCCGGGGCGACATCGCCCAAGGCGCACCGCGACGCTTGGGCTGTAGCCGATAAAGGACGATGCGGCGTTAAAGCTCGCATGGGAAATCCGGATTGGCCTCCACCGGCGAATCGGTGTTGCCCGAGAATTGCGGGGTTCACGCCCGGGTCAGTGCGTTCTCGCTGATGAACAGATTGCGCGAGCGGAAAGCGGCGGGGCTTTCCAACAGCAGGGCCGCCCGCAAAGCAGCCAGCGGCGAAGCGAACCAGGGGCGGTGCAGCTTGCGCTCATCGGCCGCCGCCCAGACGGGAACGGGAAAGCCGTTTGCACCGGCCAGGTGCTCGGCTGTGGCGGCGAGATACGCATCCTGCACGCCACCCAGTTCACCCAGGCTCGACGCGAGCAGCCCCGGAGTGGGCGACAACGCCTCCGCGGTCGGCGCAGCATAAAATTCATCCAGGAAGTTCGCCAGACAACGGTCGAAAGAATCGCCGCCGGCCGCGAGTTGCGCCACTTCCGCCAGTGTTCGTGGCCTCATATCCTGCCCTCCTCGAACAGACCTTCCACCAGATACCGCGTTTTCACCGGAATCCGATTGGCTGGATAGTATTGCCCAACCAAATCCAAAACCTCCTGCGCGGATTGCAGTTTCAGATGGCGAGCCAAGAAAACGATGTCCGCGACGTCGGACGGTTCGTCCGCCGCGCCGCCGAGGCGTGCAGCCATGCATTTCATGGCGAGCAGGTATTCCGGCACGGGCATGGCCAAGCGAAGGTGAGGAAACTGAGGAAGGTTTCCCGTGGTCGTTTCGTGCCGGGTGGAAAGGAAGCTCTTCACGCCGTCGTTCAGCCAGTCGGCGGGCAGATGTAATTCATCTGCGATGTCACGGGCCAGATCGCGAATGATGTGCGCGGGTTGGAAAAGCGCGTCCACGTCCTTCGTGGTCAATCGGGCGGTGAAGACGAGCACCATCACTGCGCCACCGAACAAGCAGACCTCGCCTGTGACGCCCTGTTTTCCGAGTTGGTCAGACAGGATTTGCAGCCCGCGAAGGATGGTTTCGCGAGTCAGCGTCGAGCCGAGGGCCTTTTCATCTGCGCTCATGACAGGCGAGGTTACCGCAGACTCAAACGCTTGTGCCAGATGAATTTTGCGTAACTCAAAACGCGTCACCCCTGCGGGAGCGGGATCCCAGCGTGTCTGGATTTTCGCGCTTCGGGGTCCTGCCCGCTCACCCGTACCTGGTTGTGCACGGAGAACCCACTGTGGCGCCAACCGAGAAGTTTCGAGCGCAGATCCTCCGAGATGGCGTCGTTCTGGGCTGATCGAGAGCGTGCGCAAGGCGAAGAGCATCCGGTAACCGGACCGGCGGTCACCGGCGTTGCGGATCCGGCAATCCCAAGCGCAAAATCCCCACGTGCCTGTGAACACGAACGTCCTCTGGCTTGGCGAGGTCCGGGCCGGTGACGCAGCCCTCGCGGGCGGGAAGGGAGCGAACCTCGGCGAGTTGGCGGGCGCGGGCTTACCTGTTCCTCCAGGCTTCGTGGTTTCCTCGGCGGCGTACGCACGATTTGTCAAGACGATCGATGTCGAGTCGGAACTGCGCCAGCTTCGGGACGCTCCACAAGCCGAGATCGGACACCTCTGTTCCTCGATCCGCGAGCGAATCGGACGAGCGGAGCTGACGCACGAGCTCGCGGAGGCGATCCTCGCCGCGCACGGCAAGCTCCTCGACGAGCGCGGGCCGTCGGTCCTTTGCGCGGTGAGGAGCTCGGCGACGGCCGAAGACCTCGGCGCCGCGAGCTTCGCCGGCCAACACGGCACCTACTATTACGTCGATTCAGCGCAACTGCTGAGCATGATCAAACGGTGCTGGGCCTCGCTGTGGAGCCCCGAGGCGGTTTCCTATCGCAGGACGCACGGCATCGAGCACGCCTCAGTCTCCATGGCGGTCGTCGTCCAGGAGATGATCGCCTCCGAGGTCTCCGGTGTGACCTTTACCGCGAACCCTGTCACCGGCTCCAGGGACGAGCTGGTCATCGAGTCGAGTTGGGGGATGGGCGCGGCTCTGGTCGACGGCCGCGTCACACCCGATCGCTATATTGTCGAACGAGATAGCCTGAAGATCCGCGAGCAGCGCATCGGCGAGAAACGCTTCATGGTCGCTCCCCGGATGGAGGCGGGACGCGAGGCCCGTCTTGAGGAGGTTCCCCACGCGATGCGGCTGCGCGAGACGCTCTCCACAGAACATCTGCGGACCGTCGTGGAGTGGTCGCTTCGGTGCGAGACGCATTTCAAGAAGCCCCAGGACGTGGAGTGGGCGATGAAGAGCGGCCGCTTCTACCTGCTCCAGTCCCGCCCCATCACCGTCATCGGACGCGAGGACATCGGGCGGGACGTCAAGGGCCAGTACGTCCTGTTCAAGCCGCTCTTCGAGAACTTCACCGACCCACTCACCCCGCTTGCCGAGGACCTGTTCGCCTTCACCCCTCCCGGCACCCGGTTCATCCACGGCTGGCTTTACTCGGACGTCGCGGTCCTCCGGGCGATCCTCCCCTTCGACGTCTCCGATGAGGAGCTGGCCGAGCACGCCTACTCCAATTCCAAGGACGCGGCCCCGTGGCGGCTCTCCCTCGCCAAACTGCCGTTGGCGATGCTTTGCTGCGCCTTCGTGTATTTGGTGTTCGCCGTTCTTCTCGCACGCACGCGCGCCCTGCCCGAGGCTGCGCTCGCGACCTACCGCGAGCTGTGCCGCAGGGTCGATGCGGATCCGGCCTTCGGCCCGGAAGAGACGCTTCGTCGCCTGTGGCTGTCGCTAAGGCTCTTCGACCCCGTGGGGAACCTCGCGGTATTGATGAACATCACCTGCATCCGCTTTCTGCCCTGGATGAGCGTGCTGGGTGGGCTGCTTCGACGCTGGGCGCCCGCCGCGCGCGCCGACGCGGATGTGCTGCTTGCATCCGGCTCGGAAGGAGTTCTGTCGGCGGATATGGGCCGCGGCATCCGGGCGCTCGCCCACGAGGCGAAGCGCCGGAAGCGCGTGCGCGAGATTCTCGCGGGTCACGCGCCCGAGCGCGCGCTCGCCGAGCTCAAGCGCGAGCCGGAGGCCCGCGACTTTCTTGAGGAGCTCGAGCGCTTCCTCGCCATAAACGGTCACCGGGCGCTCAAGGAATTCGAGCTGCGCTCGGTGCGCTGGGAGGAGGACCCCTCGCCGGTCCTCGGGATGGTGCGGAACCACCTGCCGATCGAGTCCGACTCCACGGCCCAGGAACGCAAGACCGCGGACGCCCGCGCCGAGCTGACCCGCGATCTGCGCAGAACGCTGGAGAAGCTTCCGCTCGAGAGCGCCTTCGGCCTGCGGTTCCGGCTCATCCGCTTCGCCGCCGAGCGGGTCAAGTACTTCCTCAAACTCCGCGAGAACACGCGCTTCTACCACATCATGGGTCTCGGCACGGTCAGGAAGAAGGTGCTCCGGATCGAGGCGGACCTGTTGCGTCTTGGCAAGTTGAAGTGCAAGGACGACATCTTCTTTCTGCGATCCAGGGAACTGGCGGATCTGCGCGCCGGCCGCCTGGGATGGTTCGAGGTCGAGGACAGGATTCGCGAGCGCCGCATCAGGCATATCCGGCTGTGCAAGATGGCGCCCCCGAAGACGATCGGCATCCCGCTGGGCCGGACGGAGGCATCTTCTGGACCGGTAGCTCAAGGCTCGCTGTTCGCGGGTCAGTCCGCTTCACCGGGCCGCTACGAAGGAAGGGCCCGCGTGATTCTCGACCCGTCGATCGACGTGGAGCTCGAGCCCGGCGAAGTGCTGGTCGCCCCCTACACGGACCCCGCGTGGACGCCACTCTTCCTCACGGCGGGCGCCGCCGTGGTCGAGATCGGCAGCTACCTGTCCCACGCCGGCACGGTGGCGCGGGAGTTCGGCATGCCCTGCGTCGTGGACGTCGCCCAGGCGACCGAGCGGATCCGGACAGGCGATCGGATTCTCGTCGATGGCGATTCGGGCAACGTGCAGATCGTTGCCCGCGGCGGAGGAGCGCACGCGTGACGTGGGCCCTGCACGGCACGATCTTCGCGCTCGGAATCTGCCTGTCGATCCGGATCATCGCGGCGCTCCACGGGATCATCGACTTCTGGCATGCGATCGGCACGGAGTACCCCCGCGTGATCCGCGGGATCCTCGGCTGGGGAATCATGACGCTTGCGATCGGCTGGCTCGTCGAGGGTTCCTACTGGACGGCCCTCGTGTCGGGCCTGTCGGCGTACTTCCTGTTCTACTTGAGCCTGTACCCGCTGTGGCTCCTCCTGCTCCGCGTGATGAAAAAACGATCGAAAAATCGATCCCGCTCGTGAGACGCGTCGGGCCAAGATCCGTGATCCCGAGGCCGTTTGGTGTGTCTGATTTCCCGCGCGCGGAGCCTTCTTGCCGGTGAACGCGCCTGATCCGCAATGCGCGTTAGGCAAGCTCGAGCGGGCCGCCGGCACCGCGCGCGCCGTCTGGGGCGAGGCATGAGGGGCCAGCCGGGCGCATACTTGGACTCTAAAAGGAGGAACACCATGAAGAAAACCGCCATCCTGTCCTGCCTGCTCGCCGCGGGCTGCGCCACCCCCGTATCTGAAGGGCCGCCGACGGCCTTCCGCCTGAGCTCGCCGCAGTTCGCGGACAACGCGATGCTCCAGCCCAAGAACGCCGGCAATTTCGCCAAGAACCCCAACTGCACGGGGCAGAACGTGTCGCCGGCCCTGCAATGGATCAATGCTCCGGCCGAAACGCGGAGCTTCGTGCTGATCTGGGACGACCAGGCGGGCCGCGCCGGCCTCGGCGTCTCTCACGCGGTGGTGTACGGCATCCCGGCGAGCGTCTCCTCCTTCGCCGAGGGCGAATTGGCCGCGGCGCCCACGGCGGGCCGCTTCGTCGCCGGAAAGAATATCCTCGGCATGCACTGGCTGGGACCCTGCTCGCCGCGCGGCAACGCGCCCCAGCACTACGTCATGACCTTCATCGCCACCTCGCTCGAGCCCGGCGCGCTGGCACCCGGAATGAACCGGCAAGAGGTCCTCAAGGCACTCGAGGGCGGCAAGGCGCTGCGCGCCGCGAGCCTGGCATTCCGCTTCGCGCAGTAATGAGGGACTGCTGGCTCTCGAAACTACTCTTCGACCTGCAGAATCCGCAGGCGGCCGGAGAGTTTCGGGATGACCAGGAGGCATTTCTCGGGGAATACCCTCTCGAGAAAAGCGTTTTGGCGGCGATCCGCGGGAACGACGTCACTTTTCTCGCGGCGCGCGTCAATCCGTACCTGCCGCGCTACTGCTTCTTCACCACCGGCATGAAGGACGCGGAGTTCATCCAGCGCCTGCGCGATGGCTGAGCTGGTCGGCGCTTTTGCGGCAAGCCATGGCTCGCTGCTGGTCCGCGGTTTCGACTTTCCGGAGGCCCCATGACTCGCCGCATCTGCCGCCGAATCTTCCGCCGAATCTTCCGCAGCGTCGGCGGCGCCCTCCTCGCCTTGGCCGCGTCGAGCGCTGTCGCGCAAACGTACCCGGTGAAGCCAATCAAGCTGATCGTGCCGTTCCCGCCGGGCGGCGCCACGGACATCGTCGGACGGCTCATGGCGCAAAAGCTCTCGGACGGACTCGGCCAGCAGGTGTTCGTGGAGAACCGCGCGGGTGCCGCCGGCGTCATCGGCGCGGAAGCGGCGGCGAAGTCGCCGGCCGACGGCTACACGATTTTCTTCGGGACGACCGGCACGCTGTCGAGCGCCCCGGCGCTGCAGCGCAACCTTGCGTACGATCCGATCAAGTCGTTCGCGCCGATCAGCATCCTGACGAACGCGCCGGTCGTGGTGGTCGTCAACAGTGCCGTGCCGGCGAAGTCGCTGCGAGAGCTGATCGACCTGGCGAAATCGCAACCAGGCAAGCTGACCTACGGGTCAGCCGGCGTCGGGCACTTCCTCCATGTCGCGGGCGAGGCGTTCAAAGCCGCGGCCGGCGTGGATCTCTTTCACGTCCCCTACAAGGGCGCGGGACCGGCAATGATCGACCTGGTTGGCGGCCGCATCGACGTCATGATCGACACGATCGTCCCCTATACGCCGCACGTACAGAGCGGGAAGCTCAGAGCCCTCGCGGTCGCCCATTCCCGGCGGCTGTCGCGTCTGCCGGACTTGCCGACGGCGGCCGAGGCGGGATTGCCCGGCTACGAGTTCAGCGCCTGGTTCGGTCTGCTCGCCCCCGCCGGAACTTCGAACGAGATCGTCAGGCGCCTGAACTCGGAGGTGCTGAAGGCCATGGCCACCCAGGAAGTCCTCGACACGCTCGCCAAGCTGGGGCTCGAGCCGTCCGGCAGCTCGCCCGACCAGTATTCGGCCCTCATCGTCGCGGAGGGCGCCAAATGGTCGCGACTGGTCAAGACCGCCGGGATAAAGCTGGAGTGACGAATCGCGGCTGGAGCAGCACATCAGCTCTCGTGCTTCAGGACGGCGCGCGGCGGACGCGCTCGCGCAGCCGGGGGGGCGTTGCCGGCGGCGGTGGTCGTCTGCGGGCGGCGTCCGGTGGAGCAGGATCAGCGCTGTATCGGGGTGCGCGTCGAGCAGGGCGAAAGCCGCGAATGTCTCACGCCCCGTGCATGCAAGGGTAGGCCGTTGGATTGCGTTGCTTGGCTTAGCTGGGGTAGCTATGCTGCGTAGGCGCAGGGCGATCAACGTAGCTCTCGGTTTCGATTCTTGGAGGAAGGCGGGCCATGTCAGACAAGGGAGCCGACGCCGCCCTTGAAGATCGGTTTGACGAACACCGAGCCGTGGCGCTCGATCAGGCCTTGATCTCGTCCTCGCTCGCCTCGGCGCCCAGCACTTCGGC
>Ga0247727_10016728_pt1 | contig 11791 bp, 8 predicted proteins | sample WisWelCaveWW1625_FD_202498 | JGI IMG/M metagenome (GOLD analysis project Ga0247727, IMG submission 202498) | Biofilm microbial communities from Wishing Well Cave, Virginia, United States - WW16-25 | ecosystem: Environmental > Aquatic > Deep subsurface > Groundwater > Cave microbial mat | place...
CGCGGCGGCGCTGTATCAGGAGTTGACGGGGCGCACGGCGCGGGCTGTGCCTGCCAGTGACTTGTTGTTGAATCCACAGACCGTAGTAGGTCGGATTGTCAATCCGACCTACAAGACTTTGCTTGTGGCGGTAAGTCGTTCTGGGACGACGACAGAAACTGTGAAGGCAGTTGAGAGATTCAAACAAGAGATGCGCGGGGGAGTGGTTGTCATCAGCAATTATGATGAAGTCCTTTCTCGGCTGGCAGATGTGAACATCGTGATCTCCAGGGGACAGGAGGAATCGGTTGCTCAGACGCGTTCGTTCGCTTCGATGTATGTGGCTGTGACTGCGTTCTGCGCACGCATGGCGGGACGGGATGATTTGATGTCTGCGATGGGGAAGTTGCCCGAGGTGGGTAATTGGGTAATTGCTAATTATGAATCGTTTGCCAGAAGGCTTGGGGAAAATTTAGTCTTCGACAGATTTTATTTTCTTGGTTCGGGCATTCGCTATGGGCTTGCTTGTGAGGTGAACCTCAAAATGAAGGAAATGACGCTTACGCACAGCGAGCCATTCCACTTTTTGGAATTCCGTCACGGACCGATGAGCATGGTCAATGAAAATGCTGTCGTGGTGGGGATGTTGTCAGATGCAAACCGAGTCCACGAGGTGAAGGTGCTGGCAGAGATGAAGATGCTTGGGGCAACGGTGGCAGTCTTGGGCGAGTCCCCATCGGGGATGATATCTGATGCAGATGTCGAGTTTGAGTCGGGAATCCCGGAGAGCGTCCGCGGAGTCCTGTATCTGCCTGTTTTGCAATTGATGGCGTTCTATCGTTCACTGGCAAAGGGATTGAATCCTGATAAGCCAAATAATCTAACTGCTGTTGTGAAGTTGGATTTGTGAGGAGGTGATTGTAACGAGATATTTTCATCATCTAATTCTGTTCACTCATTTCAAAAAGGAGAACCCAAAATGAACAAGAGACTTTCACTTACGTTACTGAGTTTGATTTTGATGGCGAGCCTGTTGCTTGCCGGGTGCGGAGGCGGCGCGGCGACCGAAGCGCCCGCGTCGAATGAGCCTGTTGAAATCCGCGTCTGGGGACATCAGGCGCCCGCGTTCAACGAAGCGGACCAAAAGATGTTCGATGATTTCATGAAGCAGAATCCGAATGTGACCATCAAGTATGAGACTTTCCCGTGGGATGTGTTCATTCAGACCATCCAGACTTCACTGCCCGCTGGTAACACGGCGGATGTGATTTTGATCCCTGGCGGTTATACCTGTCGTTACGCGAGCGGCGGTCAACTGTTGGAAGTGCCTGCGGATGTGATGACGCTCGAAGCCGCACAAGGAACTTTCTTTAGCGCGCCGTTGGGCGGGCAGACTTGCGATGGCAAGTTGTATGGCTTCCCCGCTGAGTACAACCTTGAGTATGGCGGCGCGTACGTGAACCCCGCGCTATTCAAGGCGGCTGGACTCACCTACCCGCCCAAATGGGAAAACTGGGACGCGGTCGTTGCCGATGCGACAAAGTTAACCGCGCTTGGCTCGGATGGCGTGATGACCGTCGCGGGCATGCACTATACCAACAGCGACCAGTTGTTCACCTACTTCCTGGCTGGTATTTTGGAGCAGGGAGCCGATTATTTTGCGGAAGATGGCAAGCATTTCAACTTCAATTCGCCCGAAGCCGTTGCAACGATTCAGAAGTTGATGGACATGGCGCAGAAGGACGGCATCGTTGACCCAATCATCTTCAACCAGGACAGCGAATGGGTCGGTGAGTCGTTCGCCCAGGGTCACAATGGGATTGGCGTGCTCGGTTCGTGGTATGTGGGCGATGCCAAGGTATCTTTCCCAGACCTTGCCTTTGATTACGTCACTCTGCCGCCGATGATGGGCTCGGAACATAAATTCGCTTCCGTTGGTGGATGGGGCTATGTGGTGGGCAAGAGCGCCCAGCATCCCGACATTGCCTGGAAACTAGCCGCCTTCCTGGGCGCGGACCAGGCGAATGTCTTTTCATTCAACTCCACATCAGCCACTGTGCCAGCCATGAAGTCTGTTGCGGCTGACCCGAAACTGTTGGAGAGCGCGCCGTTCCTCGCGGCTGTCCTGCCAATCTTGGAATCCGGTCAATACCAGGGCAACCTGACGGACCCCGACCAACTGGCATACGAGATTGTTTACCCAACCATTCTCGATGCGATTCAAGGTAATCTCACCGCAGAAGAAGCCGCGAATAGTATCCACGAAGCAGCAAATGCCATGGTGGATGCGGCGCAGTAAAGAATACGTTGGTTGAGTAGGGGCTGAGCGTTTTTTGCGAAGCCCGTACACTTGCACCAGCACGTGATTTGCTTGGCAAATCATGCAGGTGTCGAAACCAACCTGTTACAAAAGTACGCTATGTAACAGTTGGTCTCGGTACGCTCCTCGACTTGCACTCGGGGCTACTCGACCACCGATAAGAAAATGTTAGGGGCGGCTCGCAATTTAGTCGCCCCTACTCTTTCTTCTTTCATCCATCATCCTTTTCATTAGGAGAGTCAATGGCAATCTCATCTCTCTTCAAAAAAGAAATCGTCAGCGACGGCGGCAAACTCACCGCAAAGCAACGCCGCTTTGCTTACACCAGTCTCACGCCCATACTTCTTTATATGGGTTTGTTCACGCTGTTCCCAATCGTCTGGGCAGTGGTAATGAGTTTCTTTAGTTACACGCCCATTCGCGAAGGGAGCGGGTTCCTAGGCTTGGGTGGGGCAAACCCCTTCATTGGCATTGATAACTTTATCGAACTATTCACGGGCACAGGCAAACCCGCTGAAGTATTCCGCCTCGCGGTCAAGAACACTTTTCTGTTTACCGCGCTTGTCCTGCCGTTGAATCTCGCCGTCACACTGCCGCTTGCAGTAATTCTCGAATCAGTTGGCGAACGCTTCAAGACTTTATTCCGCGCGATTTATTTTCTCCCGACCATTTCGTCCTCCGTCGCGCTTTACATTATCTGGGATTACATGTATGCGCCGGGTTGGGGTCTGCTCAGTATCATGTTCAAGGCGGTTGGGCTTGTCCCGCCTAAATCCTGGCTGCAAGACCCAAACACAATTTACTTCGGCGTGCCGCTGGCGATGCTATGTGTTGTCGTCGCGCACGTCTGGCAGGATTTTGGATATAACCTCGTCATCTTCGTTGCCGCGCTTCAAAGTATCCCAAAGACCTTGCGTGAAGCCGCACGCGTGGATGGCGCCAACTTCTTGCAGGAATTCTGGCTCATCGTCGTCCCGCTTCTTCGTCGGACCATTTTGCTGACTTCGGTTCTAACAGTTTTATCCTCGCTTCAAGTTTTCGTTATCTTCCAACTACTCACGCGCGGCGGACCCAAAAACCAAACCCAAACCATGCTCCTTAGTATTTATGAAAACGCCTTCCGATTTGCGAATAATCTCGGACTCTCCGCCGCGATGTCCATGATTCTGTTTATCATCATATTGACACTCACCGTCATCCAGTTCCGTATTCTAAGGACTGAATGGGAATACTGATTTCAAAAATACTCGGTGGTTGAGTAGCCGAAGGCGTATCGAAACCAGCAATAACAAGGAGAAATAAAATTGCACACATGTGGTCTCGATACGTGTCTCGCTGTCGCTCGACACTACTCGACCACCGATGAAATGAAATTTATTTTTGAATCGTAACCTGTACCTCGCCCCTCTCGGAGCCTCCATGCCCACCCCTCCTCCCAAACATCCCTCCCCCACCTTCATCCTCGGCAAATCAGGCGCGTACGCTGTCCTCATCGTTGGACTCGTCGCCACGCTCCTGCCGTTCTTCTACATCATCGTCTCCTCGCTTAAGACCAATGCGGAATTGCGCCAGACTCCACCCGATTTCTTTTCGCAGGAACCAAGCCTAAGACATTACACCACCATCCTCACCGATGAAAATATCCCGATTGAGCGCAATGTTCTCAACAGTTTCGTTGTTTCCATCGCGCGCGTCTTCATCACACTCTTCACGAGTTCCTATGCTGGTTATATCTTCGCCAAATATCATTTCAAAGGCAAGAACCTTGCGTTCGGAGTCATCCTCATTCAAATCATGATTCCATTTCAAGTGGTCATGATTCCGAACTATCTGCTGGTCGTCAAATTCGGTCTAATTGATTCCCTCTGGGCGCTCATCGTTCCATCCATGGTGGACGCCTTTGGTATTTTTCTGATGAAGCAGTTTATCGAATCCCTGCCCGCCGAACTCATGGACGCGGCGCGCATAGACGGCGCCTCCGAGTTTGGCATTTACTGGCGCATCGTCCTCCCTCAAATGGGACCGCCTCTCGCCTCCCTCGGCATCTTCACCTTCATGTCAACCTGGAACGATTACCTCTGGCCCCTCATCGTGCTCACCTCGCCCGAGAATCGGACCATCCAGCTCCTCCTAGTTTGGTTCCAGACCCAACACACAGCCAATGAGGGACTCATCCTCGCCGCATCCATTCTGACTCTCCTGCCCATCTTCATCGTCTACATCTTCCTCCAACGCTGGATCGTGGATCAGGCGACTCAAAGCGCATTCAAGTAGACAAGGAAACACGTATACACGGAACACGCAACACTTTTTTTGGATGTCTCCTCCCATGCGGACTCTCCTCCCAATTCTCCTGCTTCTCTCAATCATCCTCGCCTCTTGCGCGACGACTCAATATTCCCCCGAGCCTGCCACCATGACCCACACCTACGTTGCGTCTGACGCGTCCATCCTCAACCCCGAGCGTGGATTCTTCACCCCGTATGAACTCCCCAGCTCCGCTGGATTCAGTCCTGTGCGCGCGACGGGCAACACGCTCGTCCATCTCAACATCCGCCTCGATGATTGGCACGAGACAGATATTCCTCAAGATGTGCTTAACGGCTTGAACACAAACTTTACTGATATACGCGACGCGGGAGTCAAAGCCATCATCCGCTTTGCATACAATCAGGGACCCTATCCCGATACCGAACCTGATGCATCCAAAGCGCAGATCCTTCGCCACATCGAACAGCTGACACCGCTTCTGCAAACCAACGCGGACGTGATTGCCTGGGTCGAAGCAGGTTTCATCGGTGCGTGGGGTGAGTGGCACACCTCCACGAATGGCTTGGATAATTTTGCTGACAAACGTGACATTCTCAATGCCCTGCTTGCTGCTATTCCAGATCGTTATGTACAAGTCCGTTATCCTGCCAATATCATTGAGATGTATCCTAATCCCGATGATGCCGCCAAAGCACGTGTCGCTCATCATAACGATTGCTTTCTCTCCAGCGATACCGATGTTGGGACATACGAACGTGATGGTGTAAACACGATTGTCCGCGACCAAGCCTATCTCGCCGAACTGACTCGTTTCACCCCCATGAGCGGCGAGACCTGCGCGCCCAATCCCCCGCGCTCGGAATGTGCAGTCGCTTTGCAGGAGATGGCTTTGCTTCACTTCGCCGCTATCAACGAAGCCTATCACAAAGGCATCCTCCGCAGTTGGGACGCGGGTGGCTGCATGGACGAGATCAACAATCGCCTTGGCTATCGTTTAACGCTGACCTCCGCCGACTTCAACGAACAAGTCCGCCCCGGCGGATCGCTCAACTTAACTGTGATCATCACCAATAGTGGATTTGCCTCCCTGATGCATCCACGTTCACTGTATGTTGTCCTCGTAGAGCGAGATAATATCTCGCTTTACAAAACCGAACTCGACCTTGATCTGCGCACATGGGAACCAGGCACATCCACCTTCACCGCTAAACTTCACATTCCATCAAATATTGAAGAAGGTGAATATCAAATAGCACTTTGGCTTCCCGATGGATATGATTCGTTACGAGATAACCCGTTGTATGCGATTCGCTTTGCCAACGAAAATGTCTGGGATGAATCCACTGGGCTGAATGTTCTAGGTGACGTTTTTATTATAGAGTTAGCAGGTGGTGCTTCAGAACGCGGCAAGGATTTTAAAGTTATATCTGTTAGTTCACAAAAAATATCAGGTTTTTCTGAAACTCCTGCTCCTGCCCCGACTGCGACTGTCCCCGCGATATCAGGCGATTTGATTTCCAATCCGCAGATTTCCAACGATGCCGAAAATGTCATTCTGTCGTTCGATCATGCCAGAGGAAAATACAACGCCTTCCAATTATTTGTTGACACGGATCAGAATCTAAATACAGGCTATGCCATCAATGGCATTGGGGCGGAAGCGCTCTTCGAAAATCACACTTGGAATATTTACAACGGCGCGGGCGATGATTGGAACTGGTCACCAACGGAACTATTGATCCGCTTTGAAGACACGGGCAGTCATGTACAATGGAGCATTTCGCGCTCGCTGTTTGATACACCCGGGTTGGATGTGGTCTTCCAGCTCGTTGATGCCAATTGGAACTCAGTCTTTGCGACTCAAAAAATAACCTACACTATCAAGTAACTTGAAACTTACAACAAGGAGAACAACATGACCAAAATCACATTCATCGGCGCGGGCAGCACTGTCTTCGCAAAGAACCTGCTGGGCGATATCCTCAGTTTCCCCGAACTCGCCGAATCCACGATCAGTCTGATGGACATTGACTCGGAGCGTTTGCAGACATCCGAAATTGTGGCGCACAAAGTTGCGGACTTCTTCGGCGCGAAACCGAAGATCGAAACGACGCTCGACCGTCGCGCTGCACTCGATGGCGCGGACTATGCCATCAGCATGTTCCAGGTTGGCGGCTACAAACCGAGCACCGTGATTGATTTTGAGATTCCGAAAAAATATGGCATCCGCCAAACCATTGCCGATACGCTCGGCATCGGCGGCATCATGCGCGGGCTTCGCACTATTCCCGTCTTCCTGGATATTTGCAAAGACATGGAGGAACTTTGCCCGGACGTGATGTTTCTGCAATACGTCAACCCGATGGCGATGAATACCTGGGCGATCAATCGCGCCAGCAAAATAAAAACTGTTGGTCTATGTCACAGCGTGCAAGGGACAGCCGAATCGCTCGCGGAAGATATCGGTGTGCCGTATAACGAAATTAATTACATCTGCGCCGGCATCAATCATATGGCATTCTATTTGAAATTTGAACGCAACGGTGAAAACCTATATCCGCAGATCCAAAAGGCGCTTGAAGCAAAATCCTACGGACGGCGTTACCGCGAGTTATCGGATCATGTGCGTTACGAAGTCTTTCGCCGTACCGGATATTTCGTCACCGAGTCGAGCGAGCATTTCAGCGAATATGTTCCCTGGTTCATCAAACGTGATCGCGCTGACCTCATTGAGCAATACGAGATTCCGCTCGATGAATATATAACGCGTTGTGAAACACAGATCGCGGAATGGGAAGCGGAGAAGGCAGCGCTTGAACGCGGCGAACTGGATGAAGCCAGATATGAACGCAGTCAGGAATATGGTTCGCTCATCATCCACTCCATCGAAACCGGTGAGCCGCGCATCGTGTATGGAAACGTTGCCAATCGCGGGCTGATCGATAACCTTCCACAAGGTTGTTGTGTCGAAGTCCCTTGCCTCGTCGATAAAAACGGATTGCAGCCTACCAAAATTGGCATGATGCCGCTGCAACTCGCCGCGCTTCAACAAACGAATATCAATGTGCAATCACTCGTTGTCGAAGCCGCCCTCACACGCAAACGCGAACACATTTATCATGCCGCCATGCTCGATCCGCACACTGCCGCGGAACTCAGCCTCGACCAGATCTGGTCGCTCGTGGATGAACTCATCGCAGCGCATGGCAACATGCTGCCCGAATATCAATGATCAACCCCTCTCCTGCTGGGAGAGGGGCAGGGGTGAGGGTGGGAGTCCTCACCATCTTTCTTCTTTCCTCTTTCCTGTTAGGATGTCAACCCGCTTCCTGCTCCGCGTCACCCGAACCTGATACTATTCCGAAAGCGACTTCAACTCTTATGCCTTCTACTCAATCTGCAACCTCCAATGTGCAACCTGCCTCATCCTGGTGGCATCCCACTGTGGGACTCACCTGGCAATGGCAAATCGGCAATAATGAAATTGACACATCCATCGATGCGGACGTGTATGATATTGATCTATACGTTGACCAATCCATCATTGACGAATTACATGCCAAAGGACGCAAGGTCATTTGCTACATGAGTGTCGGCTCATGGGAGGATTGGCGGCCCGATAAAGATCAGTTCCCGCCTGAAGTATTAGGCAAAGATTACGAAGGCTGGCACGGCGAAAAATGGCTGGACATTCGCCAGATGGATAAACTCGCGCCCATCCTGCTTGCGCGGCTGGACTTATGCAAATCAAAAGGCTTCGATGCGGTCGAGCCAGACAATATGGAAGTCCACACCAACGACACGGGTTTCCCGCTAACGTACGAAGACCAATTGAAATTTGCGCTCTGGCTCGCGGACGAATCCCACAAACGTGGACTTGCCATCGGCATAAAGAACGCGCAGGACCAGGTGAAAGATCTGGTCGAACATTTCGACTTCGCCCTCACCGAAGACGCCTTTTATTACGGTTGGGCTGAACAGATGTCCCCTTTTATCAAATCAGGCAAACCTGTCTTCGCCGCAGAATACACCGACCTGCCCGGAGATTTCTCCGCTTTTTGCGAACAATCAAAAAGACTCCAATTCAGCACTATCCTCAAAAAACGCGGACTGGACGCGTGGGTACGAACTTGTAAGTAGGTCTTTTATTCTGCCAACGCGCCATTCGATTGGTATAAGAATTTCTAACCTGATACATGACACGTGACACCTCCTTTGACATTCTCGTCGCTGGCGAAATCAATCCTGATCTGATCCTTTCGGGAAATGTCGTTCCTGAATTCGGTCAGGTCGAAAAACTTGTTGACAATGCAACGCTTGCCATTGGTTCATCGTCTGCGATATTTGCATGCGGCGCGGCGCGGCTTGGGTTGCGCGTCGCTTTTATCGGCGTGTGCGGTGAGGACGTCTTCGGCCGTTTCATGCTCGACGAAATGCAAAAGCATAGTGTAAATGTGAGCAATGTCATCATGCGCGCAGATGGACAAACTGGACTCAGCGTAATTCTGAATCAACTGGCAGATAGAGCGATTCTGACTTACCCTGGGCTGATCCCCGCACTCCAAGCCGCAGACATCCCTGACGCATTGCTCCAACAAGCGCGGCATCTGCACGTCGCATCCTATTTCCTGCAAACAAATCTTCAAGCCGACTTGCCCAGTCTCTTTCGCCGCGCAAATTCCTTCGCGCTTACCACTTCACTTGATACGAACTACGACCCGTCTGAACAATGGCTGGGCTTTGACGAATTGCTTTCTGTTACAGATATTTTTCTCCCCAATAAAACAGAAGCCCTCTCGATCACACACGCGGGTGGTGTAGAATCTGCGTCGAAGCAACTTGCGCACAAAAGTAAACTCGTCGCCATCAAACTCGGCGCGGACGGCGCTCTGGCTTGCGACGAAGATTTGATCACCCGCTCCGATTCCATTTCGGTAAATGTAGTGGACACCGTTGGCGCCGGGGACTCGTTCGACGCGGGATTTATGTATGGTTACTTGAATCATTGGGAATTGCAGAGATCCCTGCGGCTGGCTTGTATATGCGGAGCATTATCCACGCAACGCACGGGCGGCACGGACGGACAACCTACACTTGCCGAAGCGATGATGTATGTATCTTGATGAGGTTGTGGCGGCTCAAAAACGCGGGGAAGCCAAAGGTATACCCTCGATTTGTTCGGCGCACCCACATGTTATCCAGCAGACCCTAAAGGTTTCCAAAACCTTTAGGGTCTCGCCACTCATCGAAGCCACCTGCAATCAAGTGAATCAATTCGGTGGGTACACGGGCATGACGCCGAAGGATTTTGTCGCGTATATGCGGGGAATCGCGAAAGAAAATAATTTTCCATTCGAGAACATCATTCTGGGCGGTGACCATCTCGGTCCCAACGTCTGGCAAAGTGAACCTGCTGAATCGGCGATGGAAAAATCAAAGGCGATGGTCCGCGATTATGTCAAAGCAGGTTTTGTAAAGATCCATCTCGATTGCAGCATGCGTTTGGCAGATGACCGGCAAGGCGCATTGGATTCCGAAATCATTGCCCGCCGCGCCGCACAGTTGGCAAAGGTGGCTGAAGAATCCCTCTCTCGACGGGAGCCCCCTTCGGGGATGATAAGGGGTAGGGGTGAGGGCGGGTTACGTTATGTCATCGGCACAGAAGTTCCCATTCCCGGCGGCGCGACGGAGCACGAAGAAGGCGTCCGCATGACAAAGGTTGAAGACGCGAGTCAGACCATCGAAGTCACGCGTGAGGCGTTCATGCGCGATGGCTTGGAGTCTGCATGGGAAAGAGTCATCGCTGTTGTTGTCCAGCCTGGGGTGGAGTTTGGTGATGATTTTGTCTTGGAGTATCAGCCCGAAACCGCGCAAGCGTTATCGAAATTTATCGAGCGTCAATCCATGATCTATGAAGCGCACTCAACCGATTATCAAACTCGTGATGCGCTGGCTAATCTTGTGCGTGATCATTTCGCCATTCTCAAAGTAGGTCCTGCATTGACATTCGCATTTCGAGAGGCGGTCTTTGCGCTGGCGATGATCGAGAACGAATTAATTGCCAAAGATCGGCGCTCCAATATGATACAAGTTCTGGATGATGTGATGATGAAACACCCCGAATATTGGAAGAAATATTATCGCGGTGATGAATCGGATCAAGCCTTCAAGCGCAAATACAGTCTGAGTGATCGGGCGCGGTATTACTGGGTTCAGCCTGAAGTTCGATACGCATTCGAGAGGCTGATGAAAAATCATGGTGACAGGGTATTGCCCTACTCGTTGTTGAGTCAATTCGTAGGCGAGACGAATCTCAACGCGGCGCAGGTTGTTGAATGGAAGATAAGCAGGGTGTTGAATGATTATCTGGGGGCGTGCGGGGACAATGAGTGAGAGAATGACCAATGTTTCCGACGAGAAAATTATTGCATCATTTCAGGTATTGCTTCTTCAACTCTTCCGCGGCTGTATTCAACACTTTTGCATTTGCCTGTATCTTCTTGATCGCGTTCACCGCATCATCCACTCCTATTGGTCCTGCGCGGAAGACGGCTTCATCCAGCCACACAGCTTCGTGTTCACAGGCGCGCGTCGCCTCAGGTAGATTCATTTTCTTGAAATCAAAATATTCAGGGAAGGCATTTGGCACAGCCAGTTTTGATTTTTGCGGCTGGAATAATTCGTAGTTGTGCATGGCTTCGTAACCGACCCAGCAATCAATTCCTTCTGCGTCTAGCGCGCCGCATAATATATCATGCTCAACGCCAAATGTTTGTGGGTTGATCGCGAAGATATAACGATAGAAAGAACGCGTGGTATGACGCGGGTCGCGTTTCATTACGCGCACACCAGGGATTTCACTCAAGGCTTCATCCATGTATGCCGCCATTTCTTCGCGTTGCTTTGCCTGCTCGGGGAATCGCTCGAGGCCCACCAATGCCAGCGCAGCTTGCAATTCACTCAAGCGATAGTTTGCGCCCATCATGGACAATCCGTTTGGATCCTCCGCTCCGCCGCCCAACGTATGCGGACGCCCGCAGTCAATGATGCTGGTGGCTTTTGCGGCGTGCTCAGCCGACTTGCATAGCAGGATCCCGCCTTCGCCCGAAGTGAGAGTCTTCGAAGATTGGAGAGAGAACGAGCCGAAGTGACCAATCGTCCCTGCGCCAGCGTCGTTCCACTTCGCACCATGTGCGTGCGCGCAATCTTCGATCACGATCA
>Ga0247727_10016729_pt1 | contig 11791 bp, 9 predicted proteins | sample WisWelCaveWW1625_FD_202498 | JGI IMG/M metagenome (GOLD analysis project Ga0247727, IMG submission 202498) | Biofilm microbial communities from Wishing Well Cave, Virginia, United States - WW16-25 | ecosystem: Environmental > Aquatic > Deep subsurface > Groundwater > Cave microbial mat | place...
AGCCAAGACTGCTGTCCTGTTGCGTGCGAAGGTGAAGAGTTGGATGGGCCGCTCAGGGGCGACTGGAACTGGAACAGACGCGGTTGTGGTTGTGAGTGGAGATGGGCCTCCTCAGCGGTATAGTGGTACCCACACGATTCTCGGTGAACTCGTCGGGCGAGTGATTGGGACGGCAGTCACAGAGGGGCTTGGCCGTTATGTGCGGTGGCATGCTCGCCATTTACCACTCAGGCGTATGAAGATTTCATGACGAATTCCAATACACCAGTCAAAGCCCTTGCCATTCTCGGAACCGGCTCGGATGTCGGTAAGACCCTCATTGTCGCCGGGCTTTGCCGGCTCCTGTCTCGAAAAGGTATACGAGTCGCGCCATTCAAAGCGCAGAACATGGCGCTGAATTCTTTCGTGACGCTCGATGGTTGGGAGATCGGCCGGGCGCAGGCGCTGCAAGCTCAGGCCTGCGGAATCGAGCCGACGGTGGATATGAACCCGATTCTGCTGAAGCCTGAATCCGATTCACGATCTCAGGTGGTCGTGAGAGGGAAGGTCTACGAGGCGTTGGATGCGCTCGCATACTTTGAGCGGAAAGAGACGCTCATCAACATTGTTCGAGACTGCTATTCGCGACTGGCCAGCGAGTATGAGTGTGTCGTGATCGAAGGGGCGGGGAGTGCTGCGGAGATCAACCTTCGCGATCGGGACATGGTGAACTGGCCTGTTGTTGAGTTGGCCGATGCGTCCGTTGTCTTGGTAGCGGATATCGATCGTGGTGGGGTCTTCGCGCAGATCATCGGAACCCTCGATCTGCTAGCGCCGCATGAACGCCAGCGAGTGCGCGGTGTGATCGTGAACAAGTTCCGCGGGGATCGTCGGCTGTTTGAGGATGGTGTCCGCATCCTTGAGGCGCGCACAGGCCTTCCGGTCCTGGGAGTCGTTCCTTTTCTTCGGGACCTTCGGTTAGATCAAGAGGATAGCCTCGATCTAGCTCGATCCCGGTCGGTTCAGTTCAAACCTGATTTCACAAACGTAGTCGTGGTCCTGCTCCCTCGCATGAGCAACTTCACCGACTTCAATTCGCTGGCAGCTGAGAAGGATGTGGCGCTTCGGTTTGCCGCTTCGACGGAGGATCTCCGGGGAGCTGACGTGGCGATTCTTCCAGGGAGCAAGAATACGCTCGAAGACCTCGACTATCTTGTGACCTCTGGATTCCCGGCTGCCCTGGAATCGCATGTGCAAAGGGGGGGTGAGCTGGTAGGAATCTGCGGGGGATATCAGATGCTTGGACAAGAGATCGCAGACCCCAAGGGATTGGAGGGGGGAGGATCCTCAGCAGGCTTAGGCTTTCTCGATGTGAAGACGGAGCTTCATGCGCTAAAGATCTGCCGGCAAGTTCGTGCTACGTCGCTGCTTCATGGTGTGGAACAGCACGCACCAGTCCGTGGTTATGAAATCCGCTTGGGGCGCACCAGTCGTGGAACCATCAACCCGTGTTTTCAAATCGAAGCATCTGAAATCTTGGAAGACACCGCAAGGGGTGATGAAGGCGCTACAAGTGAGAATGGCCGTGTCTGGGGCACCAGCATTCATGGTCTGTTCGATCAGGCAGGGTTCCGTCGAGGCTGGTTGAACCGCGTACGTGGCCGGAAGGGACTATCACCCATTTCGCATCGTGAGTCTGAACTCGTCACGACACAACTGCGCGTTGAACTGGATCGCTGGGCTGACCATCTGGGGAAGTACGTGAATATGGGCGTGATCTATTCTGTACTTGACGGTCAATGAAGAAGGGAGAAGTCAATGCGCATCACGAAGGTCTATACCAAAACCGGTGACAAGGGAAAAACCCGGTTGGCTGGTGGCCAGCAGGTCTGGAAGGACAGTGTTCGGGTGGAGGCTTACGGGGATGTGGATGAACTGAACTCGACGCTCGGAGTCGTCAGAGCGTTTAATGCGAAGTTGGTCGGGATTCATCCGGCTGCCGATCGGTTAGAAGAGGAACTGCGCTGGATGCAGAACAAGCTGTTCGATGTTGGTGGGCTGCTGGCCACGGCGCCTGGGCAGACATTCAAGAATATGCCGACGGTTACAGCACGGGACGTGACCAGGCTGGAAAAACTCATGGACAGGTGTCAGAAAGACTTGCCGCCTCTGAAGGAATTTATTCTTCCAGGGGGCGGGAAGATTTCCAGCTTGATACACCAGGCCAGAACGATCTGCCGACGGGCTGAACGTCTGTGTGTGCGGTTGGGGAAGGAAGAGCCTCTGGATCCGGCTCTCGTGCGGTTCCTGAATCGCCTCAGCGACGCGTTGTTTGTCTTGGCCCGTTGGATGGCCAAGCAGCAGAGTGAACCGGAGTTCTTGTGGGAACGGGACCCAAAGGGCATCTGAACTGTGCCTTTCGAGTCCCGTCTTCCCAGCAGGATGCTGAAAAAGTCGCTCTTCTCACCCGCCCAGCCCCGGTAACTGCTTCACCCGCACGCCCTGAGGCTGCCAAGACAGCCTCTTTGCCCAGGAACGCGCCTTTCTCGACGCGGCGTTCGCGCTTCGCTCAGAGGCTCAACAAGCGGGACACCATCACGCCGCAAACCGTCCATTCGTGAATCACCCCACCTCTCCTCGTTGATCGCATTGCATTGAAGTGAATACGCTGATTCCGCTGTCTGCTCCATCGCAATGCGTACCCTACTCCGCCGCAGCGTGGGGGCTAGGTTTCTAGGCGGCCTTCATTGTACTGCCACCTTGTAGAGGTTTCTGCAGTCGGTTGATCGCTTCGGCCAGCTGACCAATTCATCGTGTCGAAATTGTTGATTCGCTTGCTAATGGCGAATGACCGGCTACACTCAAGTTCGAGTAATGATATTTCAATCCGAGAGAAACAACTAGCGTCACCATGTGCCCCGACGCAGAGATGAATGGCTATGTGCACACAGGTTCTCATGATGGTGGCGGTGGGGATAACGACAATCACGTTGGCGTGGAGTACGCCGGCGAGAGCCAAGAACGAGGCCGAAGTGGCGGAGCACTTGATCGAATTGGTGAAGATCGGCCGCGGGGTAGTATCGGAGCATCAAGCCACCATTAATGACGCTACGAAAGCTGAGAAGGGCTTTACCGGCAATTTTGTGGCCGATCAAGTCATGGAGCGGTTCAAGAAAAAGACCAATCTCGATCTCCGTATTCCCAATGTAGTGCCCCATGCCAATTTCCTTCTTGCCTTAGTGGAAGTGGAGAGAGAAGTGGTCGACGAGGCGCAGCCGGTCATCAATAGACAAGGGGTCGGTTTCAAGGGTTTCCTTCATGCCGTGTTCGCCCGCCGCGTCGGAGAACATTTCTATAAGAAGACCGGTGTTCGTATAAAGCTGACCGGAATCGACTATCGGAATCCGAACAACAAGCCGGACGATTTCGAGCAGGAAGTGCTTCGAATGTTCAGCGATCCGCGCCATCCGAAGGAGCAAGTCTATGTTCGCAACACGATGGTTGATGGAAGGTCGGTGCTGCGTATGATGGACCCCGAATATGCAACCGCCTCCTGCCTCAGCTGCCACGGTCCACCTAAGGGCGAGCGGAATATCACGGGCATGAAGAAGGATGGATGGAAGGAAGGGGACTTCGCCGGAGCGATCAGCCTGGTCCTCCCGTTGAGGTAATAAGTAAGAATTGGTTTCAATGACCACCCGCGCATTAGCACACATCGAACTATAACTATAAGGAGATACCGAATGAGCAAGATCGTCGTCGTGGATGATTCCTATGCCGACCTTCAGCTGATCGAAGGCTGTTTGAAAGGGGCGAACCATACGGTCGTATCCTTTCCGAGCAGCGACAAGCTGGAAGACAAGGTAGCCACCGTGCAGCCGGATTTGATCGTACTGGACGTGATCATGCCGGGCCGTAACGGCTTTCAAGCCTGCCGCGATCTCAAAAATGATGACCGCTGCAAGAACATTCCGATCATTCTTTGCACATCCAAGGCCAACGAGAGCGATAAGTTCTGGGGGCAGCAGCAAGGGGCGAACGGCTATATCGTGAAGCCCTTTAAGACTGAAGACCTGTTGGCTGCCGTCAAGAAGGCGATGGGCTAGCGCGGATGGACTCCGCACAGCGTTCAACGGCTGCAGATCATGCACTGACTGTACAGGGGACCCCTTCGCCCGGATCCGGTCAGACCCAGGCGTCCGGGTCCTCGACCATGCGTGCCGCGATCATCTCTCTGGGTGGACAGGTCTTCACGATCGACCTGCGAAACGTGCGAGAAGTTTTTGTCGTCGAATCCATCACCCCGGTTCCCGGGATGCCCTCCGGCTTGGTGGGAGTCACGAATCTCCGTGGCACCGTGATTCCGTTGCTCGACCTCAGACCGATGTTCAGCCTCAATGCCGTGGCGGCCTTGCGGTATGCCGTCGTGCTGGAACATGGAACTGGGCAGGTCGGTGTCCTCGTCGATGCGGTTCCGGAAATTCGTACTATTGCCAAAGATCAATTTCTGCCCGCTCCAGCTGGCACGGGGGAAGGGGTGTTTCCCTTCGTATCGACCGTGGTCAAGTTGGAGGATCGGCTCCGAAGCGTATTGGAAACGTCGGTGATGCTCTCATATCTCGAGGGGACGAGCTAACAAGGGGACAACAAGCAGAAAGTTCACGCAATTCGAGCCGCGATCAGAGAGAAGGAGGACGCGATGGCAAAAGTGGCAAAAACTGAGGTGACAAAAACTGTAAGTACAGGAGTCAGAGGGGGGTTTGACGATCTCAAAACAAGGACTAAGCTGATTTCGAGCTACGGGATCGTCAGCGTCATCATCTTCGTAGTGGCGACCTCCGGTGTGTTGACGCTTCGGCAGTTGGGCGCCGTGTCACAAGCGGTGTACGTAGATTCTACGATCCCGCTAGCGACCTTCGCTGAAATGGGTACTGCATTAACGCGCCACCATCAGGTCTTGAACGGGATTGTCAGCGTTAAGAACCACGATGATTTTGTGTCGGAAGTCGCGCGGTTGTCATCATTTCGCAAGAAGACGAACCAGGTTATCGCCGACTATGGAAATACCCGACTCCGCGTCTCTCGATCGGGCCGTGACGAGGCAAAGGACTTGGCGATTTTGAAGCCGGCCATTCAGCAATACTTCCAGTCGGCGGATGGAGCCCTGAGTGTGCTGGCCGACAGCTTCGGAAAGAACCTGACGCAGGCACAGGCTGAGAACATGCGAGACCTCGGAATCTTGGCCTTGACGGTGAATTTGCAACCGACATTCGAGAAGGTCATCGAACGCAGCCGTGAACAGGTATTGGACATGCAAGATGTGGCCAAGGATCTTAACAACGATGCGCAGACTACCGGCTTCATCGGAATGGTGGTCCTCGCCCTCGGCGGACTCATCGCGGTGGTCCTCGGAATCGTCATCGCGTATTGGATTGTCAATTTCTTCTCGAAGAACCTGATCCATATCGCGGAAGTTTCCCAGTTGGCCGCCAACGGCAACTATAAAGTCCGCGCCAAGATCGAGTCTAAGGACGAACTCGGACAGCTGGCGACATCGTTCAATGCCATGTTGGACTACATCACGACGGCCCTCGCGAAGGCGGAAGGTGAACGTGACGAGTTGCAAAAGCGATTGATGGGCTTTCTGGTCTTGGTCTCGGACGTCGGTAAGGGAGACCTGACGAAACGCGGTGAGGTGACGGCCGACATGTTCGGCAACCTCGCGGACGGGTTCAACCTCATGATTGACCAGTTCGGACGATTGCTCCAACAGGTTCGAGATTCAGCCGAACGCGTAAACCGGTCGGCTGGGACCCTCCGAAACAGCGCGGGGCAGATGGCCGGCACCGCGAAGCAGCAAGCCGACGAATCGGTCGAGACGTTGAGCGCGGTCGAACGGTTGGCCTCTTCCATGCGCCAGGTCTCGGAAACCGCCGGTGCCTCGTCGGAGTCTGCCAAGCAAGTGTTGGAGGCGACGGAGCGTGGCCGTGTGGCCGTGCATGCAACCGTACAGGACATGCAGAGCATCCGGTCCACGGTGCAACGGATGTCCAAGCAAGTCAAGGCGCTGGGTGATCGGTCGTTAGAAATTTCGCACATCGTGTCTACGATTCGAGACATCGCCGATCAGACCAACCTGCTCGCGCTGAACGCGGCCATCGAGGCGGCCGGCGCAGGCGAAGCCGGAGCTCGATTCGCCGTCGTCGCCGACCAGGTCAGAAAACTCGCCGAAAGCTCGACGCAAGCCACCAGGGAAATCACCGGCCTTGTGAAGGTGATTCAGACAGAAACGCAGGACGCAGTCGTGGCCATGGAGCAGGAAACTCATGCGGTGGAAGCCGGATCGGCCTCCGCGCTGCGCACCGGTGAAGTGTTCAACGAAATTTCGGGGATCGCCCAGCGTTCGTCGGAGTTGGCACAGACTATCGCCGCTGCCGCGGTGAACCAGACAACCTCGACGGATCAGGTAGGTCGCGCGATTAAGGACTTCGCCGGCGGTGCCGTGGCGACGCAAAAAGCTACGGACTCAGCGCGTGTGACCGTCGAAGACATGGCAAACCTCGCCGAAGGGCTGACGGTCTCCGTCGCCAAGTTTAAATTGGCCTAGCCAGGACTATCCATGAATGTCGCAGGGAAATCGCTTGGAAGCCCAGCAAGGGGCGAGTGCCACGAGGCGAGAGGGACGACAGTGCCTCTCGCCTGAATATCGACGATTGCAGCAAGTATTCATGAATAGTCAGGGTTGGAATATTTCATTGTGCTTCTTGATAACCTCTTCTGAACCAGGGGATGAAAGGGTGCAATTATGCTATCGCATATGAGCAGTATGAAGAGGATTCTGCCGGTTCTTCTTTGCCTTGCCATGTTGGCGTGGGGGGTGACCCTGTACGCGCAAGATGCAGCGGCGCAGGCTCCAGCGGCGCCAGAGTCACCGGTTGCTGTTGCTCCCGACGCGGCAGCTGCTCCCGCACCGCCGAAGATCGATACAGGCGATACGGCCTGGGTGTTGGTCTCGACGGCCTTGGTCTTGGCCATGACCGCGCCAGGCCTTGCGCTGTTCTATGGGGGGATGGGGCGTTCCAAAAACGCGTTGTCCACGTTCTTGCAGAGCTTCGTTATCCTCGCTCTGATTAGTATCCAATGGGTGCTCTGGGGTTACTCGCTCGCCTTTGGGCCGGACAAAGGCGGCATCATCGGTGGGCTTGAATGGTTCGGGCTCAACGGGGTGGGAACGGAGCCCAATGCCGATTATGCGGCCACGATCCCGCACCAGGCCTTCATGCTCTTCCAGATGATGTTTGCGGTGATCACGCCCGCGCTGATTACCGGTGCATATGCCGAACGGATGAAGTTCAGCAGTTTTCTCTTGTTCACGCTCCTGTGGGCGACCTTCATCTACGATCCGCTCGCGCACTGGGTGTGGGGGGTCGGGGGATGGGTCAGAAACCTCGGAGCGTTAGACTTCGCTGGCGGAACGGTCGTGCATATCAGCTCCGGCGTCGCGGGGCTGGCTTCCGCCATTATGGTAAAGAAGCGATTGGGACATGGCAAGGAGCATATGCCCCCCCACAATTTGCCCATGACCCTGTTGGGGGCGTCCTTGCTCTGGTTTGGATGGTTCGGGTTCAATGCCGGCAGCGCCTTGGCCTCCGGGGCGCTGGCGACCAGCACCTTTACCGCCACTAATACGGCGGCGGCGGCGGCGGCGCTGGTCTGGATGGTCACGGAGTGGATCTATCGAGGCAAACCGTCGGCTCTGGGCGCGGCAAGCGGCGCGGTGGCGGGATTGGTGGCCATCACGCCTGCGTCGGGGTTCGTCGGCCCGATCTCGGCGATTTGGATCGGGATTGGAGCTGGCGTGTTGTGTTACACGGCGGTGATGTTGAAGCCCTTGTTCGGCTATGATGACGCCCTCGATGCGGTCGGCGTTCACGGAATCGGAGGCACGTGGGGGGCGCTGGCGACCGGGCTCTTTGCGTCAAAGGCGATAAATTCGGCAGGGGCCGACGGGCTGTTCTTCGGTAATCCGGCCCAGTTGGGTATCCAAGCGATGGCCGTACTGGTTACCATGGTCTTCGTGTTTGTCGGGACCTTAATCATTCTGGCGGTAGTTGATGCAGTAATGGGTCTGCGTGTGAATGAAGAAGAAGAGCGAACAGGCCTGGATCTCAGTCAACACGACGAAAGGGCCTATTCATAAGGCAGCGGTGACCGAAGAGAGGGACAGGGATGAGTTTCGAACTTGACCGACAAGGCCTCATTGAGATTTTCTTTGCCGAAGCGGTGGAAGCCGTGAGCGTGCTCACGAAGGCGTTCCATCCCCCCGATGGGGCAACGCCAACTCCGGCACAACTGCAAGATCAGTATGTGTGGGCGCATAAGATCCGGGGGGCTTCAGCGCTCTACGGCTATGAGGGGTTGGCCCTGATGGGGACGCTGCTTGAATCGACCCTGGAAGAGGCGCCGTCTATAGAGGCATCTCTTTGGCCGAAGGCGTTGGAGATCTTACGTGGGATGGTGACATCGTTTGAGTCTCAGTTGAAAACCGTCGCGAATGGGAGCGCTGAAGACCTATCGATAAGTGCGCGATGGAAAGACGAAGTGGCCGGATTGTTCCCGTCTCGGCCTGCCGTGGTTCCATCTGAACCGGCATTGCTCACGCCGGACTATCTCGTGCCGACTCTCGATGCCGAGGTCCTGTCGTATTTCGCACCAGAGGCGGATGAGTATCTGCAAACCATGGAGGCGCTGCTTCAGCGTCTACGGCAGGACTCCAAGGATGGGGAAACCATCCATATGCTCTATCGTATTGCCCTCATGATCAAAGGATCTGCACACACGATTGGATACAAGGTGATCGGCGACTTGGTCCAACCAGTCGAAGATTGCATCACTGCAATCCGCGAGGGACGGACTTCCCTCTCGTCGGGTGTACTTGGGGTCATCGGTCAGGCCGTCGAGGTCATTCGGCTGCTGATGCGCCGAGACGTCGGGAAGGTCGACCAGCTGCAGCATGATGTGCAGGAAGTCACTCAGGCACTGTCGCAGATTTGCAACGGGGAACAGTTGACGATAACGGCTCAAGCAGTGCCTCAGGTCGCTACGGTCATTCAGGTTGCGACGGCTGTCATGGACCGTCCCGAGGAATCTGCCGGCTCCGAGGTGGAATCGTCTTCTATATCGAACCCGCTGACGGATGAGTATCTGCTGCCGCCTCTCGATGCCGAAGTCCTGTCCTATTTTATTCCGGAAACACAGGAATACCTCGAGTCGCTGGAGGCCCAGCTACTGCGTCTCGAGAAGGAACAACACAATTCGGAACTGATCAATCAACTCTTCCGGACAGCGCATACGCTCAAGGGGTCTGCCTATACCGTCGGATTTCAGTCGATCGGCGATCTGACGCACTATGTCGAAGATTTCATGGGGGCAGTACGCGAAGGCCGCGTCAAGATTCTCCCTGGGCATACGGACGTGCTGCTGCGATCGGTCGACGTGGTACGCCTGCTGATGCGGCGGGACCCGACGTCCCTCGACATGCTGCGCCAGCGATTTACTGTCGCGATGCAACGACTCAAACAGCTGGATCAGCCAGTGGCGGCTCAGGTGGTGGAGTTGAGTTCATCCGTCCATCTTGTCGAAGCGCTCGTGGATCAAGAACCACACGATCTTGAAGAAATCGAACCTCCCAAAACGGCGGAAGGTAAACCGGTGGACGGTAGAGCCGCGGAAGATCGCGAAGTCATCCGCGTCAGCCGCGATCGGTTGGAACGATTGTTGAATCTGGTCGGTGAGTTAGTCATCGGGCGAGGACGGCTCGAACAACGGCTGCATACGCTGGAGCAACTCTCACAGCAAGTACTGGCCTGCAAAGGCCGACTGGTCGAGTCGGTCCATTCGTTCGAGGAGAAACATACCTTTACCCTTCCGACCGCATGCGCTGGTCCAGCGACCGCACCGGCTCAAGGATTGACTAGTCTCAGCGACTTCGGCAGCCTAGAATTCGACAAGTACGACGATTTCAATATTTTGGCTCGTCGTATCAGTGAGGTGACGGCGGATATTTCGGAGTCGATGACGCAGTTGAGCGGATCGATTCGCCATTCACATGAAGACATGAGTCACCTGGCACAGCTGACCCTCGGTATGCGGGATGAAATCGCTCGGGCCCGCATGGTGCCGATCGGTACCCCGTTCACCCGATTCCGCCGGGCTACGCGCGAGATGGCGCGTGCGACAGGGAAAGACGTGACGTTGGTCACGTCCGGTGAACATACTGAGGTCGATTCGGGCGTCGTGGAACGGCTGGTTGATCCGTTGGTGCACCTCGTGCGCAACGCGGTCTATCACGGGATCGAGCTTGCGGCGGATCGCGTGTCGAAGGGGAAGCCGGCGATCGGTACAATTTATCTCCACGCTGCACATCGCGGGAATGAGGTGTTGATCGAAGTGGAAGACGATGGGGCCGGGCTCGACATCGAAAAGATCCGGGCCAAGGCCGTAGCGCAAGGACTGATCAGCCCGGAAATGGCCCGTTCGATGCCTGAATCCGAAGTCATCAAGTTTATTTTCGTGCCGGGATTCTCGACGGCCGACCAGATCGACGATCAGGCGGGTCGAGGAGTCGGCATGGACGTAGTCAAGCGGGTCATTGAAAGCATGAACGGCCACATCGACGTCGAATCCATTCGAGGCATGGGGACGAAGTTTACCTTGAGTCTCCCGCTTACATTATTGATTGCGACGGCTCTCATGGTGCGAGCAGGGAGTGAGCGCTACGGGATTCCTCTGCCGGCGGTGCGCGAAGTCACCATGTTAGCGCCCAAAGTGCATGAACGGATGGGCGAACGATCGATCTTGCATATCGATGACGAAGCGATCGAGGTGCAGCCGCTCCAGCAGCTCCTCAATCGAAGCAGCATACCGGTGGAAATCGGGAAGCCGGTCGTCATCGTGCGAACGGCCCACGGGATGATGGGTCTGCTGGTCGATGAATTGCTCGGCCGTCAGGAAATCGTCATTAAGCCGTTGGGGTCGTTTAAGTCATTGAATCGTTCCAGCTTCGGCGGCGCGACCATCGATCCGGAAGGGCGTGTGGTTCTTGTGTTGGACCCTGCCCGATTACTGGCGCGGGGGTCGCAAGCCGCTGCGGCACCGAAATTGCCATCGGACGCGACGGTGTCGGCGGACTCGCCGGCTTCAGACGCCGAGGCTTCAGTGCTGAAAGCGTCGGAACAGTTGCTTCTCTTGATCGACGACTCCTTGAGTATCCGAAAGTTCGTGGGCCGGATGCTGGAGTCGGCCGGGTATGAAGTCGATACGGCGGTGGATGGAGAAGAAGGTCTCCGTAAGGCGTCTGCGCAAAACTATCGACTGATCATCACGGATCTTGAGATGCCGAAGCTCAATGGCTATGAGGTGATCCAGGGATTGCGCAGTCGAGCGCACACGCAGCAGACACCGATCATCGTCATGACGACGCGAGCCGGTGACAAACACCGGCAAATGGCACTCAATATCGGTGCGAGTGGCTATATTGCCAAGCCGGTAAATGAGCGGGCCTTAATTCAGGAAATTGAACGCTGGATCGGCAAAGAAGCTGCGGCACGTCAATAAGATCCGATCGTTCAATCCTTGAGGTGGTCCCCGGTATCGGACAGTCGCACGAGCGGTATTATATTAATTCAGTAGTGTCCCAACGTTATTCGAACAGATTCAACTGGTTGATGGAGTCCGAAGACATGCCCGCGGCTTCTGAAAGTAGAAGTAGTTGATCTAAAGGGATTCGCTCGAACATGGTCAGACTCAATAT
>Ga0247727_10016730_pt1 | contig 11790 bp, 2 predicted proteins | sample WisWelCaveWW1625_FD_202498 | JGI IMG/M metagenome (GOLD analysis project Ga0247727, IMG submission 202498) | Biofilm microbial communities from Wishing Well Cave, Virginia, United States - WW16-25 | ecosystem: Environmental > Aquatic > Deep subsurface > Groundwater > Cave microbial mat | place...
CAAGCGGGGTGGCGTCTGTCCATTCGTCCTCGTCGGAGGTTTTGACGATCAAAACGATTTTATCTTTGAAGGTGTTTCCCAATCGTCCTGTCAACTGGGCAGACGAGTACGGTTGAAAATCGGTGAATGGAATGAAATTGATCAACAGGTCTCCATCATGGTCAATGGGAATCTCCAATATTTCTTGCGCATTTTTCCGCAGAAGAAGACTTTCTTCGCCCTCTTGTATTTCATAAGTCGCCCGCCAATATTTTCTGACCATTTCAAAGGCTAACGCAGAATAAAAGCCGTCACGGAATTTAACCACCATGGGGAATCGTCGCGCCATATTATCAGTATCGTGATAATAGGTCACGTGCCCCAATCCCAGGCTGTCGGAAGAGGACAATAAACGGGCAAAGGGCAGGCTTACTCTTTTTGAAGGATTAAAATCTTGCAGCCAATAAGGCACGGATGGCCAATTTACGGCAATGTTGTGTTTTTGCAATTCGAATTCGGCTGAGTCATTTGCGCCGCCGCCAAATTGGAATGTAAAAACCAGCCTGCTGGAAAATTCCTTAGCCGCCTGTATCAAGCTATCGTCCGCGGCGGGTTCTTTCTCATCGATACTTTTGAAGAAGATATCGACGCCGATGACTTTGGCCTCAGCGCCGGCAATCTTTCTAATCAATCGCGCGTAATCAAGCCGGGTTATCTTCTGGTTTGGATTTTTTTCGTCTTGAACATCAACGACGATCAAACTCTCAGTGGGTTTGAGCTTGTTGAAATTTGAGCGAAAGAAAATTTTATAGATCGCTCCCTCGATGGGATCGATAAACGTCTTGGTGGGCTCGAAGATGAGAAGTATTCGCAATACTCCCCATCCCAAAAGACCGACGAATAACCCCCCCACCAAAAGCATCAATCGGCGACCAAGAGGAATCATGGCAGGTGTCCTTATTTTTAATCCGCTTTGCTCCACCACAAGATGACGGCGCGATCCTTATCCGGCTCGCCCGCCCCCCGTGGAGCAGCAGCCTGTGGAACTCGATCTTTGGGGTTTTTCTTGGGTTTGAAACCCGCTTGAAATCTTTTCCAGGTGTGCTTCAACAATTGTCTCCAATCATTTGGACCCTCAACCTTATCGCTATACTCCTCTTCAGGCAGGCCAAGAAGGGCGAGAGCGCGATCCAAATCATAGTTTAAAATTTGCGCCGCCCGGTCTAACGCCTTAAGAGATTTTTCATCAAATTCGGCGGAATCTTGCGGCTCGGCAAACATGCGCCAATAATAAAAAATCGTCAGATTCAAGTAGGTGCCGGCGGGATCTTCTCGTAAAGCCATTTGATAATAGCGTTCGGCCTCATCATACTTTGCCTGGATGAAATAAAGATTAGCGAGATTATTCAAGGCCGGCGCGTAATTACGGTCGCGGCGATAGATTGCCTCAAATTCCTTCTGGGCTTTTTCGATTAGATCGTTCTGAGCGTAGAACACGCCCAGTTCATTGCGCGTGCGCAAATCATTGGGATCTCGTTTCAAGACCGCAAGGTAGTTTTTGTTGAGAAATTCCTGCTGCAGCGTCTCGATCTGCACCAGGCTTCGCTCGATCTTGCGATTCAAATCAACGAGCGGGAAAGGAGGCGGGAATGCGTATTTGGGCGAAGTCGGCGGGTATTTCGTCCATCCTGCCTGAACCGGAAAAACACCGAATTCGGATTTTTTTAATCCGGCTATTTGATAGCGGATCGCGCCTTCCTGCCATGCTCTTGAAAAAGAAGAGTCAATCCAGGTGGTTTCGATGGGCAGCCAAATGTTGCCCTTTTCAAAGACCAGCAGGTCGCGGTCAACTCCCAAACGATACTGTTGATTGACCGGCATGCCGGTGTCAAACATCATAAACAGATGGTCCGGCGTGCTTAATAAAGCCGTCGAAATACCGATATTTTCAAGCAAAGCGGCATAAAGAACCGCGAAGTCGTCACAATCCCCCTGGCGGCTGCGTAACAGTTCACTGGGATATTGCACTTTGTCAGGAATATCCCCCCGCAAAGCAATGGGGAGGTTAGGATCCGGTTTGTATAGAAATCCTCCATACGCCGCCAATCCCTCGAAAAGCTTTAACGCGCGCGAGATTTTGCTATTAACGAGCAAGGTATCGCTGGGCTGCGCGCGCACAACCTGCTCGCAAAATCTCACGACCGCCGGATCCGTCGAGGTGACAAAAGCTGCGGCTTTCGCCGGATCGTCCCAGATGATTTCGTTTTTCTCATAAAATCGAAAAGTCACCAGCTTTGAGTCCTGATACGGAGTCTTTTTATAATTATAAGCCGCTCTCATTTCGCCGGAAAGCCATTTTTTATTCTCCTTCAATATCTCAGGTTTGAAGCGCGCCGTGATCGCCGGCGTTATGCTCGTGCCGGGGTCGATAACGATGGTCGTATCATCTCCCGGCAGCGTATAATCGCCGACGTGAAACGAAATGGTAACCGGTATCTTCTCGCTATGCACGTTTTTGAGGGTGATCTCACCCAACTTGGATTCGCGTTTTCCATAAAAGGGATAGAGCGAGGCAAAGACTTCCCGGTTAATGCGCGCGGCTTCGATGCGGATCAAGCGGGGATTGTCTCTGATGATAAACGAACCGCCCCACTCTTGCGTATTCGAAATGACCCGTGAATCGTACGACGGCAAATCAAGCAAAATTTTAGTTTCTTCGTTTTCATTTTGATTATTGGGCAACTCCTGGGGGTCGATCTTGAAACCGGTGCCAAAGGAAAAAATGGCGCTCTCTTTGGTGTGCCGATCCTTTTGCCATCCGGCGCGCAGGGCGAGGTCGATTCCAAACGAGCCTTTGAGCCAACACTCCAAACCGAGGTGAATGCGATCATCGACATCAAACGCCAGCACGGGATTGGCGAGAGAAAGCTTGCCGAGCAACTGCCGGTCTTCAAAAGGCCGGTAGCTCAAACCCCAGCGAATGGTTTCATGATTGGCCTCTTCGCGCCTGCCGGTTTCATGCTTCACGGTGGTGTTGCCGGCATCATGCACCATCACACCGAAATTGAGGCCCTTCGGCACAATCGGGAAATCGTGCAAGTCGTAAAGCAGGCCGAAATCAAATCCGAAGCCCCGCGCTTCGGCTTCCGGCCTTTCATCCAGGCTGGCGGTGAATTGCACCAATTTGAGATTGGCGCCGACGTTGAGCCCGCGCAAAAAAGCGAAACGGTTCGGCGGTTGCAAAGCCACGGCAAGATTGATCTGATCGCGCCGATATTCCAGTGCAGCGTCTTTATCGTCCGTGCCGATTTTGGACCAATCCACACCGACGGTGCAATAATCTTCTATCCGCGAAGACAGCCATGGAATAAACGAAAGGCGGCTCAGCAAGCTGAGATAATAACTGTTGACGCCGAGGCCGAGAAGATTGGCGTGGGAGAAACTAAATTCAATGCGTTCCAGGCGGGCCAGACCGGCCGGGTTCCAGTAGATGGCATTGCCGTCATCGGCCACGGCCACGAAGGCCTCGCCCATGCTCAACGGCCGCGAGCCGACGGGAATTTGATTGGGAATTTGCGCTAAAGCCGGTTTTGCAAAAAAAAGCCAAATTGAAAGTGCAAAGATGAAAGAGGTAATTTGAGCCAGAGGTGGTTTCATTTGAGTAAGCTTTGCTGCATTGAAAAAAATTTAGTGTGTTTGAAAAGCAGAAAAGTGAGTTTTCCAAATTCATTCATTCAAAACCATCACCTTGAGCGGTTTGGGACGGCCGTCAAAACCATCGCTTTCCAGCACCAAAATATAAAGCCCGCTCGGACAAACCTGATGTCTGTAGTCACGGCCATCCCAATGAACGGCATTGCTGCCGGCGCTCAGAGCGCGATCACAAATCGTATCGACGTATCTTCCGGCAAGGTTGTAAACTTTGATCGTCACGTTAGCATCTTTTATCAACTTAAAGGTGATGTTGGTTAGTGGGCCGTGCCCGATCTGGTTATGCCCGCTCCCATTCGGCGAGAAGATCCGCGGTTGCGCGTCAAATTTGACGGCTGCGAGCTGGTTCCGTAATGGGGCGCTGGAACCGGCAGGCCGCACGGCATAGCGGCCAAATTGATTGATGCCCGTGGAGAGTCGAATGAAACCCTTTTCGGTCGTGGTTAGAGTGCCGTTTAAAATCGTGCTATCCGGCCGGCCTTCCTTATTACGATCGCGATGAATGGAATATTGTACAGCGGCGGACGGCAAAAATTCAAAAGTAAGGATAACACCCTTTTTATCAATGGCGACCTGGTATGGCGTAAAATCATAGGCGAGCTCTGCCGGCTTCTTCAGCGAATCTCGTGGAACGGGCGTGATCGTCACTTCGAGCGAATCATCTAATTGATTCGGCGGCAAGTAGAGCGTGATTTTTATGGGGTCGAGTGAATATACTTTGCTCGTATCCGTAAAGCTCGTGTAGCTGCCGGTGTCGGGATCAACTTTATAAAAAGATTTGCTCGCCGGATAGAGATCTTCATTATTGTCTTTGTCAACCGTTTTGACGTAAAACGTGTGCAGCCCGCGCTCGGTGACATTGAGCGTAGCTTGCGTATCGAAAGTGTAGTCCGACCACGGCCGGTTGTCCAATTTGTGGGAATAACGCAGCAAGTCTTTTGCGGTGTTCAAATCGTTGCCGAGAAAACGGAAAACGACTTCCGGCTGCGTGGTGAAATCAATGGGATCTAAAATGGCCGTATTGGGAAAGTTTTTTTGGCGGCGGTAGCGGGTCACGCCGTTCGCAAATGTTCCGAACCAAATCTCTTCTTCGCCGGCGCCTTCGATGAGATTCGTAATGTGATTATCGGCCAGGCCGTCAATCGTTTTGTAAGTTGTCCATCGCCCGGTCGCGGCATCAACGAAACGACTCACGCCGCCGGCTGTGGCAAACCAGATCTCCTGCTTCTTGTCCTGTTTGTTCAAAATAAGCACATCCTCAACGAAATCATCGACGAGGCCGTCATCTATCGTCACGCTATTCCACTTTCCGTTCAAGAAGTTGACGGCGCCGCCCCGTGTGCCAAACCATACGCGGCCACTCGACGAATCCACCGTAATGGAAGTGATGCTATTGCTTCTCAGTTGCGGTGTATTTGCAGTGGTGAAACTTGTCCATGTGCCGTCATAACGGTTGATGCCAAAAGCGGTGCCGATCCAAAGTCTCCCTTGCAAATCAACGGCGAGGGCATCGATTTGATTGGTGAGTAGTTTTCCCTCCGTATTTTTTTCGCGCGTGAACGTTGTATAACCAATTTGAGTGGTATCGCGAACATCGAAAAGGGTCAATCCATTTAATGTGCCAACCCATATCGAATCGTGCGCGATGGCAATGGCCCGGATGTTGTCATCGATCAGACCGCCGGGTGTTGTCATCCTGGTAAATTGCTTAATGATCGAGAAATCGGATTTGATGTGAAGAACTCCAGCGCCGGAAGTGCCCACCCATAAAGTATTGTCTCTGGCAACTTCAATGGCGGTTATCTGGTCTCTCGTGGCGGTGCCTCCAAAAAAACTTTTGGATCGCCATTTACTGCTGTCATAACGCGCGATACCGCGTCGAGTGCCAATCCAAATCTGGTCTCGTTGATTTCGCGTCAAGGCAAAGATTTCATCGTTTTTTATGTCGTCCCGCGTAAAGGTAAAACTGATCCAATTGGCCGTATACTTGGTCGCGCCGCGATTATTATCCGATCCAAACCATAAATTACCGTCGCGGTCAGGGGCTATGGTTTGAACCAATTTAAGATCGAGCTTGGCAGAACCCGAAAAACATCGTCCATTCAGACTAACCGGATCAAGACTGAATGGCCCATTCCTGGTGGTGCCGACCCAGAGGATACCGGCGTGGTCTTCGTTAATCGCACGGATATCAGTTGGATTCGTTGGCGTGTTTCTCTGTTTAAGACATTCTGCAACGAGATTAATTCCTTTTGGAACTGACGGTGAGCCGCTTCCAACTAATTTATAGAGGCTGGTATCCGGCATGTTATTTTTAAAACCATCCGTACCAAACCATTTAGCGTCACGCCGATCCACAAAAATGGCTCTAACCAGGCTTCCCCGAAAAAATGACTCCCAATCATTCTCACCATTAAGTCGAGAAGCGCCAATTGGGGTGCCAAACCAAAGCGTGCCGGCGGCATCAGCCGCAACCGCATTAACCTCATTGCTGAGGAGATGTTTTTCACCTGGTTTATAAGTTTTGATATCCCACTTCAGGCTGTCACTATCCCAACAACCATAATCTTGTTCGGTGTAGCGGCACCATTTCATGCGATCAAAAACGCCCACGCCACCTTCAGTACCAAACCAAACCCGACCGCGTCCGTCGACGGTGATGCTTTTGACGCTATTATCGACCAGCCCCCTGGAAGTATCATAAAAAACGAAGGTATTCTTTTTGAAGTTGAAGTATCCTGCGCCTTTGAATCTCGTGCCAACCCAAAGATTGCCGTCGCGGTCAAAAGCGAGAGACTGAATGAAATTATCCTGCAAGAGGCTATTGCTGGTGGTGTAATCCGTAAACCTGGTCCCATCAAAACGGACCAACCCGGCGCCAAAAGTTCCGAACCAGACGAACCCGGAATCCGCCACGATGGCGCGAACGTCCCTGCCGGTGAGATATTCCGTAAAAACGTCGCCGCTCGCGTTGCTTTCCGAAAGCATGAGCGCGATCAGCAAAGTCCATCGGATGAACGGTTTCATTGAATGCCTTCCCATAGCTTTTCTCCTGCCGTTCTGCTTCGTAACACTGATGATTAAATAATTTTTTATCGGCGAATCTCGGCGCCTTCGGTGTTTCTGGTGGAAAATTTTTTTGCTTCTTTTATTTCACCAGAGCCAGCTTGCGGACTTTTGAAAACTTGCCGGCTTGCAGCCGCATGAAATATACCCCGGCGGGCAAACTTCTGCCATTGCCGTCCTGTCCATTCCAGTTGAGGTGATAATATCCGGCTTCCTGGCGTTCGTCAACGATGGTAAAGACGATCTGGCCGATCACATTGAAGATTTGCAAGCGGACCTGCTCGTCATAGGGCAGTCCATATTCGATCGTCGTGCTGGGATTAAATGGGTTAGGATAATTTTGCGACAAGAAGTGTTCTTTGGGAATCCTTTTGACCAAACGCACGCGACCGGTTGCCGCCATGGCTGTTTCGTTGACACTGAATTCTTTCAACTCCAGCAGACTGCTCTCGCCGACCTTACCAATAACACGAAAAGTGATCAAAAATATTTCACCGGCGCCGGCCCTGGAAGTCTTGCCGGAAAGCGTAGCCTGAATATGCTCCGGTTTAATATCGTCTTGCAACAGATAATTTTCTAAAGCCTTGCCTTTGGTTATGCTCACAACTTCGAGTTGTTTCGCTTCGAATTGTAAATTTAGTTTGGCCGCAGCGATCTCTTGAGCCGGCTCCATTCGCAACGGCAATGTAAAGGAATCGCCTGGAGTGACTTCAAGATCCTGCAGGAGCGAGTAGTTCAAAAGTTTTTCGCCGGCTTTCGCTATCCCGCCTCTCTCTCCTCCTTCAGACGGCCAACTCCCATCGATATCGCCCAACAAGACGGCAACGATGGTATCTTGCATCGCCCGGCGAGGATCAAACATTGGAAAACGCATATCACATCCAGGGTCGGACGGAGATAAATTCATAATACTGCATTGGCGGAAACGCCACTGCCCGGTTAGGCCGATTATATTACTTGAGGGGTCGACGAAATTTATCAGCCGATCTCTGTCCTCGTTATTCAAAACAATGTCTGCGACCGGAAAGTCCGGATCGGTATCAACCTTGAAAACATCCGCTGCTATTTTTTGCCAACCCTCGAGCTCACTCCTTGTCCTCTGATCAATCAGAAATGGTGTATCATCAAAGTTTATATAACGATCTAGTTTCTTAATTGTAAATGAATCAGTTTTGGCAAGTTTAATCCGATAACTCAAATCAATTGGAACATTGCGAAATTCATAACGGCCGTTGCTATCCGTGGTGTCGACGGCAAATTTTCCGCCGTCGATGGTGACCACCACGTTGCCAACGAATTTGGTCGGCTGGGGGGCCGGCTGACCTCCTCTCACTTCCTTTTCGACCGGGAAATAGGTGACCACGCCTGAAATAAGAGGCATTTTCAGACACTCCACCGTTCCGGTATCGGGCCTGGCGCTGCCATCCACATCGCCGTAGACGATGCCGGCAAAACGCAAGTTTTCGAAATTATAATTTTGCAATTTGAAGGATATACTCTCCGGAACTTTAGAGAGATTGCTCAAATTGGTTGTGCCTAATGCATCCATGGCGACGAACGTCCAATCTTTGCCGACAGGAAAGGCCTGGCAGGAATTGGGATTACGCACTTTGTCAACGATTGCCGCAGAGTCAGCCCGATTAATGATGCGGTTGCCGGTCACATCAGCAGCAATTCTCTTGAAGACTTCGGTAACGTTCTCCGGCTTCGGCGAGTTCAAGGTGAAATCAAATCGATTTTTGACTTCCGTGCTATCATTCTTCCGGATGGCTCCGATTGGCCTCCCGAAATGAGTGACTGTCAGCGTGTAATCGCCCACATCGCGCCGGCCCAAATCGCTGAAAACAAAATTGCCTGAACCGTCTGTCGTCGACGTATCTTTGAAGACGCCATTGTTTTCCAATTGTACCGTCGCGCCTTTCACGGGTTTGTCCGCCTGGTTGAAATAAGTCACGACGCCGCGAATTTTAAACGTGTCGCGAGTTGGCCACCTTACGAATACCGTATCAGTTGGCGGTTCGAGGCTGTCGCCGGCTATTTCCGACCACGAATACTCTAAAAGAATTTCTGGCGTCTCATTGCCGAAAAACGGTTTGTTAGTTACCAGCTTGAACGTGTCGGGCACAGAGGTCGAAGCCTGAGGATCTAAGTCCTTCTTATAACGAATCGTGCGTGTAATCGACGTATTAATCAGTGTTGGATCAAATAGAGTGACGGAGGCTTTGATTGAATTGGCTCGGAGCGCCCCGGTGGGCCGACCCGTTTGGGGATCGATTAAATTCAGAATGTGTTTCAAGCGATGACGAAGCTGCAATATGGTTCTACTGGGCTCCGAAATGAGGATGGGCTCAAACTCAATCAGCTTCAAAGCTACGTTATTAGTGGCGACCACCATGTCCACTTCTTCCCCGCCAATTGCGGCGAGTCGCTCGCCCTCCAAACCACTCTTGGCGCCGGCGGGTTTTTCGATCACGAAAAGCGTGAAGCGCAAGGAATCCGGCAAAGAAATCGCTTTCGTGCTGAATACATAAGAAGTGTCTGAATAGGCCGCCTGCCCGGCCGGTATGGAAGGAAAGGCCGCCACACTGTCGCTGACCACGCCATTGACAATGAATTGTTTGGTCGTGTCATCGGCAATGCGAAGCGTGCCGATCAGGGGGCCGGTCGGATTGTCGCTCAAATTTTTGAGCCGGACTTTGATCTGGATGGTTTCATCAGGATTGATTTTGTCATTCCGCTCGCCGTTGGGACGACGAAGATCGGAAATGATCCTGAAATCCAGATCCAGTTTTCCGGAAGCTTCACCGGGCGTTGGTTTTGCTTGCTGAAAAGCCTCGGCTAAACTTTCGCTGGTCTCATCATGTCCGGCGAGTCCATTTGTGGGAATAGACGGATCGATCTCGTCACAGGCCGAAGGTTCGCCAAACTCGCGCGGTCTTTGCCGGCGCTGCCAGGATTTTAAAAGTTGATGACCATTTGTCAAATCGATCACCTTTTGTTGATCCGCCGGCGTGTCGGCTGCATACGCGCGGCCATTAATGATAAGGTCGGTTTTGTTCACCGCCTCTCGTTTTCCCCATCGCACATAATCGACATCTTTCACCAACGCACTGCGCCCATCCCAATTGAATAGGACAACGACGTCATCGGACTCCCGCAATTTGATCGGGCCTTTGCCGGCCTTAATCGTGTCGATGTTCGTCACGGTCCGGTCATTCATCATTCCCCGCCTATTCTTGAAAAAGATTTCATAATCCGGCTCATTCTGATAGCGCTCGAAGAAACTGCTCGTATCAGAACTGGCAATAGCAATGGTGAGGTAGGTTTGGCCTCTGATGCTATCCGTCTTTGGAAACCGCACGACAAAATCACTCTCCCCGACTTCCAAACTATCTTTGCCCTTCACAATCGTCGTATAACTATTTCGCGGCGTCATTCCAACAACGGGCATGGCGTCACCATCGTTGGTGAGATAATAATTGGCCAGAGCTATCGGCTCTGAGTCTTTTGGCCGGGGATTGAAAATTTCAATAAACTGCAAAAAATTCGGCCGCACCGCGACTTCCGTGATCAATAAATGATTCGCTTGCGGCTGATCGATTTTGTTCGACAGGCCGAGCGAGTGCAGGCATTGCGCGACAAAATGTTCCGGCGTCGTAACGAGCACTTTGGCGGAGTCTTCTTTAAATTCATAGGAGGAGCCTGCCGGCGCCGATGCAATAAATCGCGCCTCCGCAGGCCACAATCCTCGCGGCGCAACGACACTTGACTGCGCGGCGATACGGCGCATCGACTCAACATCGCCGCCGATCTGGACAAAGTCGAGCACGCGACACGAACTTAAAGATAAAGTCTCTGGCAGGCCGAGATGAATGCTATCGACCAGCGCTATCGCAAAGGCGCGAGCGTTATTAAGCCCGCCCAGCAGCATTTTTTTCGGATCGGCGCTGTTGTCGCTGGAAAATCCATCGGCAGCGTCCGCGGAATCAGTATGATCGGGTTGAGGCAGGCCGGTAAAAAAGTTGACTTCATCGTTGTCGCCGTTGGCTAAATAGTGAATATCGAGATAAGCATCCTTTGCCAGTTGCCGATTGGGAAGGTGTACCACCGTGTTCAGGGTTTTGCCCCCTTCGCTTCGTTGAATCCACAGCCCCATGCCCCTGAGCGAAATGGCGGCATCCGAGACATTTTTAAGCTCGATTCGTTCGTGACCCCGGTTGGCGCTTTCGTCAAAATCATCATCAAAAATGCGAAGACGCTTTGGCACAATGTTGGGATTGGAAAGAATTTCGTTGATGACGATTTTTCCCACGTTAGGTGTGAAGCGGGTGAGGCGGAACTGAGTCCGGGCTTCTGCTCGGCATTTGCCTGCCTCAGCTTTGACCCGAACAAAAGCTTCGATCAGATTTGGCCCCACGTGCAAGCTTTCCGCCGGGATGGAAAAAAAACCGTTGCTGATCTTAGTGGTGTCGACGTTGACACGAATAGTTTCGCCTCGAATGATAAAAGACGCCTCTAAGATGAAAAATTTAGCAGTATCCATGTTTGTCGTCGCCTGCGCCGTGAAAGACGTCCTATCCGCGCAGGTGACACTATCTGCCGCTTCTGGAAGAACAATAGTGACGGCACTCTGAAAATGGACAACCTTGACGGTGAATTTACAGGTATCTGACTTTCCAGAGCCATTGACATCCGTCGCTATGCAAGTCACTTCCGTCGTGCCCACGGGAAAGGGATGCGGTGTCGATGGCCGCCTGATTCGCTCTGTTTTTGCCATGCCATTAAATTTGGTGATAATGTACTGGATGGCATTGGGGTCGATTCCGCCACTGCAACGGTCAACGGCAGTGGCAGTAACTCTTATTGACAGTGTTTTACTCGGATCATCGACGCATCCAATCGTGTCCTGGCGACAGATAATCTTTGGTGGCAGGGTGTCAACGGATTTTCCCTTTAATTTTAACGTGTCCGGCAGCTCTTTGCGATTAGCGCGATTATTAAATACCAGTTCATAGGCAAATAATTCTCTTATTG
>Ga0247727_10016731_pt1 | contig 11790 bp, 12 predicted proteins | sample WisWelCaveWW1625_FD_202498 | JGI IMG/M metagenome (GOLD analysis project Ga0247727, IMG submission 202498) | Biofilm microbial communities from Wishing Well Cave, Virginia, United States - WW16-25 | ecosystem: Environmental > Aquatic > Deep subsurface > Groundwater > Cave microbial mat | place...
CTTCGACATGGTGAACGCCGTGCAGTAGGCGCGCACTCCATCGCGGCGCGGTCACAAGCCTCCCGCAGAAGTCACGGGAGGCTTGTGCGTTGCAGACTGCATGAATCAACGCATTATGCGATACCATGGAGAGTGTACATTGTTATTCCACAATGACTTAGGTGGTCGGCATATGCCTTGCCCTTGCCGTTGTTGCCAAGTCCATGAGCGCTGAGGCGATGAGGAACGGCTATACCCTGGTCGAGCTGCTCACCGTGATCGTCATTGCCGGCATCGCCGCGTCCATCGGCATGCCGCTGCTGACGAAGTCGTACCCGCAGCGGGCCGTTCGGCTGGCGGGCGATCAGTTCGTCTCGGCGCACGCGCTCGCGAAGGCGACGGCGATCCGCTACGGGCGGCTGGCCGAGCTGCGCATCGACGCGGCCGGTCGCCGCTTCTGGGTCGAGGTGGACACCAGCTCGACGGGCGTGGTGAGGAAGGACACGATCGGTCCGATCCGGAGCGTGATCGACGGCGGGCTGATCGTGAGCAGCGACCGGTCGCTGCTGTGTTTCGACGCACGCGGGATGCCGAGCCTCCGGACCGGCTGCCAGGCGGCCAATGCGGTCGTGACGTTCGCGATGGGTAACAGTGCGCGCACGGTGCGCACCACGGCTCTCGGAAAGGTGCTGCGATGATCATGCGCTCGTCTCCCCGGCGCACGCTCCCGCGGATGGCCGCGGAGCGCGGCATGTCGCTCATCGAGGTGCTCGTCGGGATCATCGTCCTGTCGATCGGCCTGCTGGGCGTGGCGCTTTCGGGCAGCGTGGCCAACCGCCAGATGCGCACGGGTCGCACCGACATGTCGGCCTGGGCCGCGATCCAGCAGCAGGCCGAGGTTCTGATGCGGCAGGGCTTCAAAAACGTGAAGACCGACTCCTCGATCGTGCTGGGGTATCCGCTGAACTGGACGGTCACCGGCACGGATCCCAAGCAGGCCGTCCTCGTGATGAAGCGGACCACCCCGACCGGCGCGCTCGTGCGAGACACGTTGATCCTCTACTTCGCCGCGCGGGACACCCTGTGATGGCCCCGTTCCAGCGGGTCCGGCGTAGCGAGGCCGGCTTCACGATCGCCGAGGTCTTGGTGTATCTCGTCGTCGCCCTCATCCTGATGAGCGGCGTGTACGCGCTGATCATCAACCAGGGCCGGGCCTACCAGTCGCAGCTCGAGGTGACCGACGTGCGCAACAGCGTGCGGGGCGCGGCGTCGCTCCTCACCTGGGAGCTGCGGCAGGCGTCGGCATCGTCCGGCGATCTGTACTTCGTGACGACGGACTCCTTCGCCGTCCGCTCGATCCAGGCGAGCGGCATCCTGTGCAGCGAGCACCCGACGCTGACGCGCTACGGGCTGTCGGTGACGGCCGGCGAGTTCACCGCCACGGCCGACGACAGCGCCCTGGTGTTTAAGGCGGCGGGCGCCGGTGTCGCGGACGACGGCTGGAAGACGGTCCGGATCACGAACATCTACAAGCCGGCGAGCCTGGGCGGGATCCTGAACTGCTTCTGGGGCGACGTGACGGCCGGGAAGGGTAAGGGCAAGACCACCGTGCCCCCGAACGGCGTGGCCTCGACCACCGGGACCACGGTGCCCGATCTGGGCGTCGAAGTGACGGGGCTGCCGGCCGCCACCTACATAGACAGCGTGTACGTGGGGGCGCCGTTCCTGGCGTTCCGGCGTATCCAGTACGGGATCTACCAGGAGGCCGGGCGGTGGTGGCTGGGCCGCAAGGTGGGCGGCGCCGTGAGCTACGAGAAGCTCACGGGGCCGCTGCGCGCCCCGGGCGACGGGGGCCTGGTGTTCGTCTACCGCGACGCCGCGGGCGCCGTGACGGCAAACAAGCTGCTGGTGGCGGAAGTGGAAATCATCATCCGGGGTGAGAGCTGGGGGCAGGCACCGAACGTGGTGCGGCCGCCCGCGATCGCGTTCCGGCGGGACACGGTCCGCACGCGGGTGGCGCTGCGCGGCTAGGACGAGAGACGGTACGGACAGGCGGGCCGGTAGAAGGCGCCGGGATACGCGATGGCAAACCTGAACGTCGGGGTACGGACCATGAGGGCAACACCACGGACCATGAGAGCGCAGACCTCGGGCGAGCGGGGCTTCGCCATGCTCGTCGCGATCTTCGCGCTCCTGATTATGAGCACGGTCGCGGTGGCGGCGCTCATGACGTCCGACGACGAAGCGCGCTCGTCGCGGGCGACCCGCGCGGCCAACGCCTCGTTCTACGCGGCGGAGGCGGGCCTGCAGAAGCTCTGGGCGGACTCGGCGAAGATGGACAGCCTGGTCGGGCGGAAGGGACGCTTCGCGCTGGCGGCCGGCGGCTCGCTGGACCTCGGCACGACCACACTCTCCAATGGCGTGAAGTACCACGTGGCGTTGCGGCGCTACGACAACGGCGGCCAAGAGATGTACGGGCTCGTGGCGGAGGGGACGGGCGCGGGGGGCTTGCGCGGGCAGCAGCAGATCAGCTTCCTGATGACCGGCGCGCCCGGGAGCGGGCCATACCGCCTGGGCCGTTGCTGCGACGCCGCGGCCACCTCCCGCGGGATCACCAAGCTGAGGGAGACGGGCTCCATCATCAGCGGGTACGATACTGTGCCCCCGCCCTGGCCGGCCGGCCGCTGCGCCGGGGTCCCGAGGGTGGACAAGCCCGGGGTCCGGATCCAGAACAGCGCGCAATTCTCGGGTGACCCTCCGGCGACTACGCTGGCCGGGACGCCCCCGTTGTTGCAGGACCCGACCATGGACTCGACGGCATTCCTGCAGTACGGGGACATCTCGTTCGCCCAGCTCAGGGCGATGGCGAACCACACGATCGGCAGTCCGGGGGCGAGCCAGATCAAGAAGGCTCCGGCGCCGACCCTGAACGCGGACGGGACGTGCAAGACGAGCGATCCCTGGAACTGGGGCTCGAAGGACCCGGCCCACGCGTGCTACAACTACTTCCCCATCATCCTGATCAGGCAGGAAGTCGAGGTACTGGGCACGGCCGCGGGCGCCTACGGGCAGGCGCTCATCGTCATGGATCAGATCGGCGGCCTTGGCGTTGAGTTCGAGCTGGAGCCGGACCCCGGGCAGACCCTCACGTTCGCCGGCATCATCCTCGGGTTCGGCTGCCCGGAGATCGAGGACGGCGCGCAGATGTACGGCGCGGTGTTCGGTGACGGCGTCACTGCCAACCCCGGGTGCGGCGGCGACGGGGCGCTGCGAGTGGGCGACGGCGGGCTTGGTGCCCTGCGGTGGAGCTCGTGCGTGGCCCAGATGGTGCTCGACCGCACCGGCACGGCCGCGGCGAGCGGCGGGATTCCGCCCGGCGGCGTGAACCGGATCAGTCGCGGCGTCCTGACCCTGCTGCGGTAGCGGCGCGGGAAGGCTCGCCGAGGCGTGGCCCCTTGATTAATGTGGCCCCTTGATTAATCAAGGGGCCACATTCTTTGGTGCCCGCCCATGGGTGATTTCATCGATCCGATCGCGCAGCCCGACGTGGCGCTCCTCCGCCTGCTGGTGGCCGCTCTGCTGGGCGGCCTGATCGGACTGGAGCGCGAGCGCTCCGAAGCGCGCGCGGGCGGGAAGGGACACTTCGCCGGCGTGCGGACCTTCCCGCTGTTCGCGATGCTGGGCGCCGGGCTCACCCTGCTCGCGGGTGAGATCGGGATCGTGACGGTGGCCGGCTTCCTCGGCGTCGCCGCGCTGGTCGTGGTCTCCTACGCCCAGTCGAGCCGGCAGGGCGACCTGGGGTCCAGCACCGAGATGGCCGCGCTGGCCACGTACTGGGCCGGGGCGATGGCGGGCGCGGGCGTGCTGGTGCTCGCCGGGGCGATCGGTATCGGCGTCGCGGTGCTGCTCGCGCTCAAGACCCGCCTCGAGGCGTTCCCCCGGACACTGACGAGCGAGGAGCTGGAAGCGGCGCTCACGCTCGCCGTCATCGCGGCCGTGGTGTTGCCGGTGCTCCCGAACCGCGGCTACGGACCGTGGGGCGTCTGGAACCCGCGGCAGCTGTGGGGCATGGTCGTGATCGTCTGCGGGCTCTCCTTCGCGGCATTCGTGGCGATGCGGCTGTGGGGGAGCGCACGCGGCGTGTACCTGAGCGGGCTGCTCGGGGGGCTGGTGTCGAGCACGGCCGTCACGGTGTCGTTCGCCGCGCGCTCGCGCGAGCATCCGGCGCATGGTCTCCGACTGGCGGTGGCGGGCGGCCTCGCGTCGCTCGTCATGGTGCTGCGCATCGGCCTGCTGACGGCCGTCGCCGGCCCCTCCGCGCTGCGGTCGCTGGGTCCGGTGCTCGGCGCCATGGTGGCCGGCGCGGCGGTGGCGGCGGCCCTTCTGGGACGGCGCAGCGCCACCGCCGGCGGCAGCGAGCCCCGGGTCACCAATCCCTTCCGGCTCGGGCAGGCACTGCGGTTCGCCGCGCTGTACGCGCTGGTGCTCCTCGCCGTCGAGGCCGCTGCGCGCTATCTGGGTGCGTGGGGCGTCGCGGCCGCGGCCGTGTTGGCGGGGTTCACCGACGTCGACGCGATCACGCTGAGCCTGGCCGGTCTCGCCGGCACCCAGCTGGCTCCCAACGCCGCCGCGGGCGGCATCGCCCTCGCCGCGCTCGCTAACACCGCGGCGAAGGCGGGCTACGCGGCGTGGCTGGGGAGTCCGTCCTTTCGCCGCGGTATGCTGGTCATCCTGGGGGCGGCATTCGCGGCGGGCGCGATCGCGCTGGTGGCGGGCGGCGTGCGGCCGTGGGGGCCGGGCTCGTAGCGTTTGCCGTAGAACGGGCGTAGCAGCACGTTGCCGAGCGGACGCGCTGCTCCTGCGCGATGCCTATGGGCCGAGCCAGGCACAAGTCGCGAGCCGCGTTAGCGGGATCGCGCCCCGGCATCGCTCCGGCGAGCGCGTCCGCTCGGCTGCCACCTGCTGCCCGTTCTTCGGCGGCCTGCTACGCAGCCGCCGCCCGAGAGCCGCGACACGGGCGCCCCTGACCACGGTGCGCGCTCCGCCTTTCTGAGGAGACCTTCACGTAGGCTTCATCTGCGGGGGGTCTCCACCGCCCTACACTGCGCGATCGAGGTCGCCCTTCAGACAGGAGTTCCGGTGACGCGCAGGAGGAGCTGGATGCCCGCCATGCTCGCGGCGGCGGTGGTCGCGGCCGCGTGCGGCAAGCGGGAGCAGCCCGAGGTGGCGCCCGGCGCCGGCCAGGCGGCCCCGCCGGTGGTGGCCGCGGGGGAAGACGCGCGCCGGGCCATCTTCCTCGCGAAGGGCTGCCCGCAGTGTCACTCCATCAGCGGGCTGGGCATCACCTCGCAGGCTGAGGTCGCGCCCGATCTGACGGGCGCGTACGCCGACGTGCAGAGCCGATTCGGCGTGACGCTCGAGGGATTCCTGGATCACCCCACGGGCACGATGCAGGTGGTGCTGGGCTCGATGATCAAACTGACTCCGGCCGAGCGCGACTCCATCATCCGTCTCCTCAAGGAGCTGCATGAGGAGGCTGAGGCGACGTCGGAGCGAGAGTCGGACCGTGATCCTCACGAATAGCCAGGGAGGCGTTCCCATGTTGCGTCGTATTGTTGCGATCGGGGTGGCCGCGGGGATGGTGGCGTGCGCGCCGTCGGGTGCGCCGCAGCCGGGGCAGGGCAGCCGGCTGGCGGACGCCCGCGAGGCGGCGCAGCGCACGTTCGTGCCGCCGGGCCAGCAGGACGAGTTCTATCTGTTCTACAGCGGCGGCCATTCGGGCCAGGTCTACGTCGCGGGCGTACCCTCCATGCGGCACATCGCGACGATCCCGGTGTTCGCGCCCTACGCCGCGACCGGATACGGGTTCGACGAGGAATCGCGCAAGATGCTGGGCGGCTACACCTGGGGCGACGTTCACCACCCCGCGATCTCCAAGACCGCCGGGGACTACGACGGCCGCTGGATGTTCGTGAACGACAACGCCAACAACCGGCTGGCGCGGATCGACCTGCGGGACTTCAAGACCCGGCAGATCCTCGGGCCCATCCCCAACTCGAGCGGGAACCACGGCTCCTACAAGGGTGTGCTCAGCGGGATCAAGATCGACAGCGCGACGGGTGAGATGACGATGGGCTGGCAGATCGTCACGCCGCCGTTCGACTGGGATCTGGCGGCCACGGGTCGCGAGATCTCGCGCGACTGGGTGGTGTGGTCGAGCTACAACACCGAGCGCGCGACGGGCCGCCTCGAGGTGACGGCGAGCCAGCGGGAGCGGGATTACATCACGTTCGGGCACTGGCGGCGCGCGGCCGCGGCGGCGGCGGCGGGCAAGGGCAAGATCGTCGGCGGGGTCCGGGTGCTCGAGCCGCGCGAGGTGTCGGGGATGATGTACCTGGTGCCGTTGGCCAAGAGCCCGCACGGCGCCGACATCTCGCCCGACGGGCGCTACGTGGTCGGCGGCGGCAAGCTCGCGCCCTACGTGACGGTCTACGAGTTCGAGAAGTTCCTCCAGGCGGTCCAGGCGAACGACACGATCGGCAGCGAAGACGGCATCCCGGTGCTGCGCTACGAGTCCATCAAGGTCGCCGAGGTCCCGGTCGGGCTGGGACCGCTGCACACCCAGTTCGACGACCAGGGCTACGCCTACACGTCGCTGTTCGTCGAGTCGGCGGTCGCCAAGTGGAAGCTCGGGCCCTTCACCGGAAACGACTCGGCGCTCGTGGTGGCGAAGATGCCGGTGCACTTCTCGGTGGGGCACATCGTGGCGGCGCACGGCGACACGCGCCACCCGGTGGGCCGCTACCTCATCTCGATGAACAAGCTGTCCAAGGGCCGGCACCTGAAGGTCGGACCGTCACAGCCGGAGTCCAGCCAGCTGATCGACATCACGGGTGAGGGCATGACCATGCTGTATGAGGCCTACACGGAGCCCGAGCCGCACTTCGCGCAGCTCGTGCGGGCCGACCTGCTGAAGCCGATCGAGGGCTATCCCAAGGCCGAGAACCGCGATCCCAACGCGATCTGGGCGGCGGCGGACGCGCGGGTCACCCGGCGCGGCAACGTCGTCGAGGTGAAGATGTACGCCATGCGCTCGTACTTCTCACCGGGCGAGCTGGAGGTACAGCAGGGCGACTCGGTGATCGTCCATCTCACCAACGGCGAGCAGGAACGCGACATGCTGCACGGCTTCGGGGTCGCCGGCTACAACATCAACCTGGTGGTGGACCCGGGCGAGACCAAGACGGTGGCGTTCCGGGCCTCGACGCCTGGCGTCTGGCCATTCTACTGCACCAATTTCTGCTCGGCGATGCATCAGGAGATGCAGGGCTACTTCCTGGTGAAGCCGCGTGCCGGTGCTACGGCGTCGGCAGCGGAACCGGCGGGGAACTGACGTGACCCTCGCCGCCTGGCTCGACCAGGTGATCTCCCCCCGGGCACGGCTCGCCGTGCTCGGGGCGGGGGTCTTCCTGATCCTCGCCCCGTTCTTCCCCCTGTGGCAGATCACGATGTTCGCCGGGCAGTTTCCCGAGGGGCTGCGGCTCTCGATCTATGCCCACCAGCTGGTCGGCGGCAACGGCGGCGCGGATCTCCAGGGGATCAACATCCTGAACCACTACATCGGGATGCGCGAGATCCACGCCGCCGACTTCGTGGAGATGAAGTTCATCCCCTTCGCGCTGGGTATGTTCTTCCTGCTGGGCCTACGGACGGCGGTCTTCGCGCGGGTGGGGCAGGTCGTGGACCTGACGGCGTTGTTCGGCTACTTCGCGGCGTTCTCGTTCGGCGCCTTCTGGTACCGGATGTACAGCTACGGGCACCAGCTCGACCCGGAAGCGCCGATCAAAGTCGCGCCGTTCACGCCGCCGGTGCTCGGGCATCAGCACATCGCGAACTTCGACGTCTACAGCTACCCGGGGCTCGGCTCCGTGCTGCTCGCGGTGTTCGTGCTGGGGCTGGGCGCGATCCTGTTCGTCGAGGCGCGGCGTCACGGGGCGCTGCGGTCGTGACGCTGCTGCTGGCGGCCGTGGTGGCCGCCGCTTCGGGTGATACGCTGCGGCTCGCCCCCGGAGTGCATCCGGGACCGCTCCGGATCGAGCGCCCGACGGTGATCCTCGGGGCGCCGGGCGCGATCCTCCGCGGCGACGGACGGGGCAGCGTCCTGGAGATCCGGGCGCCCGGCACCGTGGTGCGCGGCCTGCGCATCGAAGGCAGCGGGCGCAACATGGACACCGACGACGCCGGGGTCATGGTCCGCGCCGACTCCGTCACGCTCGAGGACCTGGTGATCCGCGACGTGCTGCACGGCGTGTACCTGCGGGACGTGCGGGGTGTCGTGCTGCGGCGGCTGGACATCGCGGGCCCGCGCGGCCTGCCCGAGAGCGGCACCGGGAATGGGATCCACCTGTTCGCGTCGCGCGCCGTCCGCGTCGAGGGCAACCGGATCGCGGACGTGCGCGATGGGATGTACTTCGATTACTCCGACAGCGTGGTCGTCACCGGCAACCGGGTGAGCCGGGTGCGCTTCGGGCTGCACTACATGTTCAGCCACCACAATCGCTTCGACCGCAACGTCTTCACCGACAACGCCGCCGGGGCCGTGATCATGTCGTCCCGGCGGGTGGTCGTGACCGACAACGTGTTCGCGTGGAACGCGGGCAGCCGGTCCTACGGCCTGGTGCTGCAAACCGCGGCGGCGCCGGTGGTGCGGGGCAATCTCGTGGTCGGCAACGAGGTCGGCGTGTTCTTCGACAACGTGATCCGCGGCGAGTTCACGGGGAACCTCGTGGCGGGCAACTGGCTCGGCTTCAAGCTCTACGGCAACAGCGAAGGCACGCGCGTGACGGAGAACGCGGTCGTGGGCAACACGTTCGACGCCACGGGCGGCGGCGCCGAGGGGGCATACACTTTTTGTGTGGCGGGACGGGGCAACTACTGGGCGGCCGCCGCCGGGCGCGGCTGGGACCTCGATGGCGACGGTGTGCTCGACGCCCCGCACCAGGCCAGCTCGCCGCTCGCCGAGCTGGGGCTGTCGCGCGGGGGGCTGCGGCTGTTTCTGGGCAGCCCGGCGGCGCGTGCCCTCGACTGGGCTGAGCGGACCTTTCCCGTGTTCGACGTCGGGGGGGCCGTGGATCCCTGCCCGCTCGCGACCCCGCGAGCCCCGGCGATGCTCGGCAGCCTTCCCGCAGCGGCGGTCGCGAGCCTGGGGGGCCGCGGCGGCCAGCAGGCGGCAGGGGCCCTCGCGCTGGTGGCGGGGCTCGTGGTGCTCGGGACGGCCGCCCGCAAGAACCGGAGAGCGCCATGAACTGGACACACATGCATCTGCTGCTGAGCCATCTCCCCGTCGTGGGGACCCTGGTCGGGCTGGTGCTGCTCGCCGCGGCCCTGCTGCGCCGCAACACCGCGGTGCAGGCGGCCGCGCTGGCGGTGCTCGTGGGCAGCGCGGCGACGGCGGTGCCCGTGTATGTGACCGGTGAGCCGGCGGAAGAGGTCGTGGAGGAGCTGGCGGGCGTGTCCGGGGCGGCGATCGAGGCGCATGAGGAATCCGCCCTCGTGTCGCTCGTGAGTGTGGGGCTCCTCGCCGTCGTGGCCGCCCTTGCGTGGATGATGTCGCGGCGCGGGCACCGGGCGGCGCGCCGCGTGGCCGTAGCCACGCTGGCCTTCGGCATCGTGACCGCCGCGCTGCTGGCGCGCACGGCGAACCTCGGCGGGCGGGTGCGGCACAGCGAGATCGGCGGCGTCGCCGCCGGCGAAGTGGAGGACGGTGGCGCCGACGAGAACGATGATGAGACCAGGCGTTGAGGCGCGCGGGGCCGAGCCGGCCGTGATCGCGCTGCGCGGCGCCTGGAAGCGGTTCGGCGCGCGCACGGCGCTCGAGCCGCTCGACCTCGACGTCCGAGCCGGGGAAGTCGTGGCGCTCGTCGGTCCCAACGGCGCGGGCAAGTCGACCGTGCTGCGCATCCTCGCGGGCACCATCCGTCCCAGCGGCGGCACCGCCGCCATCGGCGGGCGGGACGTCGCGGCGCAGGGGGTGGAGGCACGACGGCTGCTCGGCTACCTGCCGCAGCGGCTCGGCGTGCCTTCCACGACTGTGCTGCGCGACCTCACGGCCCTCGTGGCCGCCGTCCGCGCCGTGCCGTTGGCCGACGCGCTCGCGCGGCTTGCCGACGTCGGGCTCGGCGATCGTGCGGGGGCGACGCTGGCCCAGCTGTCGGGCGGCCAGCGGCAGCGCGCGATGCTCGCGCTCGCGGCGCTCGGCCGCGTGGAGGCGCTCTTGCTGGACGAGCCCAGCATCAGCCTGGACACCGAGGGGGCCGAGGACGTGCGGGCCGAGATCCGGCAGGCGCGGTCGCGAGGCACGGCGGTGCTGTTCGCGTCCCACCACCTGCATGACGTGGCCCGGCTGGCCGACCGGATCCTCGTGATGGTCGATGGGCGCGTGGCCGCGCAGGGGACGCTCCCGGAGCTCGCGGCGGCGGCGGGTGTGTCGTGGAGCGAGGTGATGGCGGAGGCTCCGATCGAGCGGATCTACCGGATCCTGGTGGGGCGGCAGCGCGGTGGAAACGCCGCACCGGCGCTCACCCTCTTGCGGGGGGACGCGGCATGACGGCCGGCTCCCTCCTGCGGTTCGACTTCGCCGCGGCGCGGAGGGGCCGTCTGGTGCCCCTGTTCGCGGCCGGCTTCGCGCTCGCCAGCCTCGCGCTGGCGCTCGCGGGCCTGTCCGCCGGTGGGGTGGTGGTGGTGCAGGGCTTCGCCCGGACGTCGGTCAGCCTGCTCCAGCTCGTGCTGTGGGTCGTGCCGCTGCTCGGGCTCGTGCTGGGTGCGGTGGCCGGTGTGGAGTGTCACGAGCTCGAGTTCGTGGCCGCGCTGCCGCTGTCGCGGCGCGCCATCGTGGTGGGCCGGTGGGCGGCGTGGGTCGTCGCCCTGGGCGCGGCCCTGCTGGTCGGGCTCGGCGCGGCGGGGTTGGTGATCGGCTCCCTCGCGGGTGCCGCCGACGGGCTGCGCTACCTGGCGCTCATCGGCGTCGCGTTGCTCCTGCTCTCGGCCGCGCTCGCCATCGGCCTCTGGATCGGCGTCGCGACGGGCACCCGCACCCGGGCCGTCGCCGTCGCGATCGGGGCGTGGGCCGTCCTGTTGGTCGGGACCGACCTCGCTGCGATCGCCGCGCTGGCGATCCTGCCGCCGGGCGAGGCCGCCTGGGAGCTGTCACTGCTCCTGGTGGCGAACCCGGTGGACAGCGCCCGGGCCCTCGGGCTCGGCCTGTTCCGCGCCGACGTGCTGGCCGGGCCCACGGGCGCGGCGTTGCGCCGGGTGCTCGGCGGGTGGGGGGCCTGGGCGCTCGTGGCGGGGCTCGCGGCGTGGACCGTCGGGCCGCTGGTGCTGGCGGGCCGGCGGTTCGCGCGCAGCGACCTGTGACGGCGGGGGACGAGGGACGGGGGATGGGGGACGGGGGCGAGGCCGCACGGTAGCAATGCCCGCGTGGTTTCTCACGCTCTCGCCGGTCGCCCAGGGCGGCGTCGCCGCGCTCGGGACCTGGTTCCTGACCGCCGCGGGGTCGCTCCCGGTGCTGTTCCTGCGGCAGGTGCCGCGCCGCTTCATGGACGCGGCCATGGGCGTCGCCGCGGGCGTGATGGTCGCGGCATCCTGCTGGTCGCTCCTGGTGCCCGCTATCGCGCTCGGTGGGGTCTGGCGGGCGGTGGCGGGACTGCTCGCCGGGGCCGCCGTGCTCTACTTCCTGGATCAGCTTCTCCCGCATCTCCATCCGGAGTTCCCCGACGAGGCGCGGCGCGAGGGGCCGGCACGGGCCTGGCG
>Ga0247727_10016733_pt1 | contig 11786 bp, 9 predicted proteins | sample WisWelCaveWW1625_FD_202498 | JGI IMG/M metagenome (GOLD analysis project Ga0247727, IMG submission 202498) | Biofilm microbial communities from Wishing Well Cave, Virginia, United States - WW16-25 | ecosystem: Environmental > Aquatic > Deep subsurface > Groundwater > Cave microbial mat | place...
AAGATTCGCGTGATTCAACGGCGCGCCTACGGCTATCGGGATGAGGAATATCTGGGGCTGAAGATTCTCACAGCCTTCTTGCCTCGAAAATGAGCAGAAATCACCCACACGAATCTGCGTTGAGCCTTTAAAATAGGGTTAGCTATGTCCGCGCCGCCACACTTTTTTCCATCTCAATGATCCAGCCCAATCACCCCAGTAAAGGCAAAAACTGGTACAGGGTCAGCCCGTGCTTGCTGAGCAATTCCAGGATGTCATCCATGATCGTGATCTCCGTGAGATCTTGCTTCGTGCAGAGGCTCGCGCGCTTCTATACATCCACAATCCCGACAATCTCCCGTATAGTGGAGACCGTCGCCTCTTCGATGGACATGCGCGCGCGATTGGCCGGTTCGTTGCTCATTTGCCTTTCGGCTTCCACTCACGCGCGAGCTGTTGCGCCTCGGCGATCTGGTCAGGGGTCATCCGTTTGGCGAGCGTATCCCTCAGCACGGCCCCAGGCGTTGCTCCGTTAGCTCCCCCCAAGTAGTACCACATGTAGGCCTGGACATAGTCCTGCGGCACGCCGTCCCCACGCTCATGCATGAGGCCAAGTTTTCTTTGCGCTAAATCGTTTCCTTGATTGGCGGACAGACGTAACCAGTACACAGCCATCTTGTAATCCTGCTGAACACCCCGTCCATACACAAACAAAATTCCCAGGTTGACCTGGGCGTCCGCGTGTCCCTGGGCGGCGGCTTTTTCGTACCACTGCCGCGCTTGGGCATCGTCCTTTGACACGCCCTGGCCGTTGGCATAGAGCAGGCCGAGGTTGAACTGTGCAGATGCGACCCCCTGCTCGGCCGGCGATCGCAGCTCACGCAGGGCTGTTGCGTAGTCGCCGCGGTGATAGGCGTCCGCACCTGCTTTAAAGTCCGCCCACGCAGGCGCGGCGAGACAGAGGACCGACAGCATCAGTGCGACAGGAAATTGGAAAGATCGGGGCCGATCGTCACTTTGAGACACCTCGATACATTGCTCATTCGGAAACGTGACGGTCGACGAGAGGGTTTCCCCTGGCCTCATGGGCAAATCTCCAGACAATCGCCAGCTGGAGAACGAGAGATTCCAGACGGTGCCTTGTCCTTGGAATAGTCCAGCATTGTCAGCGACAGTGCATTGCACGGGGAAGCGACGGGATGGGCGAATCAAGAAGGGCATGAGGAGCCTCGCAGTGAGGCGTATTGTAGGAGGGATACGAACGACGGCGCAAGCGGCCCGATTCGAAAAAGCGATGAAGAGCCGCCGGCTCGTATGACGTATTGTATGGAGCTGGCGAGAGGAATTGAACCATCCAACCGTCGCCGGGTCGGCCAAGAAGCCTGCCTCGCGGCTCCTGCGAGAGGGCCCGTTCCAGCCGGCTCACCATCTCGCCGGCGTCCGCAAACGTGACGCTCGTTATTCCTCGCGTCGCGGACCCCCTCGCACGCTCCCCACGAAGGGGACACATCCCCTTCGAAACCCCTGGTTGGAGGTTCAAGAAAAAGATTTCCTGAAGGTGTTTATCCGACGGCGCAATACGATAAACCGATAATTAGCCGTCGGCCCAACCGAAGGTTGGTGTGGAGCTGGCGAGAGGAATTGAACCTCCAACCTGCGGTTTACAAAACCGCTGCTCTGCCATTGAGCTACGCCAGCCAGAGTGAGATGGGTGCGCACGGACCCGCCGACCGAAAACCTAACAACTGCTTATAAGACTGTCAAGCATGCCAACAGGCCAGGCGAAGGGGCAAGGCCAGGGGCGAGAGGACAGAGTTATGTTTCCGACCAGAAGTCTTCACCCCTAGCCTCTAGCCCCGTGCCTCTCGCCTAAACATCGGCGATTACAGCAGAAGCGCTCATGAATAATGCGGGCTAGGTGGTTGTGGGAGGGGGAGTGGAACCGTCGGAGATGTGGTTGTGGCCATCCAGGGTTTCCTCGAGGATTCGGAGCGATTCATTGAGGAGGTCTGTTGCACAGCTTAGGGTGATGGGAATTTGTTGGAGAGCCTCCTCCCATCGTCCTTCCTGCTGGAAAGTTTGAAAACGGCGATGGTGTTCGACCATGATCGCTTGCTTCGCATCCAGCATGAGACAATCGATGGCGGTCACAAGTACCTCCCAATCATGCGGTCGAGGCTGCACGGTAACAGACCTGTATCTAGACAACAATCATACGAATGGGTGGGTGATGTAATAGTTTAACTATAAGCCACAAGTATATGTATGTATGAATTTTGAGTAAGCTATCATGCCCTGCAAGCCCGACATTACTGCTACCATCGAACCATCTAGCCCGCATTATTCATGAGCGCTTCTGCTGCAATGGCCGATGCCTGACTCAAGCGAGACGGGCGAGACTGGCGGGAAAAGTGCGATTGGTAGGGACAGGGCTCACACGTCACGCGAGTCTCGCTCCTCGCGCTTGTCGCGCGCCACCTGCAGAGCTGTTTCAGGAAGATCCTGGCGGAGTGGTGTGGCGAATGATCTTGCCTTCCACGAGATAGACCACCAGCTCGGCGATGTTGGTAGCATGGTCACCTATCCGTTCGAGGTATTTGGCAATGAAGCTCAGGCGAATGGCGCGTGAAATCGTGCGGGTGTCCTCGAGCATGAATGACAGCAGCTCGCGGAACAACTGCTCCATCAGATCATCGACAAAGTCATCGTCTTTGAGCACCTTCCGAGCGAGCACGGCATCATCCTTGACGAAGGCATCGATGCTTTGCTTCACCATCATCCGCGCCATATTACCCATCATCGGAATATCGATGTAGGGTTTGAGCTGCGGCTCTTCGTTCAGCTCGATCGCCCGCTCGGAAACATTCTCCGCGAGGTCACTGATCCGCTCGAGTTCGGTGGCGATTTTCATCGCCGTCGTCACCAATCGCAAGTCTCGTGCGGCAGGCTGATGGAGGGCCAGCAACCGGATACTCTCCTCGTCGATCTCCACATCCAACGCATTGATCTGGTGGTCCCGCTCGATGACCTGGCGGGCCAGGGTCGAGTCGCGCGTCACCAGTGCGGTGAGGGCCTTGTCGATCTGATCTTCCGTCTGACCGGCCATTCGAAGGAGCTTGGTCTTCAGGTCGGAGAGTTCTTCGTCAAAGTGGCGCTGTGGCATAACGTTTACCCAAATCGTCCGGTGATATAGTCATCGGTCTGCTTCTTGGACGGCGTGGTAAAGAGCTGCTTCGTGAGGCCAAACTCCACCAGCTCGCCGAGGTACATGAACGCCGTCCAATCGGACACCCGTGCCGCCTGCTGCATATTGTGGGTGACAATGACGACCGTCAAGTCTTGCTTCAAGGAGAAGAGCAGTTCTTCAATTTTGGCGGTGGCCACGGGGTCTAGCGCCGAGCAGGGTTCGTCCATCAGCAAGACATCCGGTTTGACCGCGAGCGCGCGGGCGATACACAGTCGCTGCTGTTGACCTCCAGAGAGACCCAAGGCGCTTGATTGGAGACGATCCTTCACTTCATCCCATAGCCCTGCGCCTTTTATCCCCTCTTCCACAATCTGTTCTAACTGGCCACGGTTTCTGATTCCGTGAAGACGCGGCCCATAGGCCACGTTTTCGTAGATCGATTTCGGAAAGGGGTTCGATTTCTGAAAGACCATCCCGACACGTGTTCTCAGGTCGGTGACATCCACATCGGGACCATTGATATCCACTCCGTCAAGCAGCATGGTGCCTTCTACTCGAGCGCCTTCAATCAAGTCGTTGAGCCGATTGAGGCATCGCAGCAAGGTGGATTTTCCACAGCCGGATGGTCCGATGAACGATGTGACCTGATTTTTGATGATATCGATATCGATGTTGAAGAGAGCCTGGCGGTCCCCGTAAAAAAAGTTGACTTGACTCAAGGCAAGTTTGACGGCTTGCGGGTTGGAAGAATCATTGTTGGGCGACTGGCGATGACCGTCCTGCACGTTGAGCCTTTGTGGGATGAGGGTTTGCGATAGGGACGGCTGTTGTATCAGTTGTGTCAAAGGTGGAGAAGGGTGCATGAAGATCCTCTATACCACTGAGCCTGCATATTTCTTGCGCAGGTGGTTACGAAGGATAATCGCGGTGAAATTCAACAAGACTACGACGGTGATCAAGACCAGGGTCGTGATGTAGACCATGGGTTTCGCTGCTTCCACATTGGGGGATTGAAAGCCCACGTCATAAATATGAAATCCCAGGTGCATGAACTTTCGATCGAAGTGGAAAAAGGGCCAGGAACCATCTAGGGGGAGCGACGGCGCAAGCTTCACGACTCCTGTCAGCATGAGCGGTGCCACCTCGCCCGCAGCGCGAGCCATGGCCAAAATCAATCCGGTCAGAATGCCTGGTAGGGCACAGGGTATCACGACTTTGATCATCGTTTCCAACTTGGTTGCTCCAAGAGCCAATGATCCTTCACGGAACTCCCTGGGCACGGCAGCCAGTCCTTCTTCTGTGGCGACAATGACCACTGGTACCGTGAGCAAGGCCAGCGTCAGCGACGCCCATAGAATGCCACCGGTGCCGAACGTCGGTGTCGGAAGCCGTTCAGGAAAGAAGAGTTGGTCGAGGGTCCCGCCGATGGCGTAAATGAAAAAGCCCAATCCGAACACACCGAAGACGATTGAGGGCACGCCTGCGAGATTGTTGACGGCGATTCTCACGAGACGAACCATGGCGCCTTGCTTGGCATATTCTCGAAGATAGAGCGCGGCAAGCACGCCGAAGGGGACGACGGCGAGGCTCATGATGATGACCATCAGGACGGTGCCGAAAATGGCCGGGGAAATGCCGCCTTCAGTGTTGGCTTCTCTGGGCTCGGTGCTGAGGACCGACCACACATTCGTGAGATAGGTCCAGCTCTTGTGCAACAGGCCCATCTCGTTCGGGCGCAGGGCGCGAATGATCTGCCCTACGGGGATCTGTTTGTCTCGTCCGTTCGCATCCACCATAAGAACTGAGTATTCATCGAATTGTGTGCGCAATGTTTCCAATTCTATGGTTTTCCCTTGGTAGAGAGATTCCGCGGCAGCTACCTGCGCTTTGAGATTATCGATTTGTCCTGTCTCCCTTGTATCGGTGATGGGCCCCATTTCGAACGCACGGATTTTCAACCGTGCCTGCTCGATGTCTGCGTTAATAGAACCGATCTCGACTTTTTCAATCCGAGTGATCTGTTGATGAAGGGCATTGGCGGTGCCGATAAGCGGGGCCAAGGCAATCCACCCATCTTCATTCCCTTCTGCCTGAAGCGTCTCTCCTTTGTAGACAGCCTTGATCCTGGCATACATGTTCCCCCATTCGCGGCGTTCCAAGAGCACAACATCTGTCGGATAGGTTTGTGAAACAATCTGATCGTCGTTGACCCATTTGAAATCAAGCCCATATAAATCCCGATTTCCGATCTTGACTCGAAGGCGGCCTTTCCCTTCGGGGCGATCCGGCGTGACAGAGCGAGGGATGACTTCGCGTCCGGCCAGTTGCCCCATTACATGCGTTCCATCTTTCAGGGTGAGATCGACGATATCCGAGGTCCAAAAGTATCCCAAGCCGTTGATCATGATCAAAAGCAACAGTCCAAAGACCATGAACAGGGATACCGAGACGCCGGCGGCACATCCCCAGATGAAGACGTTGCCGGAAGCGAGGAATTTCTTGAATGGGCTGCGCATTAACAGGCTGCGGAAAAACTCGGTTTATACACAAAACTCCGTTGGAATCTTCTATATGGCGCCAATATAAAAACAGTCTCAGGATGCTCAAAAAGGCCGTCCAGCAAGGCCGCAGCGAGCGAAGAGGCGAGGCGTACGCTTCGGTACGTTGAGCCTCTGAGCGATGCGAGAACGCCGCTGGCGGACTTTTTTAGCATCCTGTTAAAACTGACTGTACTTCGTCCGTAACCGTTGCCTGACAACTTCTGCCACGGTGTTGATCAGAAACGTAAACACAAACAAGAGCACGGCCGCCAGGAATAAGATGCGATAGAGTGTGCCGCCATGAGGGGCCTCTGGAATTTCCACGGCGATATTGGCCGATAACGTGCGAAAGCCATTGAACAGGCTCCAGTCCATAATGGGGGTGTTCCCTGTGGCCATGAGGACAATCATGGTTTCTCCGATGGCCCGACCAAAGCCAATCATCAATGCGGAGAAGATTCCAGGGCTTGCCGAGATCAGCACGAGCTTGATCAAGGTTTGCCAGCGGGTGGCTCCCAGCGCAAGAGACCCGGCGATCAAATGCCGTGGGACGTTGGACAGTGCCTCCTCGGAAATACTAAAGATAATAGGAACGATGGCAAAGCCCATCGCAAATCCCACCACGAGAGCATTTCGTTGGTCATACCTGAGTCCCCAATGGGTGGCAAACCAGGCTTTATAGTCGGCTCCGAACAGGAACGACTCGATCGGCTGGTTCAAGCCCAGACAGAGCCAGACAGTACCGATGACGACAGGAATCAGGACAAACGTTTCCATTCCAGGGCGAAGGTGACGAACGATTTTGGCCGGGAGATATTGCCAAAGAATCGCCGTGACTGCGACGCTCACAGGCACGGCTACAGTCATGGCAACCATCGCAGGAAAAATCCGTTCGAGCACAGGCGCCAGCCACAAGCCGGCCAAGAAACCCAGGATGACGGTCGGGAGAGCCGCCATCATCTCGATGGTCGGTTTGATCTTGGCGCGAAGATTGTGGTGCATGAACATTGATGTATAGATGGCGCCTAAGAGGGCCAAAGGCACTGCGACCAGCATGGCGTACAGGGTTCCTTTCAGCGTGCCAAAGATCAGTGGAAGGAGGCCGAACTTGGCTTCAAAGTCATCGGCGCCGCTGGAGGATTGCCACACATGTTCCGGCCTCTCATAGCCTTCATACCATACGGGTTTGAACAGGGTTGCAAGTGTTATCTCCGGATGAGGATTGTGAATCGCATAGGTGTGCAATTCTCCCTGGTCGGTGAGGGCCACGGCTCCATCGGCTTTGGGGGAAAATGTCAGGGTGCGAATCGCCTGGTGATTTCCAGGAAGTTTCAACAGAGTCTGTGCGGAGGTAGAGTAATGGACAAAAAGATTGCCCTGCGTATCGCCGGTGATGAATCCTTTGTCGCGAAGCGATGGAGAGATGACGGTGATAGGAGAAGGATGCGCATCAAACTGATGAATCAGACGAAAGCGCGTCGTCGAGCTTTCTTGAGCCTGACGCACCGGCATCCAGACTGAGACGTCGCCGGCGTTGGTGCCGATGGCCAGAGAACGATCTCCAATCAAATAGGACAGGGCAGTGACTGAAGTGCCGGCCGGAGCCACAGATGTGGTTTCGATCAGACTCGGCTGGGTTCCCTCTCGCACATCATAGTGGTAGAGGTTCCCGCGGGCTGTTCCAATCGAAAGTGTTTCGCCTCGGCTGTCAAAGATCAAGGCAGTCACTGGCTCAGCGCCGTGACCGGTCAGTGCAACTGGGGCCGTCGCGAATGGTGTAGTGGCGTACCACAAGCGTCCTTGATCTGTCAGGGCTACGGCGAGTGTGCCTCGCTCCGTTGGCTGATAGGCCAACCGAATAATTTGCTCTTTGATGGGAGTTAATCGCACAGGAGACCCAAGAGTGACAGTCGGAACGATGTGGCGTGTTCCCTCTTTGAAAGTGGCTGCAAACTCAAGCGTCACAGGTATGATGCGGCCATCGTCCGTGCCGAGGGCAAATCGATCGCCGCTCCCTACCGCTCGCGCAATGGAGGTGATGTGGGCCTTGGCTAAGCCTGAAGGAAGGTCATGGGGTATGGGCGTGCCGGAGTGCGCATTGAAGAAGCTGATCTGGCGATCGGATCCTGCCGTGAGTTGATAGATAATCTCTTGATATTCGTCCATTCCAGCCAGGCTGGATTGCGGGAGCGCTACTGGTGGAGGAGCGCCGGCAAAGTGACTGATCTGGGTTCCCTGTGGAGGGAAAAACACGGGTGCGACTTCCTTGACCAAGAAAATAAAAATACCGATGATGCTCAGGATAACGGCAATCCCGCCCATGGTGACGACGGCTTGAGCAAGCCGATCAAAGATGCGACGCCACATCACATTGGATGACTGGTGCGATATCGTGTGTAAGGGTGTATGGCCATACGTCCCTACAGAGGGAGAGGGGACCAGAATGGGACCGGCGTCGCTAGTCAAGATTCTTGAGCTCCTTCTCGATCGTGCCGGCCCTCAGCGGGAAAAATCCGTCTTTAATCACCACTTGCTGGCCTTCTTTACTGTAGATAAATTTGATGAATTCTCCGATGATCGGGTCCAGCGGTTTATTGGGCGCCTTGTTGACATAGAGATAGAGGTGGCGCCAGAGCGGATACGATCCATTGTCCGCGTTTTGTTGGGTGGCCTCTTTAAACGGCATGCCGGCTTTTTCAGCCAGTGAAATGGCGCGCACGTTCGATGTGAGGTACCCAATGCCGCTGTAGCCGATGCCGGCTTGATCTTCGCTCACACTTTGGACCACGGAGGCTGACCCCGGCTGTTCTTTGACTTCGTCCTTGTAGTCCCCGTTCTTCAGCGCATGTTCCTTGAAAAATCCATAGGTGCCGGAGGCCGAGTTTCGTCCATAGATACTGACGGGACTGTTGCCCAGGTCGTCACCCAAGCCGGCCTGTTTCCACAACTGAATGTTCTCATTGTGGCCCCATCGTCGGCTCTTCGAAAAGATCGCATCGACTTGCGCCATCGTGAGTCCTTTGACCGCGTTGTCCTTATTGACGTAGACGGCAAGCGCATCGATGGCGACCGGGAACGCAGTGGGCTTATATCTGAATTTTCTTTCGAAGGCATCCGTCTCGGTATTTTTCATTGCGCGGGACATCGGCCCAAGCTGCGCGGTGCCTTCGATCAAGGCCGGAGGAGCCGTGCTTGAACCCTTGCCTTCGATCTGGATTTTGACGTTGGGATATTGTTTGCGAAATCCTTCAGCCCAGAGTGTCATGAGATTGTTCAGCGTATCCGAGCCGATGCTGTTGACATTGCCGGACACCCCGCTGACTTTGATGTAACTTTTCAAGGCTGGGTCGAGCGTGATCACTTCATCGGCATAGGCCAAAGGGATTGTGGCAACAAGCGCTCCAAGGAGGGTGAAGCACCAGAGACTGGACCTGGCGGCTGATATTTTCATTGAGACTCCTTTCATCATCCATAAGGATGGTCGTGCCTTGTTACCGGGGTATTTCATGAATGTTACAACGGTGTTAACTCACGCAATAATGCTGCTCGTTACAAGTGGCCGAGCTGGGAGGGCGGGTCCGCTGCCGCCCCTTCATGGAGCTCGTCGTCAAAAATTCCACTGCAATTGAGTACGGAGAATCTGCCCATCGCGGATGTCATAGGGCGCGTTTTGAGTATCCGTGCGTTTCATCCAGGCATAGGCCACGGTCAGCTCAAGCGCCTTGCCGAATTGATATTCCAGCCCCAGTTCTACTTCCCGGACGACATTGAACGGTGAATTGGTCCGGTGCTTCTTTCCGCCGTTGTATTCTTGCCAGCGTACGTAGGGGATGGCATCGTTCCATTTATACATGGCTTGGACGTATCCGCCTTGGAGATAGCCTTCCTGAATGGCTGTTTGGGCTGCGTTCAGTTCTGGACCTCGACCCCAGTTCCATTCTACTTGTAGACCGAAGGGTTGAGGATAGAGCACGAAATGTGCGCCGACTCGCTCGTCGAGCAGGTTTCTGCTGACAGGGGCCGCGCCAGCCGCGCAGAGTCCGCCCGTAAGAGGTACAGGAGCACCGCAAGCGGCATTGAATACCCCACGGTACGCATCAACTCCGACTTGTACGACTTGCCCATAGGGCAATTCAAAGGGGTAGGTGGCGTGCAGCACGACATGTTTATCGTCATTGCGGTCCGAGATATTGATGGTCTGACCGTTATACACTCCGATTCCCAATACGCCGTAGTCCCCGGATCCCTTGAGGCCCGTGTCGACCAGCCTCTTGAATACTTTTCTGGTTTCAACCGGAGTGTAATAGAGGAAGAAGCCGAGGTCGCGCTCTCCGTTCACTCCGCTATTGATGCCGTCGGACCGGTCGAATGGGAGACGATTTTGGCTGGACTGGAGAGTTTCAAACCCAAACGGAACCTTCGATTGTCCTCCTCGAATACGCCATTCTTTATCCGTCGTCAGGAAGATATCGGCATAAGCGTCTCGGAGTTGGGCAAAGTTATTATTGCCGGTTCCGGCGGTTGCCCCAAAATCCGGCTGAATATAAATGGACAGCCAATCGGTGATATCGCCTGAGATGATGAGGCGGGCACGGCGGATCAGGAAGCCTGTATTATTGCCGATCGCACTATCGTACTCGCTGACCAGTTTTTTGTCGTCGGTGATGTAACTATAGCGAACTTGCGTATAGCCCCGTATGCTGATTTTGTCATACCATTTTTTGATCGCGGCGCGTTCTTGAATAATGGCTTCTTCCTTTTCATGGTCGGCTTTCGTCTTGAGCCATTCTTCTTTGGTGATCTGGCCTTTCTCGTAGAGAATGTCCTCAATCATAGCGTGGGCACTGTTGGCCTGGACGATCAACCCAAGGCCGATCACGCAGGCGATGGTCGCGAACCACAGTCGTCTCATTCGAGCACCTCCTTTTCATGTTGTTGGGGACTAGCGATTGAGTTTTCTGACGTGGAGGGTAGCCCCATTAGATTAAGGAGAGATGACAGTGGTGTTACGGGATTGTTAATTTTGCAGGGGGCTTCGAAGAACTTCGAGCAGACGGTATGGGGGAAGGTTCATCTGGTCTATTTGGTCTATCTGGTTTGTCTGGTTCAACCAAACACACGCGACAGACCAAATAGACCAGACAGACCGAACAGACCAAATGAACCAGCCAAGCTAGAGGACGCGGTAGTACAGCACTAAGCCGGTTCCACTGTTCGGATCGCGCTGGAGCACCACGACCGCATTCCTGGTCACTTCGTTCACCCTTACCATCATACGGGCCAAGAACAGGTCGCTCTTGATGTCGTACACTGGCGGCAGTCGAAGGCGGGCGAACGTATCTTTTGCGCTAGCAACATTATCCAAATCGTTGACATTCTTGAAAGGACGAGCTTGGACAATAGCCGCAGCCATGCTTGGGGTGATATCAGAATCGAGGGCTTGAATCACGAGGGGATCGGCGGTGTTCAGGTTAACCTTGCTCTCACCTTCTGAAGGATAGACGGTCACCAGCTTTGAGAGCTTTTGGATGATCTCAGGCGTCATCCCCTTAATCAGGCGTAACTCCAAGAGTGTCTGCAGTGGAGCGTTGGCCGCCCGGTAGGAGGGACGCAGTGTTTGATAGTAGAGGCTTTCTGCGCCGGCCGGTTCTGGCTTCTCGTCCTGATCCACCCAATCGACAATGGCATCGACAAGATCCGGATTGACCTGCAGGAGTTCGAAGAGGTGCTTGACCCTCTGAACTTTGGCTTTCTTGGCAATGGGGTCTCCGCCGGTCGCCAGGTCGTTCAGGTTCAGTTTGCCCCGCTCATCCTCGATCTGCGCGTTCAGCAAGCCGTCGCCGATGGCATAATTCGTGATCGGGAGGGCCCACAAGTCGGTGGGGGCGTCGAAGAACTGTCCCGTTTGTTTGTCCTTCAAGAGGTCTTGCTGCAACACGCCGCGGGCTGCCTGCACCGATGCGCGCGCGAGCACGGTTGCTTTGAAATTATCGCGAAAGGCTGCAGCGTCGCGGTATTCGCGCCTCGCCTCGGCATCGAACTCGAGAATCAGCGCTACCATAAGAGTGAGAACCAGGAGG
>Ga0247727_10016734_pt1 | contig 11785 bp, 12 predicted proteins | sample WisWelCaveWW1625_FD_202498 | JGI IMG/M metagenome (GOLD analysis project Ga0247727, IMG submission 202498) | Biofilm microbial communities from Wishing Well Cave, Virginia, United States - WW16-25 | ecosystem: Environmental > Aquatic > Deep subsurface > Groundwater > Cave microbial mat | place...
ATAAAGTGCCGCTCATTCTCGAAAAGCTCGACCAGGCGCGCGCCACGGGAATGCAGGTGACCTGTGATCGTTATCCTTATATCGCGTACAATACGGGACTTTCTTCGCTTTTCCCCTTGTGGAGCCGGGAGGGAGGAAGCGAAAAATTTGTTTCGCGTTTGCAAGATCCTGCGTTGCAAGAGCGATTGCGAAAGGAAGCTGCCGCTAAAGTGATCAATCTCGGAGGCTGGCAAACAGTGATGATTTCGAGCTTGTCAAAGAATCCCGAGCGTGAAAAATACGAAGGCAAAAATTTCACCGAACTTTCGCAGGATGGCGCCGATCCGATCAAGCTGCTCATCGAACTCGTAATCAAAGAAGAAGGCGGCGGCAGCATGATCGGCTTCGGCATGAGCGATGAAGAACTCGCCGGTGTTTTGAAATATCCGCACGCGATGGCCGCCAGCGATGGGTCCGCGCTCGCCACAAGCGGCAAGCTGCGTTTCGGCAATCCGCACCCGCGCAGTTTCGGCACGTTTCCGCGCGTGTTGGGAAAATATGCGCGCGAAGAAAAACTTTTCGATCTCGCGGACGCCATCCGCAAAATGACTTCGCTCCCCGCAAGTGCATTGGGAATAAAAGATCGCGGCGTATTGCAAATCGGCCATTATGCCGACGTCGTGATCTTCGATGCGAACGCAGTTATTGATCGCGCCACGTGGGCCGCGCCGCATCAATATCCCGCCGGCATTCAATTTGTGGTGGTGAATGGCGAGGTGGTGATTGAGAGCGGCGAATTCAACGGCAAACTGGCGGGAAAAGTTTTGCGCGCGCCGTTTTAGGCGTAGCATCCCCAAAAAACATTCAAAAGACAGAAAGATGGAGGACAGAAAAATGTTTGCCCCGCTTTGTCGCAGACGCCGCGCCACGCGGTGCGGGGTTCCATCCCATCATCGTCAACTTCTGGGCGTGATGTCAAACACCATCTTTCTGTCTTTCATTTTTCTGTCTTGGTTTTTGTTCAAGCCCACTTAACATCGTCAAGCTAATTCTGTGGGCGAAAGGCCTTTGCTTTTTTGCACAGATTTCACTTTAAACTGCCAACTCCTTTTACATTTTTTTGAGCCGATATGACTAAGACGCCTCGTCGTTTTGCCACTTGCCTTTTGCTGTTTGTCTTTTGCGGTTTGCTTTTCCTCACTGCTTGTTCAACTTCAAAACAATTGCAAACCTCTCCTACTGGCAGCGCGCGTTCGCTGGCGGAATTACGTCAACGCCTCGATCTGATTTTGAACGATCCGGCGCTCGCGCATGCGATAGCCGGAATCAAAATCGTTTCGCTTCGTACGGGCGAAGTTTTCTACGAGCGCAGCGCCGATTTGCTGGCGCATCCCGCCTCCAATCAAAAGCTGCTCACTTCGGCGACGGCGTTGTCGTTGCTCGGGCCGGCGTATGTTTTTCGCACCAGCGTGGCCTGTGATTCCGCGCAAAAAGTCGAGAGCACCATTTCGGGTGATTTATATTTGATCGGCCGCGGCAATCCGGATTTAACCGATAAAGATTTGTTCGGACTCGCGCAGAATTTGGCGCAAATGGGCATTACAGAAATTCGCGGCAATCTCGTTTGCGATGATTTTTATTTTGACGATCTGCGCTGGGGCAGCGGCTGGATGTGGGACGATGATCCTTCCGATCTTTTCTCGCGTTTCACGGCATTGACGGTTAATGACAATGCCGTCGTCGTTCGCGTGACGCCGGCAGATAGTCTCGACAGGCCGGCGCGCGTGCAAATCACTCCGCCGACGGATCATGTCGTGTTGGTGAATAAAAGCGTCACGGTCAAACGCAAATCGCAAATCGATTCGCTGAAATTGTCGCCGCTGCTCATCACGCGCAATTGGCAACAGAATGAAAACACGATTCTCGTGGACGGCGCGTTGGCGCAAAATGAATCACCGCAAGAAGAAACGTTGAATGTTTTGCACCCCGAAATTTATTGTGGCAAGCTTTTTCGCGACGCTTTGCGAACGGCGGGAATTACGGTACAGGGCAATGTGATCCGCGGTGAAGCCCCGGCAAAAATAAAAATTCTCGCCGAGCATCGCAGCCCGATGATGCCGATTTTGATCAACCTCAATAAAACTTCGGATAATCTGACCGCCGAGTTGTTGTTGAAAACCATCGGCGCGGAGAAATTCGGCCGGCCCGGCACCGCGGCGAAAGGCATTCGCGCCATGCAACAATTTTTTAGCGCTGTCGGCGTCGATACGAACGCAGTTTACAGCGCCGACGGCTCCGGTGTGTCGCATTACAATCTCATTACACCGGCGAACCTCGTGAATTTGCTGACGGCGATGTGGAAAAATTTTTCGATTCGCAATGAATTTATTACAACGTTGCCGATTGCGGGCGTTGACGGTTCATTGGGCGGGCGTATGAAAGGAACAGCCGCCGCCGGTGTGTTGCATGCCAAAACCGGCACGATTAGCGCCGTGAGCACGCTTTCCGGTTACACGACGACCGCGGATGGAGAGGAACTGGCGTTTTCATTTATGATGCAACATTTTCTCGGCAGCAGCCGCGCCGTCCGTTCGATTCAAGATCGCCTCAGCGCGGAGATCAGCGCGTTTCGGCGGACAACGACGGCGCATTCGAATCAAGTTCTTCCCCGTTAAAAAAAGCCGTTGCGAAATCGCCGTCTCAGTTCGACGCGACGTCAATTCGTAGTCGAGAGCTTCTTTAAATAGGCTTCGACATCTTCGCGGCTCAACCTTTTTAAGAGTTCTTCCGGTGGCAATCCTTTCAAGAGTTTCTCCAGCGGCAGCTTTTTGAGCAATTCTTCCACCTCCGAACTTTCAAACAACTCTCCCGACATAAACTCTGCCAAAAGTTCCTGCCGGTGCTCTCGTTTGTAATCTTCGACGGTATAAGGCATGGTTAAACCCTCGATAAAGTCAAGCGATTCATTTTAAGCGCCGGCAAAATTTTTGGACAAAAGTGAAATAGCCGCTGTTGATCACCCACAGAAGGGGATTGAAAATGGCTTCGGAACCGTAATCGCGATCATGATAAAAATAATCAGGCACGGTCTGGGAATAAGCTGGCGTATGGCAAAGAAAAATGATGGCGCATAAAAACACAACGCAGACAAGCCGCAACCAAACAGGTTTATGACAAAACAATTTTCCAACGGATAGAAAAACCCAACGGATGAAAAGCAAAAATATTAGACAAAATAATTTAGGACAAAATGATTCAATATTTTTCAAAACGATGATTTTGTCATCAAAAATGCAGTCCCATCATGAGTCCGATGCTGCCGTTCCCCAGCCTGAGGTTTTTCGCCGGGATGCGGGCTTCCGGCGCGGCGGGGGCTCGCTCTTGCGGAACATGCACATAATCGGCGGCCAAACCGAGCGACAATCCGCCGGCAAGATAAAAGTGCAGCTCGGTGAAGACGACGCCGCTGAAGCTGGTTTTTGAAATGCTATGCTCTGTATTAAGCCGCGGAAATCTATAGATTGCATTGGTTCTTAACTTGAAATCTATATCCGCTCCTCCCACACCCGCTCCGACATTCCAGGCGATTCGCTGCGACCGTGGCGCAGCAAATGGTTTATAGACGCCGATAGCATACAACCCTCTGGCGTGAAGCGACTGGCGGACAACTCCTTCCGGACCCTGTCCGTTTATCGCCGGCTCTCCAAGCCAAAGCACGGCAGCGCCGCATTCAATCCTGGCCGCCGCAGAAACCGTGAGCTGCAACTTACGCAGCAGATTGAAATCGCCTGCCGGTTCCGTGACGACGTCATCGAAAAAGTATACATACCGATCGATAGAATAACCGGCATTTTGAAACAAGGCGGCATATTGGTTTTGAGTACGCGTGTAAACCCTGGCCGCCTGAATGGAGACGTGAACCTTTTTCGGAGCGGGTTCGCGCAAGGAAAATTTTTGCAATCTTTGCCATGCCGCGTTTTGCTCTTGCACGGCGCCGGTGAAATCAAACACTTTTTCACTCTGGCTGGATCCTAAGCCGACTAAATACCCGGCGCTACCGCCAACGCTGGCGAAAAAAAGGTTTACCAGGGCTATAATCTCTTTATTCTCGTAATCTGCGGAATTGAGATAAACCGACGGTTGATTTTCAGCGCGATAGAACAGGTAGTTTCCAAAATATATGCCGAGGAGCATGCCATAAGCGCCAAACCGGCTGGCATTTTTTTCAACGGCAATCTCTACTTTGGTTAAATTTTTCAATGGCACTTTTTCCGTGCGTCCGGCAACGAGCAGGACCAGGGTGTCATTTTTTGCGCCAACAAAAAATCCCGCGAGGGCATTGTCATTCCGGCGGAAGACGACGATCCGATTGTAGAGCAGATTTGATGAGGCTTGCGGTCGAGAAAAAACCGGACGCGCGGCTTGATTTGTTGGTTGCACTCTTGCCTGTTCTGCGCCAACCGTCAAAACCAGCCCGAGCCAGAGAAAGAATGCTTTGCGCATGCGAACCTCTCTTTTTAATTATTCGCACCAAGCTGCTGCGAACGCCATTTGAGATATTCATTCATGGCGTATTCGACAATCATTCCTGGCGTCGTCGATAATTGTTGAATGAGCGCCGTCTGCTCGGGTTGATTCTTGTCGATCTGAATCTCATAATAGCCGGAAGTTTTCAGAAACACCGACCGTTGTTTTCCTTTCAACTGCGGCGGCGCGTCAAAATTTATTTTGGCCCAGTCGCCAATCTTCGGCATCACGTAGAAATCATTATCCTTTGTCGCCAACAGATTCGTGAACTCTTTTTGATCAGGCTGATTCACGGCTTGCGCCAGCGCCACTTCTTTGACTTCCGGAGCAGGATAGTCGCCATATTCCACCGCCAGATAATCGATGGTCCAAAAACCGCGCGGCGGGTTCAAACGAATCGTCACTTTGTCGCCGGAAACGCGGCTCAAATCGAGCGGCAGGATTTTATCTTCCGCGATCAACGGCCCGGCGCCGGAAATAAAACCTTGCTGAACCCACGCGTCGCCTGCTTTGACGTGCAGCTTGAGCAGATACAACTCTTCGCGCTCGATGAATTGAAACAGCTCCAACAGTTCCGGGCCGCCGCGGTTGACGCCGTCGTACCACGAGTCGACTTTGTTGCCGCGCAGTTGCAGCATCTCGCGGATCATATTCGATCCCCACAGCGCGGTGCCGAGATTGACGATAAGCTTCGCGGATTGAGCTCCCACCGGTTTCGGAAATTCAAAGGTCAATTGATGCCGCAAATTCTGGCCGCGAAATGAGCTGTCAGTCGGGAGATGCGTTTGCCAAAAAATTTCATCTTGCGCCTCCACAAAATTCATCAAATCCATGTCCTTTTCGTCAAAAGCGGCAATCGGCGCAACCGGTTTTTCGACGACTTGCAGCTTGCCGGAAATATCCGGCACGATTTCCGACGTCGGCGAATGATCGATGACCACGAGCTTCATCTCATCGAGATATTGCGTTTCTTCCACTTCGTTTCGCAGCATGAGACGGTATTCGCCCTCCACCGGTTTGAGATGCTCGAGCCTGGAATAATCCGTTCTTGCCAGGGTCCGGCAAATCGCCCCGCCCAAAGGCTCGGCGTCGAAGACATAACGCTCGCCATCGAATGAGTAAACAAACGGACAGGATTCTTTCGTTATCGCAACGATCGCCACAAAAGCCAGAAACCCGACCGCGATGACACCCAACGTTGCAAAAACGGATCCGGCGGCGTCCGTTTTGGAAACACGAACATATAAAATATCATCAAGATTCACTTGCGCAATGGCGCCATCCCGGGTGGCACCGACGATGCCGCGCCATTTTTTCTGAAACCTGCCGCCATCGTCGTCAAAAATAATCGCATACTCGTTTTGCACGATGATTTCCGTCACCGTTTGATTCGGATTCGCCAACAGGGCGTCTTTGGAAATCGTTTCCGGCTTTGAAATCCGAAATTCTTTGACAACACGTTCGATGCTGGTTTTGGATAATTTGCCTGCCGCTCTGGTGCCAATGATCATGCGTTCCGATTCGTCATACCGGCCGCCGGCTTCGTTAAAAATAATGATTTTATTCTGAAGCAAAATCATTTCGGTAATTTTATTTTGCCTGACCTTCTCTCCGGAAACCTTTTGCGGCCGGGAAGTGCGAAATTCATTAACCTGATCGAGAGGAAATGCTATATGCCTGCCGTCGACGGTTATGCCGAGCATGACGTCTTTCTTGAATTGATACTGGCCGCCCTGTCGATCAAATTTGATCACCTTGCCGTCAGGAAAAACCACTTCCACTATTTTTTCTTGTGGACCCGAAAGCTCTTCCTTGAGAACTTTTTCGCGCTTGCTGACGATGCATCCGAACAAATAATTTGTCAATGCGGCCAGCAAGAGGAGAGAGATGATCCGCTTAAACATGGCATGAGCCTCCGTATGGTTGGAAAATTTTTGTAGCCCCCGCCCCTTGTGGGCGGCTTTACAATAAATAAAGAATAGCGACCACAGGGTTGGGATGGCATGAATTAGAGCAGCGATAACCCGCCATCGGCAACGATCGTCTGTCCATAAATCCAGCTCGCCGCCGGGCTGAGAAGAAACATGACCACTCCGGCAATGTCGTCCGGCGCGCCGAGCCGTTGCGCCGGAGTCCGCCGGCGCACTTCCTCGATGAATTTTTCCGCCTCCGGAAATTTAGTGATGGAATCCGTTTGAATGAAACCGCCGCTCACGCCGTTGACTTGTATGCCAACCGGCGCCAACTCGACCGCGAGATACTTGATCATCGCTTCCAATGCCGACTTCGTCGGTCCCATCGCACCGTAATTGGGCACCACGCGTTGGCTGCCAAGACTGGAGAGGGCAACGATTTTTCCGGCCGGCATGAGCGGCGCGACCTTCTGAACACAAAGCAGAAACGCGCGCGCGTTGATGTTCATCGTCAAGTCCCATTGGTTCGGCTTGATGGTGAGCAACGGTTTGAACGTTCCCAGCGCCGCGCCATGCACAAAAGCATCGAGATGATCGACGGAGGCTTTGATCTGTTCAAACAGTTTATCGATTTCTTCCGGGTAGAGCAAATTTGCTTTTGCCAAAACGCAACGCGCATTTTGCGCCGCAATCAGCTTGCTCGTCTTCTCGGCCTCCGCGTCATTTTGCAGGTAATTAACAATGACCGTTTCGGCGCACGTGGCCGCCAGACGCTCTGCAATGGCGCGTCCAATGCCCCGCGAGCCTCCCGTCACCAGCGCGACCAGATTTTTGCTTTTCGGCTCGTTCATCATCTTTTCACGGTTGCTGCTGCAACTGCTGCCGCACATACGCCACCAGGCTTCCGAGCGTGAGCTGCTCCTGAATTTGGCCGGCGCTCAATCCTTCGCCCAGGCTTCGAATGAGCGCAGCCTGGTCGATCTTGAATCCCAGCGCGTGCTCGATGCGAAAGCGAATGTCGAGAATGTCGATCGATTCCGCGCCAAGATCGAGAAAAAGCCTGGAAGCCATGCTGATCTTCGCCGCGTCGACCCGCAGCGCCTCCGCGACGCCGGCGGCAATCGTTGCAAAAATTTCATCTTCGGTTAGCTTGATCTTCATCTTCTTGTTCTCCGGTAAGCGCAGAGCGTAAAACGCTATGCGCCATGCGCTATGCCCTCTGCTCTTTTGATAATCAGGCAAGCATTCTGTCCCCCAAATCCAAAAGAGTTCGACAGAATCACATTCAATCTCGCCTCACGAGCATGATTGGGAACGTAATCGAGATCGCATTCCGGATCGGGTTCCAGATAGTTGATGGTTGGAGGAATGACCTGGTTCTTCATGGCCAGAACGCACGCCGCGAGCTCCACCGCGCCGGCGGCGGCCACGAGATGCCCGATCATTGATTTCGTCGAGCTGACCGGTATCGCGCACGCATGCGCTTTAAAAACTTTTTTGATCGCCAACGTTTCCGTCTTGTCGTTCATCTTGGTGCTGGTGCCGTGCGCATTGATGTAATCGATGCTTTCCGGGTTGAGGCGAGCGTCGTCCAGCGCCAGTTTCATCGCTTCGACTGAGCCCCAGGCTTCCGGCGGTTCGTCGGTTAAGCGAAAGGCGTCACAGGTGCTGGCGTAGCCGATGATTTCTCCATACGGTTCCGCGCCGCGCCGCCGGCAATGCTCGAGCCCTTCGAGCACGAAAATCGCCGCACCTTCGCCGAGCATGAACCCGTCGCGCCGCCGATCGAAGGGCCGCGCCGCGGTGCGATATTCGGCATTGTTCTTGGAGATCACGCCGAGCAGGCTGAATGCAACCAGTCCATATGGATTGATCATGGAATCGCTGCCGCCGGCGATCATGACGTCGGCAATTCCAAATTTGATTTGCCGGTACGCTTCTCCAATCGCTTGCGCCGAGGAAGTGCATGCCGTCGTAATGGTCTGGCAGTTGCCCCGCGCATTGTGATTGATGGCGATGTGCGCGGTCGGAATATTCGACAATGATTTCAGCGGTGAAAGCGGGTGCAGGCGATCGAGCGTATTGCGCCAAACTTGCGCGTAATCAAGCTGCTGGCCGGCGGAACGATCGACGGCATCCATGATGATTTGCAGCGTCTGCTGGGAGTGATCGAGATCCCAGGTGCCAAGCCCCCCGGCGCCGAGTGAAGCGCCAAAGCGATACGGGTTGAGGCGATTCGTCTCCAGGCCGGCGTCATCAACCGCTTCCTTTGCCGCAATCACGGCAAATTTGGCGGAACGGGACATCGTCTTTAATGATTTTTGATTTTCGATGAGAGGGTCAAGCTCGCGATCATCGAGAAGAACCGGCGCCGCAAATCTCGTCGGCAAGTCGGCCACTTCGAACGCGGTGATCAGCGTTGCGCCGCTGTTGCCTTGACCAAGGTTTTCCCAAAATTTCCTGGCGCCAACGCCGAAAGGCGTGATCGCGCCCATGCCCGTGATCACCACACGCCGTTCATCCATTATAGTATTATCCTGAAAAAACTATCATGACCGCGAAAATTTTTTACACCACAAAGGCACAAAGTTCACAAAGGTTTTTCTTTGTGTCCTTTGTGCCTTTGTGGTAAAGTTTGGTTGCGGCCAAAGCCGCGTTACGTCATTCCGGTGTTTTCTGTTGGCCGATAATCTCGGCGTCTCTTAACCACGATTGATACATCGTTTCAACCCACGTTCTGGCGATGGGATTATAAAATTCGCCGGCCTCTTTTATGGCAAAAGCCAATCGCGCGCTCATCACCAGATGTCCGGCGACGTGAATCATCCCTTCCATCTGCGCCGAATCATGGCTGCATGAAAGCATCGTCATCGTGATCGCGAGTTGATCGCCGGGCCGGACCATGGCGCGGAACTTGGCGTGATCCACCATGATCAGCAATGCCTTCTTCTCGAAATTTGCCGATACTTCGAGCAGCGCCGTTCCAGCCTGGGCCAGCGACTCGATCAACAGCGCGCCCGGCATGACGGGAAACCCAAAGAAATGCTCGGTATAAACGTCCTCGGAAAGCGCCACATTTTTTATGGCCAGGATTTGCCGGTTCACTTCCAATCGCAGAATCCGATCAATGAGTAAATAGCGCATTCGATCAATTAATTAAAAACTGCGTGTTTGAGCAAAACTGGAATAAAATCCAAATGTGTCGTCAAAATCAAGCAGACGTGGTTCCTACCCAAGAAGTAATCATAATCTAATAGCCGGAAGGAAATAGTCAAGTTAAATTTTCCCAGGTCGGGAATGCCTCCGTGACACGTGGAAAACGTAGCGCAGACATCTTGTCTGCAGGCAGGATGCCTGCGCTACCACCGGTAACTTGGTTCTACCCAGATCGGGAAGAAAATTGCGCCAAAACGGGTTGTAATAATGAACACATTTTATAAGGATTTTTATGAAAAACTTTTTTTTCGTTTTAGGCGCAGCCGTTCTGCTGGCGCTCTGGCATCAATACAAAAGTGTCGAAGCTTCGCCAAATGATTCGCGCCCGGCTCCGGAATTTCCCACGCATGACGCGAACCGCTGGATCAATTCGCCGCCACTGAAAATGACGGGCAACGGCGAAAACGGCCTGCGCGGCAAAGTGGTTTTGCTCAATGTCTGGACGTTCATGTGATGGAATTGCTCGAACAGTTATCCCTGGGTCAGGGATGTGCAAACTAAATTCAAAGATAAAAATTTTGTCATCGTCGGCATTCACTCGCCGGAGTTTGACCGCGAGCGCGAAGTCAAAAACGTGCAAGCCGCGGTGGACAAAAACAAGCTCACGTATCCGCATTATATCGACAATGATTTTTCCTACTGGCGGGCGTTGAAAAATCGCTACTGGCCGGCGTTTTATTTGATTGATAAGAAAGGGCAGATTCGTGTGGTGGAAGTTGGGGAGATGCACAGCGGCACGGCGCGGGCGCGCAATTTTGAGAAGAAAATCGAGGCGGTGCTGGCGGAGTAAAATGTTGGCAGTAACGCACAAATGCGCCTAAAGACGCCGCTAAGAACGCCTCATGTGGATGGTGCGGCTGGAGATTGAATCTGTTTGTCGAGATAATCTACAATATATTTCTGAAAGTCACGGAAGTCGTCCAATCTCTTTAAATGCTCGTAAACAATGGCGCGATCAATTCGCGTATAACCATGAACGAGGATATTTCTAAATCCGGCCATACCGGCAACTGCATCAGCAAACAATTCGGGCAGAACGTCGTGATCGCCCAGAGTCAGGATAGCTTCCTTCGTATTTAATGGCTGCTCCCATTGATTTTGCGCAATAAGATAGTGAGCAATATCGATCACGCACTCGATGCAAAGTTGGAAGCAACGTTCAGCGAGTTTGTAGATTTTGGGGTCTCCAGCAAACTTCGCAAACGCGATGGTCTTGAGTTCCTCCAGTATCTTCAAATTCTCGTCCATCTCGTTGAAACGTGTGAACACGACGTGATGATTCATGGTTGCGCCTGCTGCAATCTTGCTTTAAGCGCGCGAATGTAGAAATTTTGCGCGTGGCAGAAATCCTCATACTCGCGATAGGTGCGGATGTGAAAAAGGGCGCGCTGCTCTTCATCGCTGGAATAGAGAACGCGGCCATTTTTGACGACTTCATATCGCAAGAGCGGGGAAGCGAGGTTCAAAATACTCATGTCGATTTTTTGACGCAGCAACCTCGCCAATTCGACTTCTAAAAGCGCGCTGTGACGCAAAAAGTCGCCCATTGGGATTTCCGGCGTAAATCGTATGGCAATATCGACATCACTCTGCGCCCGGAAGCGAGCGGAATTTGCCGAGCCAAACACATAGGCGAGATCAATGCCGTGAAGCGCGAAAAGCGCCGGGTTGATTTCAGCGAGAAGGTTGATGACGTTTTCCTTTTCCATTTACAATACCAAGCTACAAACTACCGGCGAAATTTGCAAGAGCTTTCGGCGGTCACATTTTTCCGGCCGCGTTCCATTTGCCAGGACCTTGTCTATTCCGGTATTTTGAAAAATCGTTGTTTGGCCTCCGCCTTTGCTAAAAACCGTTTTACGGAATATCCCTTCGCATAAATCTCCACCATCCTGCACCGCCGGTCACAAAACCCACCGCCAGTAAAACAGCGATATTTCCCCACAAAATACCTTCATTCAGCACGATCCGCTGCGGCGAATAATATTCAAAAATCGTGTAATGCAGCAAGAATTGTATCGCTGGCCAGAGCCGCGCCACCGCTTGCAGCAGAAACGAGATGAGCACGAACAACAATGCAACGGTCACGACGCGCCCGGCTTCGCGCCACAGCGAGGATAAAAGCAGGGTCACGCCATAAATCGCCATTT
>Ga0247727_10016735_pt1 | contig 11785 bp, 9 predicted proteins | sample WisWelCaveWW1625_FD_202498 | JGI IMG/M metagenome (GOLD analysis project Ga0247727, IMG submission 202498) | Biofilm microbial communities from Wishing Well Cave, Virginia, United States - WW16-25 | ecosystem: Environmental > Aquatic > Deep subsurface > Groundwater > Cave microbial mat | place...
GCTTTGCGGGAGTTTATCACACTGACTCCCACCAAAAGAGGAGATCACCGCTCGCTGTTCTGGGTCTTTTTTATCATCACTCCGTTGCAGTACTGGTTTGTCATCGAGGAATGGTACGGCATGTTCATCATTTTGATTCCGGTGTATGCCTTTCTCTTTATTCCCATCTGCAATGCAATTGCGGGGGATTGTGAGCGATTCCTGGAGCGCACGGCGAAAATTCAATGGGGACTGATGGTTTGCGTGTATTGTGTCAGTCATGCGCCAGCGCTTTTGAGTCTGCAAATTCCCGGTTATGAGGGACAAAACATCAAGCTGCTTTTCTTTTTTATCCTTGTGGTCCAGCTCAGCGACGTATTGCAGTATGTTTGGGGGAAGTGCTGCGGTAGACGCAAGATTGCTCCCAATATCAGTCCGACCAAGACATGGGAGGGATTTTGGGAAGGCACTCTCAGCGCCACCCTTGTGGGCGCCTTGCTTTGGTGGGCAACACCTTTTGATCCAGAGCAGGCTGCTGTGATGGCCTTCATCATCACGTTGATGGGTTTTGCCGGTGGTCTGACGATGTCTGCCATCAAGCGGGATCGTGGCGTGAAGGATTATGGAACATTGATTGAAGGACATGGCGGTATCATGGATCGGATTGATTCGATCTGCTTTGCAGCACCGGTTTTCTTTCATTTAACGCGGTTTTATTTTACATAAATCCATGTATTTACGAGTTCTGATCGGCGCTATTGTCATCCTCGAAATTCTTCTTGGGATCAGTCCAAAGACGGACCGGCTGACATGGGCTCTGGAAAACACACCGGTGTGGGTCGGAGTGGTGTTGCTCTGGCTGACACGCAAACGCTTCCCATTAACCCATCTATGTTATGCTCTTTTTTTTGTGCATGCCATCATCCTGATGATCGGTGGTTATTATTCCTATGCGCACACTCCCATATTCAGTTGGATTCGTGATACCTTTGGTCTTGAGCGAAATTATTATGATCGTCTGGGACATGTAGCCCAGGGATTCGTCCCCGCGATCGTATGGCGTGAGGTCCTCTTTCGGACTTCAACCATTGGACGGGGATGCTGGCTTCCGTTTCTCTGTATTTGTGTGTGTCTGGCAGGCAGCGCACTTTTCGAGTTATGGGAATGGCGTACCGCTGTGATATTTGGAGCGGGATCGGTGGAATATCTTGGTTCACAAGGCGATATCTGGGATGCGCAATGGGATATGACATGCGCGCTGATCGGAGCCACCCTTTCCCTTCTCCTTCTGTCACGTGAACATGATCGTGAATTGAAGGCGATGGGATTTTCATGAGAAGCCAGAAGTCAGAATTCAGAAGGCTCTTTGGAACAAGTAATGGCAATAATGCAATGCCCACGCAAAAAACATCCCTTCCCTGCCTGCTTCTTGCCCAGGCACAGGTTGCATTCAATGACAACGCCGCCAAGCTGATGCTGGTGGGGCTGGCTCAGTTCATTTTACCCAATGACGAGGCTGTCTGGGTGATCAGTGTTCTCGCAGCCTTGCTTGTGCTGCCTTATGTACTCTTTGCGCCGCTGGTGGGTTGGTTTGCCGACCGATATTCAAAGCGTGATGTTTTGAATATCGCATTGGCCGTTCAGGTTACAATCATGGTGATGGTGATTGGGGCGCTTTATGCGCACCTTTTATGGGTGGCTGTGGCCGGATTTGCGCTCCTTGCGATACAGGCATGTATCGTATCACCCGCCAAGCAGGGAATTCTCAAGGAACTGGTCGGATCCGAGCGTCTGGGAATGGCTGTTGGTTGGATGGAAATGTCTTATATTTCGGCCGTTCTTGTCGGAAGCCTCGCGGGTGGATGGGCGTTTGATCATTGGACGAGGCCATCGGGAGATCCCTGGCAGGGAGCACTCTGGACAGCCGCGATTCTGGGCGTCGGATCGCTTGTTGCATTTTGGATTTTTCAGGGCGTGCAGAAAACGGATCCACAATCCAACGAGCCTTTTCATCGCAATCTTTTCTGGCGGCATTTCATACAGGTGACCGAGCTCTGGAGAGAAAAACCCCTTCGTCTTGCCGCGTTGGGAAATGCATATTTCTATTCCTTCGGAGGCATCCTGTATCTGACTCTGGTACAATTTGGTCGTGAGCTTCACAGTGGTCAGGCTGGCTCTGTGACGGCCACCGGATTTCTGTTGCTGGCTTTGGGAGGTGGCGTTGCCGGTGGAAGCCTGCTGGCAGCGGGATTTTGTCGGCGGCGGATCGAGCTGGGTCTGGTGCCCATCGGTGGGTTGGGCCTGTCGCTGGCCTTGTTGCCAATCGGGCTTTCTCCAGAAAACTCGTGGGTGTCCTATGCCGGACTCATCGCTCTTGGAATCTTTGCGGGCCTGTTCACTGTGCCACTGAATGCGTTCTTGCAGGATAGAGCCGGTGATGTCCGGCGTGGGCGCGTGATTGCCGCAATGAATGTGATGATCAATCTCGGAGGTCTTCTGGCCGTGGCCATCCAGTATTTTCTGTCGCAGAAGCTTGGACTCAGCGCGCCTCAACAATTTCTGATGCTGATCATCCCAAGCGCGGCTGTTGCGCTTTATGTCATCTGGCTCCTACCCGAAAGCCTTTTGCGGCTGTTGATTCTGGTCATTGCCCGATGTGTTTACCAGGTTCGTGCGTTTGGGACAGAGCACCTGCCCAAGGGTGGCGCGCTCTTGATCTGCAACCACGTCTCCTATGTGGATGCTTTGATCCTTCAGGTTGCCTGTCCACGCCCCATCCGGTTCATTGCTTACGAAGCCTTTCATCGAAAATGGTGGCTTGGATGGTTGCTGCGAATCTTTGGGGTCATCCCCATCTCCCCTCACCACGCCAAGGATGCCATCCGATCAACGGCTCAACGGCTGAAGGAGGGGGAGTGGGTATGCATTTTCCCGGAAGGCCAGATCACACGCACCGGAAACCTGCTGGGCCTGAGAAAGGGCTTTGAGCTTATGGCCCGGCAGGCCGGAGTGCCGGTGGTACCGGTATACCTGGATTCACTGTGGGGATCCGTCTTTTCATTTTCCGAGAACCGATATTTCTGGAAGATTCCACGCAAACTGCCCTACCCTGCCCTCGTGAATTTTGGGAAACCAATCTCCTCTGATCAAGTGAGCGCTGTGTTGGCTCGCCAGGCGCTGCTCGACCTGGGCGAAGAAGCCTTTCAGCAAAGACCTGAACTCAAGGGAAATCTCGGCCATGCGTGTTTCCAGGCGCTCGCGCGTCAACCATGGCGGGAGTTGATTGTCGACATCTTTCCAAAGCGGCGCGTGTTGTCGCGGGGGATGGCTCTGGCTGTGGCGGTTGCGCTTTCGCTTCGCTGGCGTCAGTCGTTGAAAAGTCAGCGTATTGGAGTCGTCCTGCCGCCGGGGATTGGCGGTCTGGCAACCAATCTCGCCCTTGTCATCGGTGGAAAGATTCCGGTGAACCTGAATTTTACTGCCGGGCGCAGCGCCATCGAGTCCTGCCTGCGACGCGGAAAAATCGAGACGGTCATCTCCGCAGATGCGCTCCGTGGACGGCTGGCTGACTTTCCGTGGCCAGAGCACACGCTCGATATCGGCAAGGAAATTGCCTCCTGCGGGAAGGGCGCCATCCTGCGTTGGCTGGCTGCCATTTGGTGTCTGCCCTCCGGCGTCCTCACCAAAAGACTTGGAATTTCAAAGGTTGGCGATCGCGCGGAAGCAGGACTCCTTTTCACCAGTGGCAGCTCCGGCGAACCCAAGGGGGTCGTGTTGAGTCATCGCAACATTCTCGGCAATGTGGCCCAAATCTCAGCCACCGGCATCCTGCCTCGTGAAGAATCGCTGCTCGCCTGTCTTCCGCTTTTCCACAGCATCGGTTTTACCGTCACCATTTGGTATCCCATCCTGGAAGGCGTCCGACTGGTCACTCTTCCGTCACCCCTGGAAGTCAAAAAGATCAGCGAAACCATTCGGGATGAAAAAGCCACGGTTTTCATCGCAACCCCAACTTTTCTTCGCCCCTACCTGCGAAAGGTGGAACCGGAATGCCTGCGGTCATTGAAACTGATCATCACCGGCGCGGAGAAACTGCCGGCGGATCTTGCGCAAAGTTTCCAGGAGAAATTCGGTGTTCCTCTTTGTCAAGGTTATGGTCTTACCGAAACTTCGCCAGTGGTCAGCACCAACATGACGGACCCTCCCATGCCACCTGATCGGGAGAATGTCCAGATGGGCAGCCGGCCCGGGTCGGTAGGCCGCCTGCTGCCGGGCATGACAGCGCGAATCGTGGATCCGGAGACCGGCACGGAAAAGTCCCCCCTCGATGTGGGCATGCTCAATTTGCGCGGACCCAATGTTTTCAGCGGCTACCTGGAGGACGCGGAGAGAACACGCCAGGTGTTTCATGACGGCTGGTTTGTCACCGGCGACCTGGCGCGATTCGATGAGGATGGATTTCTTTATATCGAGGGCCGCCTTTCACGTTTTTCGAAAATTGGAGGCGAGATGGTTCCACACGGAACTGTGGAACAAAAAATCATTGAAGTTCTCCAGTTCGACGGAGCGGAAGCACAACCCCTGGTGATCATAGGTGTGCCTGATAAAAGCAAAGGCGAAGCCCTGGTACTTCTGACAACGGTGGATATTCAGGCCGATGCGCTCCGAGAAAAGCTTGGCGCTGCCGGCCTGCCTAATCTTTGGATTCCGAAAATCCTCAAGAAAATTGAGAAAGTCCCTGTTCTTGCAAGCGGCAAATTGGACTTAAAGGCATGCGAGAAACTTGCGAAAAATTCATAAAAGAGATTCAGCAGGCAATGAGCAGTAGTCCACAAAACCATAATCCGGGAAAGAGCACCATTGACTGGCTGAGCCCGGATGGTAAACTCGCGGATGATGAGGAATAAGATGCAACCATCTGGAATCCTTTCTCGGACATTCTCACGTTGTTTTGTTGTTTTCATTGGTTTGATTCTTGGCCCTTGGATACTTGCGCCAGTCCTCATCTGCAAGGAAGCCGAAACCAAATTCCTTGGAGTCTTCACCCATACGGAGCACTTTCTGCCTTTCGATCAACAACTGGAAAGTGCCCAGGAACTTCTTCAGAAGAATTCCCATATCCACGGGGTAAGCATCCGTGCGGCATGGAAGTACCTCAACCCACAGGATGGCACGGTGGATACAGAGTCGCTGCAAAGGCTGATCCAGTTCCTCGTCAGCAAGGACATGTGGATTTACATCAATCTTATCCCTGGCAATCACTCAACCCCCGATTGGCTGTATCAGAAGGGCGCCAGGAAGTTTGTCACAGAGGGATTCCGTGCCAATAAGATTCCATACACGCCGGTTCCCTGGAATCCGATTTACATGAAGGAATGGGAAAGCTTTCTGGAAAAGGTTGCTCCTCTCATCAATCGTGAGGAAAAGCTCTTTTCAGTCGTTGTGCTCGGGCACAATACCGACATGGAAATGCACATGCCCTCGGCCATGGAAGACATGGCCGCCTGGAAAAAATTGGGCTGGAAGCCGGATGTCGTTTACGAGAATTGGTGCCACTGGGTGGATGTCTACGCACGACTCTTCCCAAAGAAAAAATTGATGCTGGTGCTTTCACAAATGTACGGCACGGATACCGTGGATTTCCCCGCTCGCATTGCAACCTATGCCATTCAAAAATACCCGGATCGCATCATTTTATCCAACCACCAGCTCCAGGGACGATTCGATTACATGAATGCATCGGATCCACAGCATGGGGCTCTTATCCAATTCCGTGACAAGGCGCCCGGTTGCTGGGAATGCCTCGGCTCCTGGCTGGAGCAACCCGAGCGGCAGGGCTCGGTGGATATGGCGGTGTTGAACACATTGAAGGCCAATCCGCTTTTTATTCAGATTTGGAACCGGGACGCGAAGGCAGACCCGAAATACGCCAGGGAAATCGACGAGAAATTCAATGCCTACGTCTCCCTGGGTTATGAGGAGCTGAAAAAGAAACTGCAAAAGGAGGGATTGTACCTGACCAAGGAACAGGACACGTGGAGTCGAGAGAAGGAGAAAGCTGTCAGTCAGCCGAAAAGTGAGAGCCCACTCCTCAACCGGTGGCAGAAATATCGCGACAGCTTCTTCAATAAGCCTGAGGAGAAGAAATAGTCCGGTCGCAGCCCTGTCTCAAGCTGCTCAAAAACAACGCCTTGGAGTCGGGTTGCGTTCATTTTGAGGAACCATTCATAATTTCCGAGTAACGTTTCACACCAGCCACGATACCGGCAGCCAGTTTATCCCTGTAAAGTGACGAAAGAATCTGTTTTTCCTCGGTCGGATTGGAAAGGAATCCATTTTCTACAAGGATGGATGGGTGCTCCGCGGCTTTGATCACAAAGAATCGCGCCCGTTTGATTCCACGATCCTCGGCTTCCGGTATGGTTGCCAGCAGCTTTTGATGAATCAGATAGGCAAGCAGCATATTGTGCTGATCGAAACGATTGCCGGGTTCCTCCCCAAAATCGCCAATCCCCAAACGTCGTCGAATGGATCCGGTGGAGCTTAACCCCACCGGCGTCAGACAATAGGTTTCAATCCCTTTCGGTTGGGAGTTGGGTTTGGCTGAATTGAAATGCAAACTCAAAAAAACATCGGCCTCACTCGCATTGGCCAGTTCGGAGCGATCCTCCAGCGAAACATAAGTGTCGGACCGTCGCGTCATCAGCGTTCGGAATCCATTTTCTCGAAGCAGTTTTTCAACGCGAGCAGCAAGATCGAGTGTCAGACGTTTTTCCGTGGCGCGGGAACTTTGTGCTCCCCGATCCTCCCCCCCGTGACCGGGATCGATCATGATGGTTTTCACCTTTTGCTCCGGTATGTCCCATGACCGCAGGATGGGATCAAGGGTTTTCCGAACATCCACTTCAGGAAGAAGGATACTGTTGCGATACTCCAGGGGCGATTCATTGAGCCAGATACGAATCCCATTGATCAAACATTCTCGGCTGTTGATCGTAAACTGACATTTTTTCCACTTGTATTTAGACTTAATGGAAACATCCATATCGTTCTGCTTCCAGTTCTTGTCGAACTCATAAAACCGGGCGAAGTCCGCAAGATTAACGTAATTCCTTCCATCCACCCGAACGGTGTTGAAAGTTCCTCCATTATCCGCCCGTACGGTGGCAAGATATGACACCGCCACCAAACCCACACAAAGGGCATGGATGAAAGGATTGGGGCATTTCATGCAGGGCTGATCCATAGCACGATATTTTAAACAAAAAAATACTTTATAGTTTGGCCATCTTCAGGCATTCTCTACGCACTACGCAGGAGTGCAGCGCCTTCCGAACCCCCCACGATTTCCAGACCATCTCCATGACTTCCAATATCAACAAGGGATTAGAAGGTGTCATTGCAGCTGCAAGCCGTCTCAGCGATGTTCAAGGCGATGTCGGCGTCCTGATTTACAACGGTTACAACATCAACGAACTGGCAGGTAAAGCCACCTTCGAGGAAGTGATTCATCTTCTTCATCACGGGCACCTGCCCAATCACAAGGAGCTTGCAGAGTTCAAGACGGCGCTGGTGGCCGAACGGGAACTACCTGACAACGTTATCGACCTCATCCAGAAGATGCCGAAACGCGCCACCCCCATGCACGTGATCCGCACAACCATTTCCGCCCTGGGTTGCTATGACCCGGATGCCGACGACAGCTCGATGGACAACAACCGACGCAAAGCCCGGCGCCTGATCGCCAAAATTCCGTTGATCACCGCTTATTTTCACCGCGCACGGCAGGGACTGCCGCTGCTCCCTCCCTCCCAGGAATTAGGTGAAGCGGCCAATTTTCTCTACCTGCTCAACGGTAAACCGCCCAGCAACGAATTGGTCCATACGATGGACATGTGTTATGTGCTTCACGCGGATCATGGCATGAATGCCTCTACATTTTCGGCGCGCGTCACGATCGGCACACTTTCAGACATGTATTCGGCCATTACATCAGCCATTGGAACATTGAAGGGACCACTTCATGGAGGAGCCAATGAAGGGGTGATCAAAATGCTGCATGAAATCGGCTCCGTGGAAAATGTGGACGCTTATATCCATGGGTGCCTGAGCCAGAAGAAGAAGATCATGGGAATCGGCCACCGCATCTATAAAACCCTTGATCCCCGCGCTCCGCATCTCAAAGCCATGGCCCAGAAGTTGAGCGCGAAAATCGGTGAACCCAAATGGATCCAGATGAGTGAGAGAATCGCCGAAATCATGAAAACCGAAAAGGGACTCAATGCCAACGTGGATTTCTATTCGGCCACAGTTTACTACTCAATGAATATTCCAACCGATCTCTTCACGCCCATCTTCGCCATTGCCCGTACTGCCGGCTGGACGGCCCATGTGCTGGAACAACTGGCCGACAACCGTCTGATCCGCCCACAAAGCGAATATATTGGCCTCAATAATTTGAAATTTGTCCCTATCGAGCAAAGGTGAACATTCACGAATTTCAGGCCAAGGAAATATTTCGTCAATACGGAGTGCCTGTTCCGGACGGAGTGGCCTGTGCCAGCATGGAAGAGGCCATCGATGCCGCAAAACCCATGTTTTCGGCCGGCGCGCCATTGGTCGTGGTGAAATCACAAATCCACGCCGGTGGACGCGGAAAGGGGGGTTTTGAAGGAGGCTTTCAGGGTGGTGTTCAGTTATGCAAGTCGGTCGAGGAAGTGCGGAGCAATGTTTCCCAAATGCTGAATTGCAAACTCATTACAAAACAGACCGGTCCGGAGGGACGTGTCGTGCGCCGTGTGCTGGTCGAAATCGGGTCGATCATCCAAAAGGAGCTTTACCTTGCCATTTTGCTGGATCGCAAACTTTCACGCCCGGTCATGATGGCCTCCACGGAGGGCGGCATGGAAATTGAGGATGTCGCGGCGAAGACCCCGGAAAAAATTCTCAAGGAGGTGATTGATCCCGCCGTCGGCATGATGCCCTATCAGGCCCGCAATCTGGCCAGCCGGCTCGGGCTGAAAGGCGACCTGTTTTCCCAGGCCGTGAAGTTGATGCTGGGTGTTTATAAAGTGTTTTGGGAATGTGACGCTTCGTTGGTGGAAATCAATCCCCTAATTCTTGCAAAAAGCACGGATGGAAAAATTCGCCTGCTTGCCCTCGATGGAAAAGTCACTCTCGATGACAACGCCCTTTTTCGTCATCCCGACATCCGGGCGATGCGGGATTTTGGGGAAGAGGCGCCTCTCGAGGTCGAAGCCTCCAAGTTCGAGCTGAATTACATCAAGCTCGATGGAAATATCGCGTGCATGGTCAACGGCGCCGGTCTCGCCATGGCCGCCATGGATATCATTCAACACTTTGGTGGCTCACCTGCCAACTTTCTGGATGTGGGAGGTGGAGCATCCAAAGAGCAGGTCACCGCCGCCTTTAAAATCATTCTCGCGGACCCCAATGTCAAAGGCATCCTCGTGAACATTTTCGGCGGCATCATGAAGTGCGATGTAATTGCCGGCGGTATCCTCGCCGCCGTCAAGGAGGTTGGCCTCAAACTGCCGCTCGTCATCCGACTCGAGGGCACCAATGTACATCTTGGGCAAAAAATGATTCAGGAGAGTGGTCTGGCTGTCATTGCCGCTGATTTCCTCTCTGACGCGGCTCAGAAGATTGTGGCTGCAGTAAAGAAGGGATCGGAAGCGGTGGATGCTCCAAGTTACCATATCTGACCGAATTTCTCACTGATCACTTCTAACCCGCATTTCTCACCAATAGGAAAAAATGACGACACCTTGTTTGAAAGATTGTAGGGCGACCCGCCAGGCTCCGCCTTGGGCGAGGCGAGCGGGCCCCGTCGCCTTCCATGAAACGGCGGGCTAACTTCTCATTCTCTTTGTGAGCATTCTCGTCAACTCGTCCACGCGGGTCATCGTTCAGGGAATCACGGGCAAGGCCGGTGCCTTCCATGCTCATCACTGCATGGAATATGGCACTCGCATTGTGGGAGGCGTGACACCCGGCAAGACCGGTGAAATGTTCGAAGGCAAAATCCCCATTTTCGATACCGTGGCTGATGCTGTAGCTGTCACGGAAGCCACCGCTTCCCTTATTTTTGTGCCCGCAGCTTTTGCCGCAGATGCTATTCTGGAGGGAATGGATGCCGCGTTGGAGCTGGTGATTTGCATCACAGAAGGCATTCCTGTGAATGATATGGTTCGCGTAAAGCGCGCCATGCAGGGCCGCAAAACAAGACTGATCGGACCGAATTGTCCGGGCATCATCACACCCGGTACAGGCAAAGACTCCATTGGAGGCTGCAAGATGGGAATCATGCCGGGTTACATCCACAAAGCCGGTCGTGTCGGGGTGGTTTCCCGTTCCGGAACGCTGACATATGAAGCTGTATGGCAGCTTACCTCCCTTGGCATCGGTCAATCCACATGCGTTGGTATTGGTGGCGATCCGGTCAATGGCACGTCGCATCTCGAGGCCATCCAATTATTCAGCGAAGATCCCGAAACCCGGGCAATCATCATGATAGGCGAAATCGGCGGAACGGCGGAAGAGGAAGCTGCGACATGGATCAAGGATCATTGTAAGAAACCGGTGGCTGCGTTCATTGCGGGCGCTACTGCTCCGCCGGGTCGTCGAATGGGCCATGCGGGCGCCATTATTTCCGGAGGCAAAGGAACGGCGGCTGAGAAGATCGCCGCTTTACGGGATGCAGGCATCGCTGTGGCAGCAACCCCCTCGGACATGGGGACAACCCTTGCCAAGCTATTGTGAACTTTATAACGATTATGAATGCTTTGAGGTAAAAATGAACCCCCACCTTCTCCCCCTTGCCAAGGGGTAGAGTAAGAGGGGGTACTGGATTTATGACCAAACGCATTGTGATAGGCATTTCCGGATCAAGCGCGCCAATTTATGGTATTCGGCTCCTTGAAGTATTACGCCGGATATCGGGGGTGGAAACGCACCTGATCCTTAGCGATGCCGCTGCCCTCACCATTCAACTTGAAGCGCCCGGCTGGACACGGAAAAAGGTTGAAGCACTCGCCACGCATGTGCATGCGCCATCCGACCTGGCAGCCTCTATTTCTTCAGGCTCTTTTCGTACGCACGCAATGGTTGTCATCCCTTGCAGTATGAAGACCCTCGGCAACATTGCGCATTCGACAGGCGGCGATCTTCTGACACGAGCTGCGGATGTCACGCTCAAGGAGCGCAGGGCGCTCATCCTGGTTCCGCGCGAGACGCCGCTTCATCTGGGACATCTTCGCAATATGGTGGCGGTTGCCGAAATAGGCGGTGTCATCCTGCCTCCCATTCCTGCTTTCTATCATCGTCCGAAAAATATCGATGACCTTATCAATCACACCATTGGTAAAATCCTCGATCTTCTTGGCCTGGAACACCACCTCTTCAAACCCTGGACTGGCCTGAAATGACGTAGGGGCATGACCCAACACCTTCGAAATCCGCTCGCCCGCCGCCCCTCCAAAAAAAACACCTGCCGCAAAACATCACCTTCCCAGGATACGATCCAGTCCTGATAGAACGGTTTCGAGATCGCGGGCTCTTGCTTCGCCAAGCTTTGATTCAAATCGCGATGCATCCAGAATCCGAATCTGCGAAATCTTCACCCAAGATGGCTTCGTTTGTCCCTCCCAAACCAGACGATAGGTAAGGGGATAGGGCACAGTGGGTTCCTGGCTTGTCAACGCCATGGCGATCGAAGTTTTTGACGCGCGGTTGAACCGGTTTTCGCTCACCACCAGGACAAGCCGTTTGCCTCGTTGCTCATGGC
>Ga0247727_10016736_pt1 | contig 11785 bp, 7 predicted proteins | sample WisWelCaveWW1625_FD_202498 | JGI IMG/M metagenome (GOLD analysis project Ga0247727, IMG submission 202498) | Biofilm microbial communities from Wishing Well Cave, Virginia, United States - WW16-25 | ecosystem: Environmental > Aquatic > Deep subsurface > Groundwater > Cave microbial mat | place...
CGGTTGATGGCTATATCCTGGTAATAGCGTAGTGGCTTGCTGGTTCGCGCAGGGGAAAGCAAGGTCTTTTCATCTTGTTTGCTGATCGTCCCGCCATATAATCGCCCAAACAAAATATCAGGCGAAGGGAACTCGCTAATCTCTGTGGTTTCACCAGTCATGAAATCGAATTCGATAATGTCCCTGCCATTCGTGGCATAGGCAAATTTCAACCCTAAAATCTCTGCGTAGGCTTTTGCTTGTGGCAGACGGTTTGCCGCATGGAGATATTCTGCTTTTGCTTCCACAACTGCAATTGGAAAATCATGCCGATATCGAAGGATGTAATCCGCCCGCTTTTGTTTCTTGCGCGCTGTTCGTTGACCTGCAACCAGAATTCTTCCATCAGTAAACGACACCTGTTCGCGGATCTGGTCATCCTTCCAGTCCGCACGATACAATTTTGGAATAACATAGGTTCTGCAAGTATCAGCTTCAGTAGGCATGGGTTTCCCCAATTATAAGCCAAGCATACAGCCAAATACTCCTGCGTGCAAGAGTTATACCCCGCGATACTCAATCGCGTAGGCGGGGATCGAAATGCCCGAGATCGAAATGCTCACTTCGCGGCTCTTGATTCCCGCCTCGGCTGGGATCATGTCCATGGCTTCCTTCGTAACGAGGATTTCGCCCCGCTCGGCAATATCTTCGCCCAATTTGCTGGCGCGGTTGACTGCGTCGCCGAAGCAATCGTCCTTGCCCACGATCAAAATTTTCCCGTAATCAATCCCGCATGAGATGTGAATATCGAGATCGTCCGCGGTCAGTATGTTCGCGGCGGCGAAGGCGTGTTGCATGGCGATGGCGGCGTTCACCGCCAGCAGGGGAGTGGGGAACATCGCAAAGCAGTTATCCGCTTCGAACTTGATCATGTAGCCGTCATACGATTGGATGATGGGCTCCGCGGTCAATTGCATGCGCCTCACCATCGAAAGATAATGGATGATCCCATGCTTGCGCGTCAGCAGTGAAAAGCCGGACATATCCAGCACGAAGACCGTTTGCTCGGAGCCGTAGGTTTTCCACAGCCGCTCCTCCACCCGTTTGCGCGACGCCATCTCGTCGGTATTCGAGAACTTGAGGAGCAGGTCTTGAAATTTTTTTGAAGGTTTGGGAGCCATAATTACCTCATAGCGAATCTATTCCCGATTATAGCCGAAGAGTTTATCTTCATTGCCCTGTGAGGACGGTGTGCGAAGGTTGGTGGTCGCGGAGTGGCTAGGTCTTTGGGCTTGTCTGGAATTTTTACCACTGAGACACGGAGACACTGAGTTTTATTAAAAGGTTTTCTCCGTGCTTCAGTGTCTCCGTGGTGAAAGGTTTTCTCTGTGGCTCCTCGCAATGACGAGAGGTCTATATTATATATCACCCGGCTCATCTGCCATGCGCACGATGCGCGGCGTGAACTTGCCGATCACATCCACGAGATCGTGTTGCGCGGCGATGACGCTGTCAATCGGCTTGTAGGCTTGCGGCGATTCGTCCATGCCGCCGCCGAGCAGTGTGACGCCGCGTTCTTTGAGATAGTCATCGCGTGACGACCTGCTGATGGAATTCAACGCGGCGGTCCGACTCATCAAGCGACCTGCCCCATGGGAGGCGGATTCAAGCGACTCACTCACGCCTCTTCCTCGGACGACGTAGCCTGCATCGCCCATCGAGCCTGGGATTACGCCCATGACTCCTTTTCCTGCAGGTGTTGCGCCCTTCCGATGGACGATCACGGTTCTGCCATCGGTCAATTTTTCGACCCACGCGAAGTTGTGATGATTTTCCACGACGGCGGATTCTTTGAGTCCAACCGCCGCGGCGACGCGGTGATGGATGATGTAATGATTTGCCGAAGCGAATCTTCCCGCCAATTCCATCGAGAGCCAATATTCCTGGCCGTCTTCTGAGTCGAGTGATAGCCAGGCAAGGTGCTTCACGCTCTTATCAAGGTCGGGATGTTTCTCCATCGAAAGTTTGCTGAACCGATCCGCGATCCGTGCGCCGACGCCGCGCGATCCACTGTGTGAGAGCAAGGCAAGATAATCACCCGGGTTCAAGCCGAACATCGCCTCATCCAAATGGAAGGACCCCCACTCAACAAAGTGGTTGCCTGTTCCACTTGTGCCAAGTTGATTCACGGCGGTGTCTTTCAATCTCTTGAATTGCGGAGTCGCATTCCACGCCTCATCGTCCAGCACGGCATGTTGCGCCTTCTTACTGCCTGTCCATTTCGAGCCCATGCCGAAGGCGGTTTCATTCCACAATGCGTCTTCGAACATACCTTTTTTCTGCCCGATCAAATACGGCGAGACTTCGTAGATCGAGAGTCTCATGCGGCAGGCAATATCCACGCCCACAGCGTAGGGGATGACTACGTTATCCGTTGCGAGCACGCCTCCGATGGGAAGTCCGTAGCCCACGTGCGCATCTGGCATCAACGCGCCTGTCACAGTGACAGGCAGGCGCATGGCGTTCTCCATTTGCTTGATGGCTTCCCTGTCAATATGCTCCGCTCCCCAAATCGGAAACGGCAGAGGCGACTCGCGCAATTCACTTTGCGGAGGTTCAACTGGTTGTGTGATTCTCAAACACTCACGTGCAAGGTCGGCGAAGGACGCGTCGGTGAGGAAACTGCCCGGGTTTGTGCGAACCGCTTCCAGTTGGGCAAGAGCCGCATCGCGATCCATGCCTTGCTGGATGAGCTGATTTCCAATGTCTTTTGCAATGCCGATGATCTTTCCGTCGGGCCAGTTGTTGAGTTTCAGGATTTTTCCTGTGATGATGTCCATTTTAATTTCCTATGGTGGCGCGCTCGCGTCGAGCGGAGGCTTTCGTGCTTGTCGAAAGCCGCAGACGAGACGCAGTTTGGTGAGTGCGCTTCGTCTACGGGGCTAACGAACACAGCCCCTCCGCTCAGCGCGAATGTTATTCTTCCAACTTCCACAACTCGCGCATTTCGGGGCTGGATGTGAGCAATTCATCCAACGTGCCTTCTGATTCGACTCTACCATCTTTCAGCACAATGATGTGATCGGCACGCCTCAACAACGGACGTCGGTGTGATACCACGAGACAGGTCGTTCCTTTGCCTGACGAAAAGATCCGCTCCCAGAGTTGACGCTCCGTTTCCACGTCCAATGCGCTGGAGAGATCATCGAAGACGACGAGCTCAGGTTCGCGGATGAACATACGCGCCGCGGCGGTGCGTTGCATTTGCCCGCCAGAGAGTTTGACTCCGCGTGCGCCGACCATTGTTTCAAGGTCATCGTCGAGTTGCTCGAGATCGCGGTCCATCACGGCGAGTTTTGTCGCTTTGTAAATTTCATCGTCATCGCGGTTCATTCCGAGCAGGATGTTGTTTCGCAAGGTGTTGCTGAACAATCGCGGCACTTGCGCGGTGTAGGCACAACGCGGCGGAATGAAGAAATCGCCAGGTTCACTGATTGTATTGCCGTTCCATTTTACCTCTCCAGAATCAGTAGTGAGCAAGCCGAGTAAGGTTCGCAACAATGTTGTTTTGCCAGAGCCGATGCGACCTGTGATCACAGTCAGCGAGCCGCGTTTGATTTTCAGCGAAATGTCTTCGATGCCGTTAGTCGAATCAGGGTAGTGAAAGGTCAAATGGTCAGCGACCAGTTCAGTCAGTCGGTCTGAGGCGGTTTTCGTCGCGTGGGTCACTTCTGGCAGTTCGCCCATCAAATCCACATGGCTGTGTTCCACGAGCGCGTTCAACGGCGCGTTTTCCATCAGGCGATACATGCGTTTGACGGAGACATCCAGTTGTTTGTAGCGCGCCCACAACATGCCGCCGAACGTGGTGAGATCGCCCATTGAATTAAGCAGATACACGAAGAGCGAAAAATCACCGAGCGTGAAGTTACCCGTGCGCATGGATTGACCGACGAGGACGAGAATGACACCCGTGCCGAGCGTGGACGTGTTGCGATAAATCGAGCCGAGCACTTCATCGAAAAGTTTTTCACGGACGGTGAGCACGCGGCGCGCATCGTTGAGTTTGTGAAAATGATTGATGACGTTCTTTTCAGCCGTTGCAACTTTCACTGCCTGCACTGCGCCAAAAAATTCACCGATAAAGCCTGCGACATTTCCTGCGGCTTGACGCGATGCGCGGCGATAATGTTCGATGCGCCCCGTGGCGATGTTGGCGATGATGCCGACGATCACCAACGGGATTAATGCCATTACCGTGACGGATGAATTGATCTGTGTCATCAGCACGATGGATACCGCGATGATGATCAAGCCCACGAGAATATCGTTGACGAGAATCACGAACAGCGGAATCTGGTCCACGTCCGTTTTGAAGCGGCTGACGGCTTCGCCTGATGAATCGGGCAGTTGTGATGCGCCGGGTCGCTTCAAGATGTGTTGCAGAAGATTCTTTCGCAACAAGGTGTTCATGTCCGCGAAGATCGGCACATCGGCGTAGTAAAAGCCGTAACTTGCCAGTACACGCCCCAGCCAGGTTGCGGCAAAGAAAATAACGATTGCCCAGATGCCGAACGTCAATGCGGCTTCGCCTGTGATCATATCGAAGAAGGCTTTGAGGATCAACGCGGGCGCGACCTGCCAGCAAAAGCGGATGAGCGCGACGGATACGAAATCTACAAAGTCCAGCCATGGACGGAAGCGGATCATTTCCCAGATCACTTTCCACGCAGGCAGGGAGGGGATGTTCATTTCGTTTGAGTTGAGGGTTGTTTCGGTCATAATAATTTCCATTTTCATTTTTGCATTGGTGGTCGAGTAGTTTCGAGCCGCTTTGCGGTGAGGAACTATCGAGACCATCACGTTTCCATGTAATTTTCTGTTTACAAGTAACATGGTGGTCTCGATACTCCTTCGGCTGTCGCCTCAGGCTACTCGACCACCAGTATTTTATGCTTTACGCCAATACTTCTTCCATACCAGTTTGCAGTAACTGATAAAAGCGCGATGTGGAGTCTGACGCGAGTCCTTTGCGGTTGCCATATTCGACGATATTGCCTTTGTCCAAAATCAGCACATCGTCAGCGCGGTGCAGGGTGTCGAGTTTATGCGCGATGATGATGGCAGTGCGGCCTTTCAATAATTTATCTATCGCGTGCTCCAACTTTTGTTCGGTGGCGGGGTCAAGGCGGGATGAGGCTTCGTCCAAAATGACCAGACCTGGATTCCGCAAGAAGACTCTCGTAAACGCCAGCAGTTGCGCTTCACCCGCGGACAATGACCTTGATCCTGTTTCGAGTTCGGAGTCCAAGCCGTTGGGAAGAGCGCGATACCAATCGCCGAGTTCGAGTTCTTCGAGAGTCGCGATGATCTTGTCATCGGGGATGGAACGATCAAAGAACGTCAGGTTTTTACGAATGGATGCTTTGAACAACTGCACATCCTGAGTCACGATGGCGATGTTACGTCGCAGTGATTCGAGCCGCAGGTCTTTCACATTCCTGTCGTTGATTTTGATGCTTCCTGCATTCACATCATACAAACGGAAGATCAACCGTCCGATGGTGGTTTTTCCGCTTCCCGTGCGACCAAGCAATCCCAAAACGGAACCAGGTTTGAGGTCGAATGAGAGGCGGGAGAGGACGGAGTCATTTCCGTTATAAGAAAATGTCACCTCGTCGAATGTCAACTTAAGCGGATGCGATTCGATCTCCAGTCCCGCTTCATTCATGACCTCAGGCTTGAGCGCGCGGAACTCGGTCAATCGCTCCACGCACGCGCCGATGGTTTGAAAACTTTCGATCTCGTGCGTCATTGCCCAAAACGGTTCTTCGAGCAGGCTGAGATAATGCACAAAAAGATAGACCGTGCCGATGGTGACCATGCCCAGCGTGAACAGCCAATAGCCGCTGGTGATGGCGAGAAGTGTGCCGAGTGTGAGCGCGAGACCCATTGCGTTTTCGATGATCCATTTTTTGAACTGCGCTTTGCGGTTGTGCGTGAGCACTTCGCTTTGATGGCGGAATAACTCGCGTATGGAAAAACCCGTCGCGCCGCTCGAACGGACATCTTCCGTCCCAGAGAGTTGCTCTTCGATAAAACCAAAGAGTTGCGCTTCGGCTTCACGCCTTGCTTTTTGATGAGGCACGGCAATATCTTTGACACGACCAAGAATGGTGACAGTCAGCACGGAATAGATTGTGAAAGCCACACCCGCGCGCCAATCTTCGATGAACAACGCAACGAGAATTCCGATCAGCAAAAGTCCGTTTGCGATGAGGTTAAGCGCGAACTGCGAAAAGAATGTCGAGAGTTCGGTGACGTCACCGTCAATGCGCTCAATGAGTTCGCCAGGCGTGTGGTTATTGTGAAAGCGCATGTCGAGGTGGACTGCATGTTCCGCGAGTTCAGCGCGCAGGGCGTTGGTGGCTGTCCACGCGACATTTTCGCCGAGGTATATGACGCCGATGTGGACTCCCTGCTGGAACAACGCTATGCCAATGAACCCGATGGCAGTCCAGGTGAGAGTTGATAGGGCTTCGCCAGCCAGCGCCGCGTCAATGAATTGACGCATGATCTGTGGCGCGAAAATCCGCAAGCCGATACTTCCGAAGAGCATGGCGGCGAGCAGAAAGAACCGTCCCTTTTGCGGGCGGATGTGGTCGGAAAGTAAATTCCAGTAGGATTTGAATGAGATGTTCATGATGTTCCAGTTTTGCCCTCACCCTACCCTCTACCCTAACGGGCACACGTCCCAAAATGGGAGAGGGGATTTGCGCCCTTCCCCGCTCGTCGGGGAAGGGTTGGGGATGGGGTAGAAAATAAAAAAAACACGGCGCGAGGTGCGCCGTGTTTGGAAAGACACAGGGATTGAACCGTTTAGGAACGGTCAATGGGCGCACTTCGAGAAGGGAATATTTTGTTGTGTTTCGGTGCTAGACGTAAAAACATTTGAAGCGCGCTCCTTTCTTTAGAATTAATTACTGTTGCAGTTTACATGAGAGGGGGAGGAGTTGTCAAGGTTTACTTTCCCTTCTTCTCGATCTTCGACCACGCATCTTTGAGATACACAGTCAAATTAAAGACAGGACGCGTGTCCGTCGAATCTTTGTCTGTGCAAAAATATCCCTGGCGTTCAAATTGGAACCGGTCACCGGGCTTGGTCTGCGCGAGAGACGGCTCCACATATCCAGTGAGAATTTGCAAAGAGTTTGGATTCAAACAGGCAAGGAATCCTTCGTCGCCTTCTTCGGGATTTTCTTTTGAGAACAGACGGTCATACATGCGGACTTCCGCCTCTTTCGCATGGACGGCTGATACCCAATGAATGGTGGACTTCACCTTGCGACCATCAGGCGCGTCGCCGCCTTTGGTGGATAGGTCATATGTGGCATGGACTTCAATTACTTCACCTGCATCGTTCTTGACGACGTTTGTGCACTTGATGAAATACGCATATCGCAAGCGGACTTCGTTGCCCGGAAATAAACGATAATATTTCGGCGGCGGCGTCTCACGGAAATCATCCTGCTCGACGTAAAGGACCTTTGAAAATGGAACCTTGCGTGTGCCAGCACTTGGGTCTTCGGGGTTGTTGACGGCGTCCATCTCTTCGACCAAATCATCGGGATAATTATCAATCACAACTTTTAATGGCTTGAGCACAACCATGCGGCGAAGAGAATGTTTGTTGAGGTCATCGCGTACGCAAGCCTCCAACAGTGAAACATCGCTCACGCTGTAATTCTTCGCCACGCCCACGCGTCGAATAAAATCGAGAATTGCTCCGGCTGTATAGCCGCGGCGGCGCATTGCGCGCAACGTGGGCATACGCGGGTCGTCCCAGCCTTTCACATGATTGTCTTCAACCAATCTGCGGAGTTTACGTTTGCTCATTACGGTGTAGCTCATGTTGAGGCGTGCAAACTCGATCTGGCGTGGTTTGAACACATCCAGTTGCTCCAGGAACCATTCATACAATGGGCGATGGTCTTCATATTCCAACGAACACAACGAATGGGTGATGCCTTCCATTGAGTCGTTTTGCCCGTGCGACCAATCGTACATCGGGTAGATTTTCCATTTGTCCCCAGTGCGATGATGCGGCGGCTCATGGATAATGCGATACATGGCAGGGTCGCGCATGTTGATGTTCGGGTGTGTCATGTCAATCTTGGCGCGCAAAATTCGCGAGCCATCGGGGAACTCGCCGTTCTTCATGCGTTCAAGTAAATCCATGTTTTCTTCCACATCGCGGTCGCGATATGGAGAGTTTTTCCCAGGCGCAGTCAACGTGCCACGATTGGCGCTCACTTCTTCGGGCGTCTGATCGTCCACGTATGCTTTGCCATCCAATACCAACTTCTGCGCCCACTCATACAGCAAATCAAAATAATCTGACGCGTACGTCACCTTGACCCACTCGATGCCCAGCCAGAGCGCATCTTCTTCAATGGCTTCCACGAATTCAGTTTCTTCTTTGGTTGGGTTGGTGTCGTCGAATCGCAAAACCAGCTCGCCGCCATTTTCCCTGGCAACAAGATAATCAATCATAAATGCCTTCACGTGCCCGATGTGCAAATATCCATTCGGTTCGGGAGGCAGGCGCGTGCGGACGGTTTTGAAGCGTCCGCTCTTCAGGTCTTCTGCGACAGCTTCACGGATAAAGTCTGTGGGTTTCGTTTCTTCAGTCATTCATATCCTTTTAAAGCAGGTGGTGAATTTCAAGGGAACAATTTCTCGATGCGTTCGTCTTAACGTTGCCAATTATAACAAACGGCAAAGTATAATTCAGATTGGAGGCTGTAATGACCGAATCAAATGAAAAACAGGAAAAGTTTATGGGCGCGTATTTCGACCGCGATGTAGTTCTGCGTTTATCACGCTGGGCAGACGGGCTTTCATGGGTTGTGTTGACGGTGCATCTCTTAACGTGGGCGTTTTCGGTTCTGTTGTTTTTTGCGCAATACGCCAGCGGCATGATGGGCGACAAAGGCATGACCTTTTTGATGGGATTCAATATGTTCTCGCCCTATCTGATTCAGCCGCTTCCCGGTGTGTTTTACTTCATCGGTTTGCAGGCAGTGTCGAAGGTATTGTTGATCCTGCTCGATATGGAAGATAACACGCGCCGCGGCGCTCGCAAATAACGCTCGCAAATAGGGCTCGTAAGCAAGTCCCTTGATGGCTCCTGCCTCGCATGTTACAATACCGCCCGCTGGAAAATTGGGGACTCGTCTAATGGCAGGACAATTGCCTCTGGAGCAATTAGTAGTGGTTCGAATCCATTGTCCCCAGCTGAAAGACTCTCTCAAAAGAGAGTCTTTTTATTTGGACGATTTGAATTACAATACTCTTTGGTAGAATTAATCTAAATGGCGAAACTTTCGCATGCAATGGGGGTTTGCGAATTATAGTAACAAGGAGTATGAGCATGACAATCGAAGAAACAAAAACGAACGGAAACGAATCCTTCTTTCACAGACCTGCTGTTGAGAAGGGGTTAATTAATGTAGGTCAGGGCATTCCCTTTGGAATCGAGCGGGTGAATAACTCTTCTGTGGGCATTGGAGGAGTCTATGGGACGTGGGGAAAAAGTTACGACAACGAGAGTCTGTCCTCCTTTTTGGAGGAAAGGCTCGGGCGCCCGATTCATGCGGACGAGAAGTTGAACCTGTCCGAGTTGGGTTTCCGCAACCGGCACCATGTCCCACTAAATTTAACGGACGCAGAACACATCCAGCTCGAAGTTGAAGTTGGGGCGAGATTTCTCATAGAAGCGATCAAAGCCTGTAACTGGCAGCCCTCCGAAGTGGATGCGGTGCTCATCGGCATGTCTGCGCCGATTTCACCAGATTACCTGAATCTAATTACGAAAGCCGCGGGGATTCCCGAAGGCGCGTTGAAAGTAGCGACTCACAAGGCGTGTGACGGATCAACGAGTTGTTTGCACCTGGCTTTAAACCCTGATCTGCCAGAGAATTTGCAACTTGATCTGAACATTGCCGAATCGCTATACGGCAAGAAAGTGCTGGTCGGCGGGATCGAAGGATTGAGTCGTTTTATCGGCTCATCGCACGACCCGAACGCGCTTCAGTTATTTGGAAACGCCGCCGGTGTGGTGGGCGTGATCCCAGGCAAGACCATGAAATTCCTTGCCGGTAAATCACGCGAAGTGTTTGATGATGAAGGCGTTTTACAAGTGCAAATGTACTACCCGCACTCCAAGCAAAAAACCGACGGCTACAACGTGGATGTCACCGAGCCGTCTGAAAACAACATTCGCGTCGCTGGTTTGATGCACGAACCCCACGATGGCTCGTCCATTACGATGGCGGGACCGATGGGCATGGTGAAGTTATTTGTGCGCACTGGTGTGCAAGTGGTGAACGACGTGTACGCGGCGTATCAAACCAGGCTGGGAGAGTTGGGCATGGCTGGGAAGTCATTGGCTGTGGCAATTGTCCATCATGCTAATTACAAGATCAACAAGCTCAAGGAAAAGCATTTGCAGAAGTTAGGGATCGTCCTGCCGATGCCGTGGCTGTTGAGCGAATTTGGGAACGTGAGCGCCGCTTCGAATATGATTGCGTTTTTGCGCGAACTGCCCAACATGAAACCGTTTGACCACATTTTGATTGACGGTTTTGGCGCTGGCACCTACTACGACGCGTTGGCGGTGGAGGTTGGGGGGTAGGGGGAACGCGTCGAAACGGGAGCAGACGTCCCGCCACGCGGGAAGCGGAGTTTAATCCAGATGATTCCGTCCGATTGTATGTCGGGCGGAATTTTTGTAACTTCCCCCTAAAAATCTCGTCCTGTACGTGGTACTAATGGATGATTACGCAAGAGACTTCACCGGTAATGTATCGCACAAAGCCCAATCAGGATGTGATCCGATTGCTTTTGCGATTAAAAGCCTATGAACAGGAATATCCGTTTCCCATGTTTGTGGTACAGCGGATGACGTTCAAGTCGCTGATTTTGCAAGTGATAAGTTGCTGGTTTCGAAGATAAAACAAAATATAATTAACCCCCAAATTTAATTTTGGACGCAGATGAACGCTGATTTTCGCTGATAAAAAATCAGCGTTTTCTGCGCGCTTCGCGGTCAGCGTCCCGATCGCCTAAAAACAAACTCACCCGCGAATGATTAATTTCGGGGTGAGTCGTGTTTTGTTTTAATCAATAGCGATGTGATCAGAATATCATGCCGTTGCTTTTCGACCGAACCAGTTTTCCCATTCGCGGTTTTCCCACAAAACGAGAATGGGCGCGGCGATGAAGATGGATGAATATGTTCCGCTGAACAACCCCACGAGCAGGATCACCGCAAATTCCTGCAACGTGACGCCGCCGAAGAGCGCCATCGCAAGCAGGAGAAATTCAACGGTCATCAACTGGGTGTTGATCGAGCGTTGCAGGGTTTGCACGATCGAGTGATTGACGAGCGTTTCGTAATTCAACCTGCGGAAGATGTGCGTGTTTTCTCGAATGCGGTCGAATACCACCACTTTATCCTGCACAGAAAATCCGATGACGGTCAGCAGGGCGGTGAGGAAGAGCGCGTCAATTTGCCAATCGAGGATCAGCGAACCGATCCCAACGATGCTGAACACAACAGCCACGTCATGTGCCATGGCGATGACGGCACAAAATCCGTAGCGGAAGGCATTCGGTACATTGCGGAACACATACGTGATGAAGAGGACAACTCCGAGTGCGGCGATGCCCACTGCCAGCGCGGCGCGGGATGCGACTTGCGAACCAATGCTCGGACCGACGCTGTCAAAGCGGATCACTGCCA
>Ga0247727_10016737_pt1 | contig 11784 bp, 19 predicted proteins | sample WisWelCaveWW1625_FD_202498 | JGI IMG/M metagenome (GOLD analysis project Ga0247727, IMG submission 202498) | Biofilm microbial communities from Wishing Well Cave, Virginia, United States - WW16-25 | ecosystem: Environmental > Aquatic > Deep subsurface > Groundwater > Cave microbial mat | place...
AACCGACGACCACGGGCGGCGCTTGCTGGCCCTGATGGGGATGCCCTTCCAGAAGCTGGGAAAGAATTAAGGCATGGCAAAGAAATCCATTATCAATCGTGAGTCGCATCGTAAGTTCAAAGTTCGCGTGCGCCACCGGTGCAAGCTCTGCGGTCGCCCACGCGGTTACGTTCGCAAGTTCGCGCTGTGCCGCATTTGCTTCCGGGAACGGGCGCTGGCCGGGCAACTTCCCGGTGTGGTCAAATCGTCGTGGTAGGAGTGCGCCGTTATGAGTGTTCATGTAACTGATCCCATTGCCGATATGTTGACTCGCCTGCGCAACGGTGTGATGGCGGGCCACGCAACCGTGTCGGTGCCGAGTTCAAAACTAAAATTCTCCATCGCCCAGATTTTGAAGGACGAGGGATTCATCGAGAGTTTTGACGTGGCCGAGGGCGGCGACGGCAAAGGCAAGTCGGTGATCCGCGTCAAGTTGAAGTACGTCGGCGTTCGCCGTGAGAAGCGCCCGGTGATGACGGGTCTGGTGCGCGTCAGCCATTCCGGACGGCGGGTGTACGTGGGCAAGGATGAAATTCCGTGGGTGCTGTCGGGCATGGGCGTCGCCATTCTCTCCACGCCCAAGGGCGTGATGACGGGGCAACGCGCGCGCACGCTGGGTGTGGGCGGCGAAGTATTGTGCCACATTTGGTAAAAAGATTCGGCCACAAATTTCACAAATTTACACGAATGAAATAAAAGAAAAAGAATTCGTGTTAATCGGTGTCAATCGCGGCGAAGAAAATCTCAGAAGGTCGGATCGGCCCTGAGAGTTGAAAAGTAAATAGTAATTATCATTTACTAATTACTGAATCAGGTGGCCAACATCCTGAGGAGGAATTCAGTGTCTCGTATTGGCCGAAAGGCAATTCCAATTCCAAAGGGCGTGACTGTGACCGTGAACGGCAGTGAGGTCAAAGTCAAAGGCCCCAAGGGTGAACTGTCGCGGACGATTCGCGAAGAGGTGTCGGTCAAGCAGGAAGACGGCGCCTTGAAAGTGGAACGTCAAGGTGATGAGCGCCAAGTGCGCGCCCTGCACGGGCTGACCCGCGCCTTGCTCAACAACATGGTCGTTGGCGTGAGCAGCGGGTTTAGCAAAGTGCTGCAAGTCGAGGGCGTCGGCTACCGCGCAGAGATGAAGGGCAAGGATTTGGTGATGGCCCTCGGTTTCTCCCATCCGGTGACGGTGACGCCCCCAACGGGGATCACGTTCGCGGTGGACGAAAAGACCCGTCTGATCACCATCTCCGGGGCGGATAAAGAACTGGTAGGGCAGGTGGCGGCGGACGTTCGCAAGTGGCGACCGCCGGAGCCGTACAAAGGCAAAGGCCTGCGCTATCAGGGTGAGGTGGTTCGACGCAAGGCCGGCAAGGCCGGGAAGGCGGCATAACCAGTATGGCAAAAAGTCGAGAAGCAATGCGCCATCGGCGGCAGGGACGTGTTCGGAGCCGACTCTCCGGCACCGCCGGCCGACCGCGCTTGAATGTCTATCGCAGTTTATCCAATATCTTTGTGCAGGTGATTGACGACGAGGCCGGGCACACCCTGGCCCAGGCCTCGACGGTGGATGGCGAATTGAAGGCCCGGATCGAGGGCAAGCGCAAGCTGGAGCAGGCCGAGGTCGTGGGGGCCGCCATTGCCGAACGGGCTTTGGCCAAAGGCATCAAAGCCGTGGTGTTTGATCGCGCCGGTTATCGTTATCATGGGCGGGTGAAGGCCCTGGCCGAGTCCGCTCGCAAGGCTGGATTAGATTTTTAGGAGTTGAGACGTGGCACAAAAACAACGACAGAGTCGTCCCCAACGAGACCCCGTTATTCGGGATGAAAACCGCGAAGAGCTTGACGAGCGGGTGGTGGATATTGCCCGCGTGGCGAAAGTCGTGAAGGGTGGCCGGCACTTTTCCTTCCGCACCGTCGTCGTCGTCGGCGACAACCGGGGCCGGGTGGGCATGGGCATTGGCAAGAGCCGCGCCGTGCCGGATGCGATCCGCAAAGGCACCGAGCGCGCCCGCCGCAACATGAAATCAATCAACTTGTCCGGGACGACGATCCCGCATGAGATCGTCGCCGAGCATGGCGGGGCAGAGGTCTATCTCAAACCGGCCTCGCCCGGCACCGGCGTGATCGCCGGCGGCGGCGTGCGGGCGGTGTTGGAAGCGGCCGGGGTGAGGGATATTCTCACCAAATCCCTCGGCAGTCCGAATGTGTTGAACGTCGTCCGGGCCACTTTTGAGGGCCTGCAGAAGATGAAGAACATCGAGCAGGAAGCGAAGAATCGTGGCAAGGATGTGTCCGAAATCCAGCCGTTCTGGAGTCGAAAGCGCAATGGCAAACAATAATTCGGCTCCCGCCAAAAAAGTTCGCATTACGCTGGTTCGCAGTCCGCTGGGCTATTCGACGCGCCATAAGAAGACGGTGCGAGCGCTGGGCCTTCGTAAATTACATCAGACCGTCGAATTGAACGATACGTCGTCCATTCGTGGGATGGTGTATCTGGTTTCGCAGTTGGTGAAAGTGGAAGAGGCTTAGCTGGTTATGAAACTTCACGATCTTCAACCCAATCCGGGCGCGCGGCGGGACAAGAAGCGCGTGGGCCGGGGCATCTCCGCCGGGCAGGGCAAGACCGCCGGGCGCGGCACCAAAGGCCAGGGCGCGCGGCAGGGCGGCAGTGTGTCGCAGTATTTTGAAGGCGGCAATCTGCCCCTCGTCCGCAAACTGCCCTTCAAGCGCGGCTTCACTAATCTGCGAAAGATTCAGTGGGTGGAAGTGAGTCTGAGCCGGCTGGAAAAGCTCTTCGTTAAGAATGGTATGGTGACGCCGGAGATTCTGGCGCACGCCGGGGTGATGAAGGATTTGAGCAAGCCGGTGGTGGTGCTGGGCAATGGCCAACTGACCAAGCCGCTGACGGTGAAGGTGCATCGAGTTTCGGCCTCGGCCAAAACCGCTATCGAAAAGGCGGGGGGCACGGTGGAGATTTTGCCGCTGGCTGGTGGTGAGGAGGCGGGCGCGTAATCGTCCGCAAACAGCATGAGACGATCCGCATGGCGATACCTGTGGTCGGCGGAAGAGATCCGCACCCGGTTGTTGGTGACACTCGGCATTCTGATCCTGTACCGGCTGGCCGCGCACGTACCGGTGCCAGGCGTGGACAAAGCCGCGATTGAGGCCATCCGCAATCTAGCCGGGGTGGAAGGGCTGTTCAACATCCTCGACATTCTGTCGGGCGGCACGCTGGGCAACTTTTCGGTGCTGGCCATGGGCGTGTATCCGTATATCACGGCGCAGATTATTTTGCAGTTGCTCGTGCCGATCATCCCGGCCCTGCAACGCCGGATGGAAGAGGACCCACGGGAAGGCCGCCAGTTTATGGAGCGCTGGACGTACTATCTGGCGATCCCAATGGCGGCGCTGTCGGCCATCGGCCAGATTCGGATTTTCAATTCCTTTGGGGTGCAGGTGCTGCCGAACTTCGGGTTCACCGGCGCCCAATTGTTGCCGACGATTACGACCATTCTCAGCATGACGGCGGGCACCATGTTCGCCATCTGGCTCGGCGAGTTGATCTCGGAGTATGGCATTCGCCAGCAGGGCCTGTCGCTGATTATTTTCAGCGGCATCGTCGCCCGCCTGCCGGCCAATATCGGCGAGCTGGTGGTGGACGAGGAGCGGCGCTGGGTGTTGGTCGCGGCCTTCCTGGCGCTGATGGCGGTCACGGTGTTCACGATTGTGATCGTGATTCAGGGCAAACGCAACGTACCGGTGATGTATCCGGGGCGGCGCATGGGCAATCGCCAGTCCATGCCGGTAAAAGGGACACTGCCTTTGCTGGTCAACATGGCGGGCATGATCCCGATCATTTTCGCCCAGTCCATCCTGACTTTCCCGGCTCTCATCGCCAATTTTTTCACTACGTCGCAGCTGGAGTGGGTGCGGACTCTGGCCAATGGCACGATCACCCTGTTCAGCGACAATAGCAACTGGGGCTATCTGACGATTTACTTTGCGATGGTGGTATTGTTCTCGTTCTTTTATACGCAGGTGATATTTGAACAGCAAAACTACGGCGAGAACTTAAAAAAGGTCGGGGCGCAGGTACCGGGCGTGACCAAGGGGGCGCCGACTCAGCGATACCTGGAACGGGTGCTGCAGCGCATCACCCTGCCGGGCGCAATCTTCCTCGGCGCGGTGGCGGTTTTGCCGTTTGTGGTTGGCAACTTGCTGAATGCCAACGCCTTTTCGGTGCTTGGCTCCGGTTTGCTGATCGTGGTGGGCGTGGTGAAGGATACGTTCTTTGGGTTGGAGACGGAACTCAAGTTGCGTGGGTACGATGACACGCTGTTAGTCCGGTAATAGAGTATGCCGATTTATCTGGTGATGCTTGGCTTGCCGGGCGCGGGCAAAGGCACGCAAGCGGTGACGCTGAGCGAAAAGAAGCAGTTGAAGCATGTGTCTTCGGGCGATTTGTTCCGCGACAACATCAAACGCCAGACTGAGTTGGGCAAACAGGTCGAGGCCATTCTCAAAAGCGGCGCGCTGGTTCCCGACGATGTGACGATTGCAATGGTGCGCGAGCGTCTGGGGAGGCTGGATTGCGCCGCCGGGGCGGTGCTGGACGGTTTTCCGCGCACGCCCGCTCAGGCTGAAGCGTTGAACAACATGCTGGGCGAGTTGGGCGGCAAGGTTAACCTTGTGCCTTATATCAAAGTGCGCGAGGCGGTGCTGATCGAACGCCTCACCGGGCGCTGGACGTGCAAGGGGCCGGGCCAGCATGTCTATCACCTGAAGTTCAACCCGCCGAAAGTGGCCGGGGTGTGTGACGTGGATGGCGCTGAATTGTTCCAGCGGCCCGACGATCAGGAGGCGACGGTGAAGAACCGCATCGCCGAGTATATGAAAAACACTGCGCCGCTGATTGACTACTATCGGCAGGCCGGGTTGTTGATTGAGATTAACGGCGATCAGGCCATTGAACAGGTGACGGCTGAATTGTTCGCGGCGGTTGATGCGTTGAAATGATCGCCTTGAAGACGAAGAGCGAACTGGAGACGATGCGCGAAGCAGGCCGCATCGTCGCCAGATTGCTGATTGAATTAAGAGAAGCCATTCGCCCCGGGGTGACCACGGGTGAATTGGATAGAATTGCGGCGAAAGTGCTCAAAGAGCACAATGCCACCTCGCCATTTTACGGCTACCCGAATCAGGAAGAGGGTCTGCGGCCTTTTCCCGGCCACATTTGCACCTCGGTGAATGATGAATTGGTGCATGGTGTGCCCGGCAAGCGGGTGCTCAAAGAAGGCGACATTATCAAGATTGATTGCGGCGCGCGTTATGAGGGGTTGATCGCCGACAGTGCCTGGACGTTTCCGGTAGGGAAGGTCAACGACGAGGCTAAACGTTTGCTGGAAGTGACCGAGCGGGCCCTGTATGTGACGATTGACAAGGCCCGCGTTGGCAACCGCACTGGCGACATGTCGGCGGCGTTGCAGGGTTACGTGGAGTCGCACCAGTTGAATGTGGTGCGGGAATACACTAGCCATGGGGTGGGGCGCGAACTGCACGAGGGCCCGAACGTGCCCAACGTGGGCAAGGCGGGTAAAGGCCCGAAACTGCGTCCGGGTATGACGATCGCCATTGAGCCGATGGTGCTGGCGGGTAATTACAAAACGAAGGTGTTGCCCGACGAGTGGACGGTGGTTGCCAAAGATGGCAAGCTGACGGCTCACTTTGAGCATACGATTGTGGTCACCGATGGAGAACCGGAAATCTTAACGAAACTATAGGGGTGCTGGTATAATCGGCACTTCCGAAAGCAGGAAAAATATCATGAAAGTCAAGCCATCTATTCGCAAGCGCTGTCCCAAGTGCAAGATTATTCGCCGCGCCGGGAAAGTGTTTGTGATTTGCGAAAACCCGAAGCACAAGCAACGCCAGGGTTAAATTAGTTATATTTTGGAGCTAGAGACATGCGTATCGAAGGTGTTGACCTCCCCCGTGACAAGCGGGTGGAAATTTCTCTAAGGTATTTATACGGCATCGGCCCCAAGACCGCCCACGATATTCTGGGGGCGACCCAGATCAACCCCGACACACGGGTGAAGGATTTGACCGAGGCCGAAGTCACCTCGTTGCGCGATTACATTGGCGCGCACTTTACGGTCGAGGGCGATCTGCGCCGCGAGGTGCAACTCAACATCAAGCGGCTGATCGAGATCGGCAGTTATCGCGGTCTGCGCCATCGCCGCAACCTGCCGGTGCGTGGTCAACGCACGCGCACCAACTCGCGCACCCGCAAGGGCACCAAGAAGACGGTGGCCGGGCGTGGCCGCCGACGCGGCGCCAAGAAGAAATAGGCGAGCGCCAAGAAGAAATAGGCGGGCGCCAAGAAGAAATAGGCGAGCGCCAAGAAGAAATAAGTGAGGATATATGGCACGAACTGTTAAGGGCGCCCGGCGCACGGGCGCCAAGAAGGCCAAGAAAAGCGTTTCCTACGGGCAGGCGCATGTTCACGCTACGTTCAACAATACGATCGTGACCATCACCGATCAGCAGGGCAACGCCGTGGCCTGGGGCAGCGCCGGCACGGCCGGGTTCAAGGGCAGTCGCAAGAGCACGCCCTATGCGGCCCGGGTGGCGGCCCAACAAGCGGTGAAGACGGCGATGGATCAGGGGATGCAGGAAATTGATGTCTACCTCAAAGGCCCCGGCCCCGGCCGGGAGGCCGCCATCCGCGCCATTCAAGGGGTGGGGATCAAGGTGCGCCTGATCGCCGATTTGACGCCGGTGCCGCACAATGGGTGTCGTCCGCCCAAACGCCGCCGGGTGTAAGGGAAGGTAACAATGGCAAAATATATCGGTCCTGTTTGTAGACTTTGCCGCCGCGAAGGCGAAAAACTTTATCTCAAGGGCGCACGCTGTCTGTCGCCCAAATGCGCGTTTGAGCGCCGGGGTTATGCGCCGGGCCAGCATGGCAAGGACGGCCAGATGAAGCGCTCGCGTAGTTCCGACTATGCCCATCAATTGCGCGAGAAGCAAAAGGCTCGCCGCATCTACGGTGTGCTCGAGGCTCAATTCCGCCGCTATTACGACCGCGCGATCCGCAGCACCGGCCTGACCGGCCAGGTGATCCTTCAGCAACTGGAGTGCCGCCTCGACAACGTCGTCTATCGTCTGGGCTTTGCCGAGAATCGCGCCCAGGCTCGCAATCTGGTGACGCACGGCCACTTCAGCGTGAATGGCCGCCGCACGGATGTGCCTTCGATGGTCCTCCAGCCGGGGGACATGGTTGAAGTGCGCACCGGCTCGCGGGCCCGAACCTATTTCAAATCCCTGCCGGATATGGCCGAGGCGCGCAATGCCCCCAACTGGCTCAACCGTGACACGAACCGGCTGACGGGCAAAGTGATGCAACTGCCCAGCCGACAGGAAATTGACACCCAACTCAACGAACAGTTGATCGTGGAATACTACTCACGCTAACCGACAGGCGCGGGCAAACCAAAGTTTGCATGCCTGTCCCGACACTTCGTTGGCAAGCGGAACGACTGCTGGTTTGCGAACGAGGAGGGCAGAAATTTGACTTCCAATAACAACTCGATGGTGACGCCCAAGATCGAGCGCGATGCCATGTCGCGGAATTATGGGCGATTTATTATCAGCCCGCTGGAGTTCGGTTATGGCATCACCCTCGGCAACTCGCTGAGGCGGGTGCTGTTGTCGTCGCTGACGGGCGCGGCGGTAACCTCCGTCCGGATCAGCGATGTCCTGCATGAGTTCTCGGACATCCCCGGCGTCAAAGAAGATACGATGCAGGTCATCCTGCAGATTAAGCAGTTGCGCCTGGTGCTGCACGAGGGGGAAACCGCCCGCCTGCGCCTCGACGTGCGCGGCGAGGGCACCGTGACTGCCGCCGATATTGTTTGTCCCGCCGAAGCGGAGATCGTCAATCCCGATCTCTACCTGTTCACGGTGGACAACGACAAGGCAAAACTTGAAATTGAAATGACGGTGGGGCGGGGGCGGGGCTATTCGCCGGCTGAGGAACGGGGACGGCTGCCCATTGGCGAAATGCCAGTGGACTCCATCTTCACTCCGGTTAAACGGGTGAACTTCGACGTGCAACGCGCCCGCGTCGGCCAGAACACCAATTACGACAAACTGGTGCTCGAAATCTGGACCGATGGCACGATCCGACCGGAGACGGCGCTGAGCGAAAGCGCCAAACTGCTCATCAATCACCTGCGGCACATCGCCGGGGTGAGCGAAGAGTCGCTGGCCCCGATTGCGCCGGAAGTGGCCATGCCCACTATTCCCAGTGAGATTTACGAGACGCCCATTGAGCAACTCGATCTGTCGGTGCGCGTCTTCAACTCCCTCAAGCGCACCGGCATCACCACTGTCGGTGAGGTGCTCGATCACCTCAACCGCGGACCGGAAGCGATGCTGGCCATCCGCAACTTTGGCGAGAAGTCGCTGACGGAATTGCACGACAAACTGCGCGAGAAGGGTTACCTGAAAGATAAAGACGCCAGCCTGTTGAGCGCCCTGGCGTCCGAGGCAACGGAGAAGGAAGCATGAGACACCAAGTACGGGGCCGCATTCTGGGCCGTCCGTCCGACGAGCGTATTGCCCTGCGCCGCATTCTGCTCAGCCAGTTGTTTGAGCATGGCCGGATCAACACCACCGAGGCCAAGGCCAAAGCCATCCGCAGTGAAGCCGAGAAGATGATCACCATCGCCAAGCGCGGCCTCAAGGCGGCGCAAGCAACCGACGGCGACGAGACGGCAGAGAAGGCCGGCAAGGTCAAACAGGCCAACGCCCGCAAACTGCTCAAGGGCCGCCTCTACGGCGACAAAGTGGTGCGAAAAATCTTCGACGAAATTGCGCCGCGCTACGCCGAGCGCAAAGGCGGTTACACCCGCATCGTCCGCACCGGCCTGCGCGAGGGCGATGCCTCGAAGATGGTGATTTTGGAGTTGGTGGAAGAGTAATTGGCGCGTTACAAAGCAACACTCGAGTACGACGGCACCGACTTTGCCGGGTTCCAGCGGCAGGTGGCCGAAGCCGGGCCGACGATTCAGGGTGAACTGGAAGCGGCCCTGGCCCGCCTCAACGGTGGCGACCCCGTGACCGTCATCGGCGCAGGGCGCACCGACAGCGGGGTGCATGCCACGGGTCAGGTGATCGCCTTCAATCTTGAATGGTCACACGGCCCGGAAACGCTGGCCCGCGCCCTCAACGCCAACCTGCCGCGAACGATTGCGGCCCGAGACGTGAGCGACTGTGAGGCAGGCTTTCACCCACGCTTCTCGGCCAGTGGGCGGCGCTATCGCTACTCGATTTACAACGCGCCAACCCGCTCGCCACTGCGCGAGCGGTTCGCCTGGCGAGCCTGGCCGAAGCTGGAGGTGGCGGCCCTGCAAGCGGCGAGCGGGCAGTTGATCGGGCGACGGGATTTTGGAACGTTTGGGACGGCCCCCGAAGCGGGCGGCCACACCCTCCGCACCGTGCGCGAGGCGCGCTGGTCGGGGCCGGATGAGGACGAAACATTCAACTTTTACATCGAAGCCGATGCTTTTCTGTACCGGATGGTGCGGAGCCTCGTCGGCACATTGAAACTGGTGGGTTCCGGCGATTGGTCGCCGGCCGATTTTGAATCGGCGATGGCCGCCGCCGACCGCCGCCAAAGCGCAACACCGGCCCCGCCGAATGGGCTGTGTCTGATTGAAGTGATTTATTGATCGCTCTATAACTGTTTCAAGAAGGCAGTCTGCCGCCTGTCACCCTGAGCGTTCTTTGCGAAGGGTCTCGCGTCCGGTCAGCGAGATGCTTCGGCGCAAAGAACGCGCCTCAGCGTGACATAGGGGCGACTCTTTGAAACTAGAAATGAGCGTTATGGTGAACGGAGAGTAGTTCGTGGACAAGACTTACGTTGTCAAAGGAAATGAAGTCAAGGGCCAATGGTATCTGGTGGATGCCGACGGCCAGACCCTGGGGCGGGTGGCGTCCAAAGTGGCCGCCGTCCTGCGCGGCAAGCACGATCCCAAGTACACGCCAGGCCTGGACCTGGGCGATCACGTCGTCATCGTCAATGCCGAAAAGATCGTGGTGTCCGGCAATCGCCTGGACGAGAAGATGTACTATCGCCACTCGATGTATCCGGGCGGTCTCAAGAGCGAGAGCCTGCGCCGGATGCTCGACAAGCATCCTGAGCGGGCCTTGACCCTGGCCGTGCGCGGCATGTTGCCGCACAACCGTCATGGCCGGGCCCTGCTCAAAAAGCTCAAGGTGTATGCCGGCTCCGAACATCCACACGCGGCGCAAAGTCCGAAGCCGCTTTAGTTTAGTGAGGAAGTGACTGATGAGTGACAATTATTTTCAAGGCCTGGGCCGCCGCAAAACCAGCACCGCCCGCGTCCGAATCTTTCCCGGCGGCAACGGCGCTGTCACGGTCAACGACAAACCGGGCCAGGAATATTTTTCTCGCTATGGCGATCTGGAAGCCGTCACCGCGCCCTTGCGCGCAGTGGGGCAGGATGGCAAGTTCAACGTCTCCGTCCACGTTGAGGGCGGGGGCATCACCGGCCAGTCGGTGGCGGCCCGGCAGGGCGTGGCCCGCGCCTTGCTCCGCATGAACCCCGACCTGCGCAAGCCGCTCCGCAAGAATGGTTTCCTGACCCGCGACAGCCGCGAGAAGGAACGCAAGAAGCCCGGCCTCAAGCGCGCCCGCAAGGCCCCGACGTATACCAAGCGGTAATCAGGCTGTTCAGCGTATTGAACGCGAGACCCCGAAAGACTCTGAGTCCTTCGGGGTCTTTTTTTGGAATCACTGAAGCACTGAATAAAATGATGACACTGAGCGGCGGATCATCGACATCAGCACCTTTCAGTGCTTCAGTGGTTCACCCACACCCCCTCGCCTCCCGCCCCTCCAAATACGGCCCCAACTGAGACTCGTCAAACTCCCCCGGCTGGAACAACTGCTCGCAGGCTATGCGGGTCAATTCTTCCGGCGAAAAAGACTCCGGATCGCCGCCCAGCTTGCTCAACAAGGCCAGATCCAAAATGTAAGCCCGGCGGTCGCTGTAGTGGAGGATAAGGCGTCGACTTTTCATTTCAAAGAATGCGCGAAATGATCTGTAAGAAGGATCATACAACCCTAACCCAAGTTGGGAAAGCCCACGAGGCTTATCTTCCGTAGTCCAAAGTTCACTTGTGCCGTCGTCGTAGTTCGCCACAAAGTAAGCGGTTTGGGGGTCAGGGCTGAAGAACAAACTAGAAATGTTGACAATCCCTGAAAGGGTCTGCACGAGACTGCCATCGGCGGCTCGGCGCAGTTCGCCGGGTTTTTCGTAGTAGCTCACCACAAAGTAAGCGGCTTGGGGGTCGGGGCTAAAGGACACAGAGGCGACATAGCCCGCGAGGGTCTGCACCAGACTTAGACTTAGGGTCTGCACCAGACTTCCATCGGCGATGCGGCGCAGTTCGCCGGGCATGTTGGTGTAGGCCACAATAAAGTAAGAAGCTTGGGGGCTGAAGATCACTGAGGACACACGGCCCGAGAGAGGTACCACCGAACCATCGGCGGTGCGGCGTAGTTCGCTAGGTGTGTCGCCGAAGTAGCTCACCACAAAGTAAGCGGCTTGGGGGTCGGGGCTAAAGGACACAGAGGCGACATAGCCCGCGAGGGTCTGCACCAGACTTAGACTTAGGGTCTGCACCAGACTTCCATCGGCGGTGCGGCGCAGTTCGC
>Ga0247727_10016738_pt1 | contig 11784 bp, 13 predicted proteins | sample WisWelCaveWW1625_FD_202498 | JGI IMG/M metagenome (GOLD analysis project Ga0247727, IMG submission 202498) | Biofilm microbial communities from Wishing Well Cave, Virginia, United States - WW16-25 | ecosystem: Environmental > Aquatic > Deep subsurface > Groundwater > Cave microbial mat | place...
GCAGTCGGGCAGCTATCTGGCGGGCGGGTCGGGCATCGTCATCGACACCAAGTGGCAGGGACTGCGCGGGTTCTTTTCGGGCGAGGGTCTCTTCCTGCTCAAGATCGGCGGCCAGGGGGATCTGTTCCTTTCCAGCTACGGCGGCATCCACGCGGTGGACGTCACCCAGGGCTACGTCTGCGACACCGGCCACGTGGTGGCGTTCACCGAGGGTCTGGACTACCGCGTGCGCTCGGTGTCGGGGCTCAAGGGCCTGTTCTTCTCCGGCGAGGGGCTGGTCTGCGAGTTCCGCGGCAGCGGCCAACTCTGGGTGCAGACGCGCAACCCGTCGAGCCTGGCCATGTTCCTGCACCCGTTCCGGCGCGTGCGGCGCAGCTCGGACTGAGCCCTCCGCGCCGTGAAGCCTGGCGTCGTTCTCGCGTACTCGGCGTGCGCCCTGATCTGGGGCACGACGTACTTTGCGATTCGCGTGTGCATCGCCCAGGACGGTTATGCGACGTACCTAGCCGCCGCGCTGCGTTTCGCCATCGCCGGCGCGCTGCTCCTGGGGCTCTACGCGGGCGGCATGTTTTCTCCCGGACCGCGTCCCGGCCGCGAGCGGCGCTGGGTCTGCGCGGCCGGTCTGCTCAACGCCGTCGCCTACGCGCTGGTCTACACCGCCGAGGAGTCGATCACCGGCGGATTGGCCGCCGTGATCTTCGGGACGCTGCCCCTGGTGACCGCGCTGGTCACCGGCCTGCTCGGCGTCGAGCGCGCCTCGCGCGCGGCGGTGTTGGGCGCGCTGATCTCGCTTTGCGGCATCGCCATCATCTCGTGGGATCGTCTCGAGGTCTCGGTGGCGCAGGCGGGCGGCGTGGCGATGATGCTCGGAGCGGTGCTGATGTGCACGCTCTACAACATCGTGCTCAAGAAGCAGGCCCGGCAGGCGCATCCGTTGGCCGCCAACGCGGTGTTCCTAGCATCGACGGGCGTGTGGCTGTCGCTGCTGGCGGTCGCGGTGGAACGCCGGCCTCCGCCGTGGCCGTTGCCGCACGCTCCGACCTTGGCGCTCCTCTATCTGGCGCTGATCGGCTCGGTCGCCGCTTTCGCCGGCTACTTCTACCTGCTCAAGCGGGTGCGCTTGATGACGCTTTCGACGCTGGTGCTGGTGCAGCCGGTCGTGGCGCTCGGGGTGGACGCCGTCTGGGAACACGAGCGCATCGTCGCGCGCACCTACCTGGGCGCGGCGATCACGCTTTTCGGCGTGCTGGTGAACCTGACGCTCTCGCCGCGCAAGTGAGCGACGTTACGTTTCCGCCTTCTCGCCCGACCCTATCTCCGCCAGCCGGACCTCGAGCTCCGTCACGCGGCGCTCCAACTCGGCGTTCCGCACGCGAAGATCCTCGAAATCCGTCCGCTCCGGCGGACGCCGCCGTGCGGACGGAGCCAGGTAGATCATGATGAGGCCGATGACCAGAGAGGTTATCGGTTCGCCGAGGCGGAAGTTGCTGCTCTTCCGTCTTCGGCCGGCCTGAATAGCGCAAGCAACTTGTCCGGACGCGCGCCGATAATCACGTGCGAACGGCCGGTCTTCGGCCATAGTAGGAGCGCAAAGGATGGGTGATATCTATGCGAAGGTCCGCATCCGCGGTGTACGCGCCGACGGGAAGCGTGGACAATGGCTCACGGTCGACGCCTTGCTCGACTCGGGAGCGACCGCGTCGGTGATTCGCACCGCGCTGGCCGATGCCGCGCGCGGCGCGCGGCTGCCCCGGTTCGACGAGGTGGAAGGCAAGAAGCGCGACGTAATGTGGGTCCAGCTTCAGGCACTCGCGCAAGATTGTGGCGTGCGTGGCCGGCCGGTCATCGTGGACGATGCGCTGATCAGCCGGGCCGGGCCCGGGCCGGGCGGCAGGCCGCTGCAGATGATCCTCGGCCATGACTACATGCAGCGCACCCGCATGATCCTGCTGTTCTCCACGGAGAAGTCCGACGAGGGCATCGCCTGCCGCAAGGGCCGGCCACCTCCGCGAACCTCGCGCCGTACTTCCGTCCGCGCGGGTGCCCGCTGAAAGCGCCTCGGGCTCAGGGTCTCGCGGGCGCGAGGCCCTTCTGTAGCAGCAGAATGTAGCTGCGCGGGGCGCGTTCGATCAAGAGCACGCGATCCGGCGGGGCGAGCCCCAGCAGGGGATACCACGGCTCCAGGGCGAGCAGCCCTCGGTCCTGCACCAGCTCGGGCACGTACAGATCGACCTCGACGTAGCCGGGCACGCGCGCCGCGAGCTGGGTGGCGTAGCTCCAGGCCTTGGTCGCATCGTAGGGGTAGAGGTCGTTGTGCAGCGCCCCTCCGTATATGGCGACGACCGGGCGGCTGCCCTGTTTGGCGTTGCGCTTCTTGACCGCGGCCGATGAGACGCGCAGCAGCTCTCGGGTGATCAGCGAGAGCATCTTCTCGTAGTCGACCGAAGCGTCCTTGGCGCCGTCCTTGCCGACCAGCGACTCGTAGTCGCGGCAGCTCAGCGTGAGCGCGTGCGGCTGGACCCCGAGCGCGCGGGCGCGCGTGGCCAGGCGCACGAGTTCGTTGGGGGTGTCGGGCGGCCGCGCCGTGTCGCGTGGAACGTCCCTGAAGACCTTGGCCTCCGCCTTGCCGCACTTGCCCTGGGCGATCCAGGTCTCGACGACCAGGTCGGAAAGGTACGGCGCGAGCAAGTCGAGCATGCCGGTAAAGCGCTCGATCGCCGATGCCACGCGGGGCGCGCCCACCATGGCGTGGTACTCGCCGAACCCCAGGACGCGCGGCTTCTCGGCCAGCACGACCTTGAGCGCATCCGCGGCGGTGGCGTGTTCGGTGAAGCGCGGTAACGCGGGGGCCGGCACGGCGGCCGGCCGCGGGCTCTCGGATCGGGCGCGGCCGGCACGGTCGCGCTGGCGGCACCCCAGCAGGATCGCGAGCACCAGAGCGTAGCGCAATGTTGGCAGCTTGCCGCGTGCGCGGTGGAAACGCCAGCCGACGCGCAACTTCCTGCCGCCGCAACCGACAATCCCCTTGCTTGCGTGCGTTGCTACTCCTGGTCGGATGCGGGCCGGCGGCGTTGCCGGCGCCCGACGGCAGCTTCGCGCCGGCTGCGTGCTTGGACCCTGCCGGTCCGGCCCGCCCGTGCCGCGAAGGGGCCGCGGCGACCGTGAAGCGCGTCGTGGACGGCGACACGCTGGACGTCGTGCTCGAGGGCGGGGATCGGCGCGTGCGGCTCATCGGCATCGACGCTCCCGAGTCCGACGAGGGTGAGTGCGGCCAGCTGGCCGAGGAGCACCTGGTGTCGCTGGCGCCCGCGGGAGCCGGGGTGCGATTGGCGTTCGACGCGGAGTGCCAGGACGCCTACGGACGTGACCTGGCGTACCTCTTCCACGACGACGCGCTGCTCAACGCGGCGATGCTGCGCGACGGCTTCGCGCAGCCGTGTCCGTTCGAGCCCAACACCGCGTACGCGGAGACCTTCCGCTGTCTGGGCGAGCGAGCGGCAGCCGAGGGGACGGGGCTCTGGGCGCTCGGGTGCAACCGGGACGCCTGCTTCCGCTGACGGTCTGCTAGACTACGACGGGAGGACCTCGTGAAACACGATGCGAAGGGGCTGTTGATCCTCGATATCCTTGGCGATGGCCCGGCGAGGGTTCTGTTCGTCGTCGCTCTTGCCGGCTGCGGTGGTGCGGGAGAGGGGGGCTTCGACAGGCTGAACAACGACGCGGCCACCGCGGATCGTGACGACCATGCCGCTGCGGATTTGACCAGTCCCGTCAGCGATGCTTCGTCGGGGCGGGATGCGGAGCTACGGGATCCGGCTTGTCCCTCGGGTCACGTGGGCCGCGCCGCGGCTCCGTTCGAATGGTATGAGTACTGGGGCCCTACGAGTCTCGCGGACGGCGATCGGGTCATCTACGACTTCTCGATCCTCCCTGCCTCCGATCTCACGCTGGTAGGTGGCGATGACGACCGATCGTATACGGAGTTCCAGAGCTATTTCGAAGCCGGCAGGGTCGATGATTACTACCCGATCCGTGGCGCGGAAGTGACCTACGTCGAGGGCGCTTGGAATCTCGTCGAGGCGGATTTCCGCGTCGCGAGTCAGGACTGTGTGTTCCGGATCAACAACGTCACGAGTCAGCCGCACCCGGTGGCCGAGCCAGGATTCGCAGGAATCGAAACGTTCCGCATGCACGTATGGGGAGGCACCACGTATATCGACTCTCTCACTGTTCGCGTCGCCCATGCCGACGAAACGGATGACGTACTGCTCGAGGAGGACTTCGAGGAGATCGCTCCATCCGGGACTGGATCCGACGTGCCTGACTCCGTCGACCCGCCCGCGGGCGCTTCACTGCCGGAGGGTTGCTAGCCCACTTCGGACACCGACCGGCGGGTCGTGGAAGTTCCCTGGGCCACGGGAGTTCGGGTCGAGATCCTCGGCCGCGAGACCACGTGTGATGCGGTCGTGCAGGACGCCGGGACGACGCCGCTCATCGGGCAGATCCCACGCGCGACCGGGAGATCCGCCGGCATCGGGCGATCCAGACCGTGTGGTGATTGCGTTGGGGAAGGGGGGGGGTCGTCGCGCTAGCCGATTTCCTGCGTCCATTCGCAGGAACCCGCGTCCCCACAGGTACGGGGTGCAAAAAGGAGCCATCATGCCAACGCGCGGGCAACGGGAAAGTCGGCTGCCATCGACCATCGAGGGCGGAGCCGCGTCCGCGCTGTGGTCGGATTTCGCCGCCCCGCTTGGCGCCTTTCTCGCCAGGCGCGCGCCCCCAGGGGTCGATCCGGACGACGTCCTCCAAGAGGTGTTCCTGCGCATCCACAAGCATCTCCCCGGCCTTCGAGAGACCGAGCGCATCAACGCTTGGATCTTTCAGATCGCGCGCAACGCGCTCGCCGACGCCATGCGTGCCCGGCGTCGATTCCATGCGACGGAGGATCGGCTAGCGGCGGAAAACCCGGAAGCGGATGATTCGATAGGCGAAGCGAGCGGCGCGGGCCAGGAGCTCGCTCTCTGCCTGGCACCCATGATCGCTCGCCTGGGCGAGCCCTATCGAGAGGCTATCGAGCTCGCCGAGCTCCATGGCTTGACGCAGACGGAGGCGGCCAAACGAGTCGGATTGTCGCTCTCCGGGATGAAGTCTCGAGTCCAGCGCGGTCGCGAGCAGCTCAAGGCGATGCTCCTCGCATGCTGCCGGATCGAGGTCGACAGCAGAGGCGGCGTCGTCGACTACGCGCGGCGCGATTCTTCCCCGCCATCGTGTGGAAAGTGCGCATCCCCCACGGCCAAGAGCTCGTGACGACCCAGTTGCAGGCGCGCGCGCTTCGAGGTCGAATTCGTCGCATCCTTTGCGGGCCATCGACGTCTCCATGGATCGGCAAGCGGAGAGCTTTCCGCGGGCTGAAACCAAGGAGCACAAATGGCCACTTCTTCCACTGAACCCCACAAGCACGAAGCGCCCAACACCAAGCAGGAAGAGAAGCAAGAGGCGCGAAACGGATGCTGCGGCGGTCCGGCGCCCAGCGGGTCCGATGCCTGCTGCGCCGTCGACGCCGAGGTCAAGTCCACGGGAGGGCCCGGATGCGGCTGTGGCCCCAAGGCGCCCGCGAAGAAGGGCTGCTGCTGATGTCGCTCACGCCTCACGCGCGACCGATGCGAGGCCCGTCGAGCTTGCCCCTGGTCGTCGTTGGCGCGGGCCCGGTGGGGCTCGCCGCGGCGGTACGGCTGCTCGATCGTGGGATCGAGACCGTCGTGCTCGAAGCCGCTTCCGACGTCGGGGCTAGCGTCTTGGACTGGGGCCACGTTCGCCTCTTTTCACCCTGGCGATTCAACGTGGACAAGGCCGCGGTGCGGGTTCTCGAAACGAGCGGATGGGCGCCTCCGCCTCCGGATGATCTCCCCACCGGGGACGAGTTCCATCACGCATATCTACGCGCGCTCGCTCGGCTGGGGCCCATTCGCGACCGCCTTCGCCTCGATCGACGCGTCGTCGCGATCTCTCGTCGCGGTGTCGACAAGGTCCGTAGCGCCGACCGCGGCGACGTGCCGTTTCTCGTCAGGACGCAGAGCGCGACGGGGACCATCGAAGACTTCGCGGCGCGCGGGGTGATCGATGCCTCCGGTACCTGGGCGTCGCCGAATCCTCTCGGTGCCGCGGGCATCGCGGCGATAGGCGAGGCCGCGTGTGGGGCACGCATCCACTACGGGGTGCCGGACGTCCTCGACGAGCATCGTGGCCGGTACGCGGGCAAGACCACTCTGGTCGTGGGCGCGGGTCACTCGGCGGCGAACAGCATCCTGGGGCTGGCCGAGCTCGCCAGAGCGAATCCCAAGACGGCGATCCGCTTGGCAACCCGAGGGGAGAATCTTGCGCGCGTCTTCGGTGGCGGCGACGCCGACGCCTTGCCCGCGCGAGGAAGACTCGGCGTGAAGCTTCGGGCGCTCTACGAAAGCGGTGCCCTGTCGCTCGTTTCCAGCTTCCGCATCGAGTCGGTGCGCGAGGGCTCCGGCAAGCTCGAAGTGGAGGGGACGCGAGCGGGCGAGCCCTTGGTAATGACCGGGATCGATTCGATCATCGTCGCCACGGGCCAACGTCCGGATCTCGCCGTCACCCGCGAGCTCCGACTCTCCCTCGATCCGGCTCTCGAATGTGCCGCTGCCCTCGCGCCGCTCATCGATCCCAACCAGCACAGCTGTGGGACCGTCCGCCCCCACGGAGCGCGAGAACTCGCTCACCCGGAGCCGGGCTTCTACACCATCGGCAGCAAGAGCTACGGCAGGGCGCCCACGTTTCTCCTTGCGACCGGCTACGAACAAGCGCGCTCCGTGGTCGCGATGCTGGCGGGTGATCATCAAGCCGCGTTGCGCGTCGAGCTCGAGCTTCCCGAGACGGGCGTCTGCAACAGCGACCTGGGCGAGGCGGGCGGCAGTTGCTGCGCTGCGGAGAGCCAAGCGTGTTGCTGAGCGCCCAGAGCGTCACGCTATCGACTTCCTCACGCGGCTGGGCGTCGGTACTCGGGCTCTCGGTCGACCAGCTCACCACCTGGGGCGTTCTCTACTACTCCTACGGCGTTCTCGCGGCCCCCATGGCAAGAGACATGGGCGTGTCGAGTCGATTCGTGGCGGGGGCGTTCTCTCTTGCGCTGCTCGTCTCGGCGGTGCTCGCGCGGAGGGTCGGGCGCGTGTTGGATCGCGAAGGACCGCGCGTGGTTCTCCTCGCCGGAGCTACCGTAGGGACGCTCACCTTCGCTGGCTTGGGCGTGGTCCGAGGAGAAGTCGCTGTCTTGCTCGCATTTGCGGCGCTCGGGGCCGCGCAGTCCCTCGGGCTCTACGAGCCCGCGTTTCGCGCGATCGTGGGCTGGTTTCCCGAGGAGCGGGAACGCTCGCGGGCGCTCCTGGTGCTCACCAGCGTCGCGGGGCTGGCGAGCACGGTGTTTCTGCCGCTCTCGGCGTTGCTCGTGAACCGATTCGGTTCGCGGACCACCGCGCTGATCCTCGCATCGCTCGTCGCCGTCGTGACCATCCCCGTGCGACTGGCCCTCCCCCCGCCGGCATCCGGCCAGGGCAACCAGTCGTCCCTGCCCACACCGGGTTCCGCCCCCGTTGCCCACTTGCTCGGGGCAGGCTTCGCGCTTCAGTCCTTCGCCTCGACCGGCGCGACGCTGTACCTGGTGTCGCACCTGCTGGATCGGGGCGAGCCGATGGCGAGGGCAGCCTTGATCGCGGGCCTCGCCGGGGCCGCCCAGGTTCCCGGTCGACTCCTGTGGTCGCCCCTCCAACGGGCGGTGGGCACCGGACTCCGGCTCCCCTTGTTGCTCGTCGTCCAGGCGGGCGCTCTGCTGGGGATCGCCATCGCGTCGGGCGCGCCCGCGCTGGTGGCGATAGCCGTTTTCGGCGCCGCCGGTGGAACGATGACGCTGGAGCGTGCCTCCGTCACCGTGGAGTGGTTCGGGCGAGACGACTTCGGCGCGTGGAGCGGCCGGATCGCCTCGACCGCGCTGCTTGCTCGCGCGGGGTCCCCGTACGCCCTCGAGGTCCTCCACGGCATCACCAGCTACGCGGTGGCGTTCGGCGTGCTTGCCGTCGTCCTCGTCGGAGGCGCGCTGATGGTCGTCCTCGCCGATCGATTCCGCAGCGGCCGGAACGCCGGCTGACCGCTTGACGACCAACCTCAGGAACCGCTCGTCTGGACGCAACGTCCCAGAAGGGGTACTCGTCCCCTCGTGGATGTGCGTGATGGACATGATCAAGAAGGCCCTGTGGCGGATCGCTGCGCGACTTCGCGAAGTGATCCATCGAGCCCAAGGAGGTCCCTGATGCGTACCCCGCTTGCACTGATGCTGCTGTGGGCCGTCGGATGCGGATCGGACCAGGCCAGCGGCGACGCGGGCGGGCCAGGTGCGGACGGGCCAGGTGCGGACGGGCTCGAGAACGACCTGGGGGCCGACGCGCAGGAAGCCCCCTGCGTGCAGGTGTCCGGAACCCCCGCGCTTGGACTCGAGCTCGTGGAAAGCGGCTTCGTCTATCCGGTGGATATCCAGACGCCGCCCGGAGACCTGCGGCTGTTCATCGTGGAGCAGGGCGGCGCCATCCGCATCATCGACGCGAACGGCGTTCGCGCCACGCCCTTCCTCGACCTCGCCGGCCAGGTCTCGACGGGGGGCGAGCAGGGGTTGCTCGGCCTGGCGTTCCACCCGGGCTACGCCGAGAACGGCCGCTTCTTCGTGAATTTTACAGACTTGGCCGGCGACACGAACATCGTCGAGTTCGCCGTGTCGGCCGATCCCAACGTCGCGGATCCGGTGGCCATAAGCCCCGTGCTGTTCGTGGACCAGCCGGCAGCGAACCACAACGGCGGCGCGCTCGCCTTCGGCCCCAACGACGGCTACCTCTACATCGCGCTGGGCGACGGCGGCGGAAGCTGTGACACCCTGGCGGACAACGGCCAGTCGGCCCTGTCGTACCTCGGCAAGATCCTGCGCATCGACGTGGACTCGGCGACTCCCTACGCGATCCCCGCGACCAATCCGTTCTTCGGCAGCCTCTCGCAGTTGAATGAGATCTGGGCCTACGGGGTGCGCAATCCCTGGCGCATCAGCTTCGACCGCGAGACCGCCGATCTGTATATCGCCGACGTCGGCCAGGGCGAGTGGGAGGAGATCGACGTGCAGCCGGCCGCGTCCGCGGGCGGCGAGAACTACGGGTGGAACGACTGGGAGGCGGACGTCTGCCAGGACGGTAGCTTCGGCACGAGCTGCAACACGGCCGCAGGCTGCTCTCAGACCGGCTTGGTATTCCCTGCGCATGCCTATCCGCACGCGTCGAGCGTGAACTGCTTCGGCGTTGGGGGGTCGGTCACCGGCGGCTACGTGTATCGAGGCTGCCGCATGCCCGGCTACCATGGAACGTACTTCTACGCCGACTACTGCTTCGCAACGGTGCACTCGTTCGAGTACGTCGGCGGCGTGGCCACCAACCTCATGGACTGGCCGAGCCTCGACGCGAGCGCATCGACGTTCGGTCAGGACGCCCTCGGCGAGATCTACATCGCCGACCACACCTCGGGGGACATCTATCGCATCACCCCGCAGTAGCCCGCGGATCGAAGGGACGGAGATGTCCGAGATCGCACAGGCTCGCGGAACCGACGCTCGCGCCGGGCGCGAGGCCCTTGTGCAGCAGCAGGATGTAGCTTCGCGGCCCGCGCTCGATGAGAAGCACGCGATCCGGCGGAGCGCAGCCGCGGAGCCCGTTTGCCCGGACCGGGACCTCATGCTAAGCGTTTCGGCAGCTCATGAAGGCGTGCTCATTGATTGTCCTTGGCCTGCTTCAAGCGTGCTCCGGTCGCAGTGCAGGCACCACGCAGCCCGGCGATGCCGACCAGGGAGCGGAACCTGGCCAAGAGCCAGCGGCTCCAGGCCAGGCGAAGCCCGACGCCCAAGTGCCTGGAGGAACCACGCAGACGTGCGCGGCCGACGCGCAGTTCGATTTCGATGTCTGGGGGGACGGGCTGTCGAGCTGGGATGGACGGCTCGTGGTGGCGGCGGCGATCGAAAACGACAGCGCCGCCGATTCGAGCCACCGCCCTGTCCTGCTGTCGAGCACCATCCAAGATGGGGCGTTCTCCTTCTTCTGCCCCCGTTCGCTTCATAGGAACAATTGGTACCCGTCGTGTGCAGTGTTCGTCGATGTTGATGGAGATGGTCGCTGCACGAGCGGCGATGCGGCGTACCAGATGCAGTACTTCGCCTGGGACGCGTACTTGCAAGTGGAGATCCCGGCCGACGGCTGGGGGACGATCTCACCGGGATCTCCCGGCCCGCCCATCGGCAGCACCGCCGGCGATTTCTGTACCGGCTACTTCGATTGATGCCAGCCGGAGAAGCCTCGTCCCGTTCCCGTCGGGCAGCTCAACGCCGCCGATTCACCGATTGTGTCGATTCACCGATTGTTGGTCGGAGCGCGCAGCTCTGCTAGCCTGACGGAGTGCCGCGCATCCGCGTGGGGATCCTCTTCGGCGGTCGTTCGGCCGAGCACGAGGTGTCGCTCCTATCGGCGCGCAACGTGCTCCTGGCGCTGGATCGATCCCGCTTCGATCCGGTGCTCATCGGCATCGACCGCGGTGGCCGCTGGTTCCTGCAAAGAGAAGCCGAGCTGCTCGCGGCGCCTTCCGATCCACGTCTGGTGAAGCTCAACGACGCCGCCCCGTGCGTCGCGCTCTTGCCGCAGCCCCCGCCCGCCGAGACGCCGGGCGACCTGCCGCGCCTGGACGTCGTGTTCCCCGTGCTGCACGGCCCAATGGGCGAGGACGGCACGGTGCAGGGGCTGCTCGATCTGGCCGACCTCGCCTACGTGGGCGCGGGAGTGCTGGGCTCGGCCGTGGGCATGGACAAGCATGTGATGAAGCGGCTCTTGCGCGACGCCGGCATCCCCACGCCGGACTTCCGCGTGGTTCGCAAGGCCGACTTTGAGCGCGATCCGCAGGCGGCCTGTGCGCTGGCCGCCGAGCTCGGCTTCCCGCTCTTCACCAAGCCCGCCAACCTCGGTTCTTCGGTGGGCATCCGCCGGGTGACGCGGCGCGAAGACGTTTCCGAGGCGCTGCGCCACGCGCTGGAGTTCGACCTCAAGGCCTTGGCCGAGGCGGGCGTGACCGGCCGTGAGATCGAGTGCTCGGTGCTCGGCAACGATGAGCCTATCGCGTCGGTCCCCGGCGAGATCGTCGTCCATCACCAGGACGGCTTCTACTCGTACGACGCCAAGTACGTCGACGAGAACGGCGCCGGGCTCGAGATCCCAGCCAAGCTCGATGCCGCGCAGATCCGCGCCGTGCAGGACCTGGCGGTCCGCGCCTTCCTGGCGCTGGAGTGCTCGGGGATGGCGCGCGTCGATTTCTTCCTGGCCACCGACGGGACGCTGCGGGTCAACGAGATCAACACCATCCCCGGCTTCACCGCCATCTCGATGTATCCCAAGCTCTGGGAGGCCAGCGGCATCGGTCCGACCGAGCTTACCAGCCGGCTCATCGACCTGGCGCTGGAGCGGCACGCCCGGCGGCGCGCGCTGAAGACCAGCTACGAGTTTCGCTAGTAGGCTGCGGAAAAACGCGCGCGGAGTTTCTCCGCAGAACCTGCTACTCTGGTCCGTCGGAGATCGGATAGCAGGGTACGCTGAAAAACATGCTTCGCATTCGTTTTTCAGCGCCCTGCTAGTGTCCTGTCCCAGAAATTAGTTGACAAATGTGATTCCGTCGGTAAACTGGTGCCTATGAAGAAGGCAA
>Ga0247727_10016740_pt1 | contig 11782 bp, 14 predicted proteins | sample WisWelCaveWW1625_FD_202498 | JGI IMG/M metagenome (GOLD analysis project Ga0247727, IMG submission 202498) | Biofilm microbial communities from Wishing Well Cave, Virginia, United States - WW16-25 | ecosystem: Environmental > Aquatic > Deep subsurface > Groundwater > Cave microbial mat | place...
GGGCACAGGCCAATTTCGCAATTTTACCTTGTTTTTCGCGGTCATGAAGCACGCTCTTATATATTCATTCACACTGAATTCGGGATTAACATTTTTTAAAACTCTAACTTAACATTGTCAAGCTAATTAAAGGATTCTTAATTAGGTTGGAACTGAATGTTTACCAGTGATCGTGTTGGTGCATTCGTGGCTGGCCGAATTGAAACGCTACGGCCTTGATTGGGGCCGGGAAGTGGAAGCGTTTTTTGACATCTACTTCGGCGATGGCATGAAAGCCGCGTGGCGACCCAACGAGAGTCGAGTGGTTCACAACGAGAATGACATCGATCTGCGTGATCTGATATCGCGGCAGCGGCGGGATAAAGAAGAATCATTGTTTTTTATCCCCGCACAACGAGTCTTGACCTTGCGTGATGGCTGGCCGCGTCCATTCACTGATTATAATTCTGGCGACCCATTTGCTGTGCGCGAATTTAGCGAAAAGCTCCGGCTGCTGATGGAAGAAAAAGAGTTCCGGTCGACTTCTCAACTCTTTCCTCAATCCAAGCGCCTCAAGCGCGAGTTCCGTGAAGCCTTGCAGAAGACGATATTCACCGGCTTTGGCCTCGCCGTGGACAAATACCGCTCTCAAAAGCGATTGGTGCTTGACGGACAAAACACGGCGTTGCCCTACATGGTGTGGTCGGCTGGGCAGCGAGAATTTGTGCCATTGCTGCTCGGTTTCTACTGGCTGTTGCCGCCTGCACGAGGAAAGCGGCGCGCCGCGTTGGAATGGGTCGTGATTGAAGAATTGGAAATGGGGTTGCACCCATTGGCCATCGAAGTGGCATTGCTTCTCATGCTTGACTTGTTGGCACGCGGATACAAAGTCTGTCTCTCCACGCATTCAGTGCACGTTCTGGAACTCATCTGGGCGCTGCGCGTGTTTCAGGAACATCACGCCAAGCCGGAAGATTTCCTGGACCTGTTTAAGACCCGGAAATCACCGCAGATGCTGAAGCTGGCCAAAGACGTCCTCGGCAAAATCGCGAAGGTTTATTATTTCGAACAAAAAACCGGTGAGACGCGCGATATTTCAGCATTGGATCCCGGCTCTGCTCAAAACGGACGCTCCTCAGCTCGATACGATGCCGCGAGAGTTTGTGTGGATTGCGTCTGGTATGGTGGCGATGCAGCCCAGCAGTCCACAACGGAAAAAATTGGCTGAATGCGGCTTGGTGTTCGCAGGAAGTCGCTACGTCATCAAGCCCTGAAAAAAAATGATAACGCGAAAAAAACCATCACGCGAGCGCATGTTAAAAAAAGCTAAATCGAAAAATCGGAACAAGGCACTCTTGAGTTCTTTTACTGAGCAAAAAACAAAACCTTCCTCGCTAAAGTTAACTCCCGCAGAAATCATCCGCGACTATCGCCTCGCCTTTCAAAGCCGGCAAGTGAGTCTCATTGGCCGCAAAGAAGTGATGGCCAGCAAGGCCAAGTTCGGCATCTTCGGCGACGGCAAAGAAATCCCGCAGCTCGCGCTCGCCAGAGCTTTTCGCCAGGGCGATTTTCGCTCGGGCTATTATCGCGACCAGACGCTGATCTTTGCGCTCGGCATGCACACGATGCAGGAATATTTTGCGCAACTATACGCGCATGCCGACGTCGAGGCCGAGCCCGCCAGCGCCGGGCGCGCGATGAATGCGCATTTCGGCACGCGCAGCCTGAGCCCCGACGGCAGTTGGAAAAATCTGATGGAAATGCACAACTGCTCCGCGGATGTTTCGCCCACCGGCTCGCAAATGCCCCGCCTCGTCGGACTCGGTTATGCCTCGCGTCTGTATCGCGAATTGCAAGAGCTGCAGCATCTCAAGAAATTTTCAAATACCGGCAACGAAATTGCTTTCGGCACCATCGGCAATGCGACCTGCGCCGAAGGCATGTTGTGGGAATCCATCAACGCGATCGGCGTGCTCAAAGCGCCGGTGCTGCTGTCGATCTGGGATGATGAGTACGGCATCTCCGTGCACAACGAGCAGCAAATGACCAAAGCTGACATGTCAGAATTGTTGAAAGGCTTTCAGCGTAAAAAGGGGACGCGCGACGGCTTCGATCTTTACACCGTCAAAGGCTGGGATTATCCGGCGCTGGTTGAAACCTATTTGCAGGCCGCCGAGATCGTTCGGCGCGAACATGTTCCCACGATTGTTCATGTTGTCGAAATTAATCAGCCGCAGGGCCATTCGACTTCGGGAAGCCACGAGCGCTATAAATCCAAAGAACGCCTGCAATGGGAGGAAGAATTTGACGGCATCAAAAAAATGCGCGAGTGGATCATCGCGGCAGGCATTGCGACGGCGGAGGAATTAAATGGTTTCGAAGCAGAAGATGTGAAATTTGTCGTGAGCATCCGCGACCAGGCGTGGCAAGCTTATCAATCGCCGATTCGCACGGAGCGGCAGGAAGCCGCGAAGATGATTGATGAAATGGCGCAAAACTCGGCGCAGCCAGTCGAATTGCAGCGCATTAAAAACTCTTTGCTGGCAATTCCGAATCCGTTGCGCCGTGATATCATGGTTTCCATTCGCGAAGCGCTCATCGCCACGCGCGAAGAAAATCTCGCTGCAAAACAAAACCTCATCGTGTGGAAACAAAAATATGAGGCGCTCAACACCGAGCGCTACGGCTCGCATCTTTATAACGAGGCCGCCGATTCGGCGCTGCGTGTTGCGGAGAGCAAACCGATCTATTCGGAAAAATCTCCAACCGTAAACGGGTTTGAAGTTTTGAATGCCTGTTTTGATGCGGCGCTGGGCCGCGATCCGCGCGTCATCGCATTCGGCGAAGACGTCGGCAAGCTCGGCGACGTTAATCAGGGCTTCAAAGGCCTGCAGGAAAAATACGGCGAGCTGCGCGTTTCTGACACCGGCATTCGCGAATGCACAATCATCGGGCAGGCCATCGGCATGGCGATGCGCGGACTGCGTCCGATTGCCGAGATTCAATATCTCGATTATATTTTGTACGCGCTGCAAATTCTCTCCGATGATCTCGCGACGGTGCAATGGCGCACCCGCGGCGGCCAGAAAGCGCCGGTCATCGTGCGCACGCGCGGCCATCGTCTCGAAGGCATCTGGCATGCCGGTTCGCTCATGGCCGGACTCATTCATCTCGTGCGCGGCATGCACCTGCTCGTCCCGCGCAACATGACGCAGGCCGCCGGTTTTTATAACACGCTGCTGCGCGCGGAAGATCCAGCCATCGTCGTCGAAGTGTTGAATGGCTATCGCATTAAAGAAAGAGTGCCCGACAACATCGGCGAATTCACCGTGCCGCTGGGAATCCCCGAAATTCTTCGTGCCGGTAAAGATGTCACCGTCGTGACGTACGGCGCATGTTGCCGCCTCGTTATGGAAGCCGCGGATTTGTTGGGCAAAATGAGCATCGCCGTTGAAGTGGTCGACGTGCAATCGCTGCTGCCATTTGATCTTCACGGCGTGATTGGCGCGTCGCTCAAAAAAACAAATCGCATCGTTTTCATCGATGAAGACGTTCCGGGCGGCACCACGGCTTACATGATGCAGGAAGTTTTGGAAAAACAAAACGGCTATCGCTGGCTGGATTCCGCCCCGCGCACGTTGCCCGGCAAAGCGCATCGCCCCGCTTACGGCTCCGACGGCGATTACTGGTCGAAGCCGAACGTCGAAACCATTTTCGAGACGGTTTATGAAATGATGCACGAAACGAGTCCGCAGAAATTTCCGTTGTTTTATTAATCTTTCCGTCCCGCGACTTGACTTGGTTTTCTGAAACAATTTGTGTATCTTCAGTTTGGTTTTCTTCAATTGAATAGAGAAAACGAAAATGCTTTAAGATTACGGAGCCTGCCGTGATTTTTGAGGAAATTATCTGGTTTGATGCATTGTTGATAAACTGGCGTGGAAGCATCGTGTGGTGCCGTCAGAGGTTGAAGAAATTTTGGAGTCTTGCCGGGCTTTACATTTATGGAACCAGAAGGGAAAAATTGAAGGTGAAGATGTCTACAACGCTTTGGGAAAAACAGAGGCGGGACGATATTTATCGGTCTTTTACATCAAAAAACTTGGCAATCGCGCCTTGATTATTTCAGCGCGAGACATGAAACAAAATGAGAGACGGCGTTATGGCAAGAAATAGCAAAAAAATTGCGCTTCCAGAAAATATGACGATTAAAGAAGCTTCGGAATTTTTTGATGCGCACAGCCTGCTTGAATTTGATGGCACGGAGGAAGTCGAAGTCAAATTCAAGCTGAAAAAGAAACATTATGTCGGCATTAACCGCGAGATATTTAAAAAAGTGGAAGCACAGGCGCGTCGCCAAAAGGTAAGCGCAGAAAATTTGCTTGAAAGTTGGATAGCGGAAAAGGTTCAGTGAGCTTACTGAAGAACGTATGACACGCATTGTCTGGCTAACCGATATTCATCTGGAATTTCTCAAGCCCGATGAAGTGCCCGCCTTTGTTGACCATCTCGCCGATGCCATGCCGGACGTCGTGCTCATCGGCGGCGATACGGGCATTGCCTCGAACTTCGCCTCATTTCTTCAAATCATCGCGACGCGTATAAAATGTCCGATATACTTCGTGCTCGGCAATCACGATTTTTATCGCGGCTCCATTGCGCAAGGCCGAGCCATTGCCGCGCAACTGACAAAATCAGAACCGCGGCTGCGCTGGCTATCGACGCAGGGCGTCGTACAGATAACCAAGACGACGGGGTTGCTTGGACACGATTCCTGGGCGGATGGCCGGCTCGGTAATGGGAGCGCCTCGCAAGTGGAGTTGAATGACTATCATCTGATCGAGGAATTAACCGGTCTGTCACGGCGAGATCGTTTCAAGCAACTTGCCAAACTCGGCGATCAAGCCGCCGAGCACTTTCGGAATTTTTTGCCGGAAGCCTCCGCACGTTTTAAAAACATCATCCTGTTAACCCACGTGCCGCCCTTTCGCGAGGCCTGCTGGCATGAAGGCCGAATCTCGAACGATGAATATCTGCCGCATTTCGCCTGTAAAGCCGTGGGAGACGTATTGGTCAACGTCATGAAAGAACACCCCGAGTGCAAATTGACGGTGTTGTGTGGACACACGCACAGCCCGGGCGTCGCGAACCTCTTGCCGAATCTTCAGGTGAAGACCGGCAGCGCCGAATATGGCCGTCCGCGCTTGCAGGAGTTGATGATCATCGAGTGAACTGAAAGCGAACTTGACATTGCAGCGCAAGTTGCGTATCTTTCGAGTATGAAAATACCGGAACCCGAAAAAATCAAACAATGGTGTCAAGCCCGCGAAATCGACCTGTGCATTCTCTTCGGTTCGCAGGCGACCGGAAAAACTCACGCCAACAGCGACGTCGATATTGCGCTGTTTTCTGCGACCAATCCCAATTTGCGCAAACACTTGCTGCATTTGATCGGCGAGGCGGAAGATCGTTTCGGCGATCCGATTGATTTAGTGATTATTGAGGAAGATACCGATCCGGTTTTGCGGTTGGAAGTTTTTCAACATGGCAAACCCCTGTACGAATCACAGCCGGGGTTGTTTATCGAGCAGAAAATTCTTGCCGTCAAAATTTACGACGACACCGAGCCTTTGCGGCGCATTCGAGATCGTGTCTTAGCCCAACGCATTCTCGCCCTTAAATACGTTGATAAAACGAAGTTCGCCATCAACCCAAGCCTGAGCAGTTGACACTTCCTTTCTCGTTCTTGCTCTTCTTTTTCTAATCTCCGTAAATGGGCCGTCGGCGTTACGCGGCTTCCGTCCATTCGTATCGATCATATCTTTCCTCGGTCATTGTACTCAGCAGCGGAATTTTCACAATATCCTCATCCCCCAGTTTTTTTCTCAAGAACCAATAGAGGTTATCTTCTCTTTCCGTCTCCTCCCATTCCTCGAATCCCTTGCCGGCTACCACAATGACGTGAATGTTATCGGCAATTCCGCTTGGGGCCACTTTGACCAATGAAAGCTCGACTTGCGGATATTGGGCGGCCCATTCCTGAATAGCTTGCTTGATTTTTTCGATCAGCATTCTTTGTCGCATGATGACGCCTCATAAAGTTGATAGAAAAGTGACTATTCCACTGGCAGGATCGAAAAGTGCACGGTGAATTTTATTGGATATTGCCTTGTTTATCACCGCCTTTTCGTAACGCAATTCCGTAGACCAGTGGTTGAGTACAAGGCCAAAGTTTCGATATAAATCAGGCTTGCCTTCAAAGGTTTTGCGCAAGCCCGAACAGTGCAACAATAGCTCAAGATCGTGAACCTGAAAAATACGCGGCAATTTCGGCTCGTTAAGCTTTTTGCAAATGGCTATTTTTAAGGCGAGCTCAACCACGAAACCGGCGTGCAAAACAGCGCCTTGCCATTGTCCTGCAGCGTGGAGAATTTCATATTCTTCCTTGCGCATCTGAAAAGCTTCCTCAAGCGTCGCCATATCTTGTGGAATAAATTTGGCAGCCATCGCCCCTCCTCAAGCATTAATGTTAATCTGTTTTAAATCAAACTAATAAATATTGGTAATTTTTCAAAGCAAAAAATTAAGACAAGCCGTCTAGGTTACGTTACGTTTTACGCCTTACGTTTCACGCCTTACGTTTTTCGCTTCTTCTTCTTCGCCGCCGGAAACAAAATGTTGTTCAAAATCAGCCGATAGCCGGGCGAGTTTTTGTGCAATGAAAGCTGCGTCGGCGGATCGTAAACCATGTGCTGATAATCTTCCGGATCGTGCCCGCCGTAAAACGTGAACGTCCCGCGGCCGAGATTGCCGTGGAGATATTTCACCTCTTCCGAATTGGGCACCTCGCCTAAAATCGTCACCGCCTTTTTGATGAGCCCGCGTTTGAAGCCCGTGGTTTGTCCCATGAAACCGTTCACGACGGAAACGTGATCCTGCGTGAGCATCGTCGGCACCGGATCGTATTTGGCGGAAAATTCAAAGAGCGTGAAATAATCCGCGTCGGCGCTGCGCACGCGCGGGTTCGTGCTCGGCGGAAAATCGATGTCCGAAAACTCATACACCAGTGGATTCATCTCCAGCCGGAAATTTTCAAACGCGAACGTCTGCGAATAATCCAGCTCGCCCTGCGCATTCGGCGAGGGCGGATCGCCGTCAAAAATACTTGCACAGATGTCGGTATTTTGCGCTGCCAGGCCGAGATCGATCGTATCCGTCGCCGAGCACATCGCAAACACGAAACCGCCGCGCGCCACATAGTCTTTAATCGCCTTCGCCACCGTTCGTTTCAGCTCAGACACTTTGTTGAATCCCAGCTTTTTAGCCGTCTCTTCGTTCTTCGCGACTTCTTCCTGATACCACGGCGTTGCGTTGAAGCTCGCATAAAATCGCCCGTACTGTCCGGTGAAATCTTCGTGATGCAAATGCAGCCAGTCATATTTCTCCAGCTCGCCGCGCAACACTTCCTCATCCCACACGGTTTTGTAGGGGATCTCAGCGTAGGTCAACGCCAATGTCACGGCATCATCCCAAACCTGCTTATTCTGCGGCGTGTAAATGCCGATAGCCGGCGCTTTCTCCAGCATCACCACTTCCATGTTGCCGGCTTCGATCTCGGCGTAAATCTGCGCCACTTCGCCGCCGCCCACCGTTGAAAACGCCACGCCGCGCACGCGACACTCGCGTTCGATTTCCGCCTGATAATCCAGCAGAAACGAGCCGCCGCGATAATTGAGCAGCCACTCGACATTCACGCCGTGATCGAGCGCCCAGTACGCGACGCCGTACGCTTTGAGATGGTCGGTTTGTTTGAGATCCATGTGGATGAACAGCTTCTGGCTCCATGCTGATGAAGCGAAGAGCCAGCCTCCTCCGACAGCCATGATCAACAACATGAGACGACGCATATTGGGTTTTCCTGCTTTGTGAAAAAGCCAGCGCTTAAAGAGTTTGAATCTCGTGCTTGGTAATTAAAATTTCTTTTTGCTGAAAAATTTCTTTAAGCGTTTCCTTGTAATCTCTGAAAAATTTTTCCATCTTGTCGTCATCGGAAGTGATGATCTCCAGCTTGATGACCATGTCTTTATATTCGACGCCTTGATGAATCCAAGTTCCCTCAAATGGCGCCGCCGTTGAACTCATGGTGAGCCCGCCAAATAGCGCCGAAAGCGTAGCTTTGACTTGACGGAATTTTTCATCTTCTATATCCGTCCCATCATTGTATTTTAGGGGCAAATACACTTCATATTTCCGCATCGCTATACGCCCTCGGCTGAGTCAGTTTTACGTCATTAGGTTTGAGTTTTTTGTAGCGAATTTTGTGTTTGTCGAGAAGTTTGAGCTGATCTTTATTGACGATATAGACGTTATCAGGCAGACATTTTACGCTGCCATTCGTCATCAAAAGATAAAGCCCTTTGGCATCTTGTTCTTCAGGGATTTTAATGTAAGTCATGGTTAGCTCTCACAATAAAAACGGTTCAACTACGTTCAGGAATTTTCAAGCCGCGACGACGCGCTTCCAATAGCGCAATTGCTTTCACAATAGCGAAGTCAAGTCCCTTGTCAATCAGCGCGCTAAAAGCACTCTTCCCTGTTGCAGTTAACTCGCCTTCCGTGTTGGCGTTTCGGAGCTTGTTCACCAGACGGCGCCGCTTGGAATCGTAACGAAATTGCGCAATCGCGCGAATAAGCTCATCAGAGAGTTCTCGGACACTTTGCAAAGCTTTGTCAACCTGCTGGTTGGATGAAAAATCTGCGTGCGCGAGGACATCCGTGGCAATATCAGCCATCAACGCTTCGACCATTCGCGTTTTTAAATAAGCCGGAGCGGTTTTGCCATTGCGTCGAGCGACAACAGCGATGTCGTTGGCTAACGCTGCGGGCGGCAGGAGTGGCGCGGTAAATTGCATGGATTTTTGTCAAGTTGATGAATTAGAAAGCGACGACGTTTTTTGCCTTACACGAAAATAAGCAAAAATCACTTTAAAAGCAACGGCGGTTTTTAGATGTATGCTCCTGCATGATGACACGTTCTCCGCTTAAAGCGTTTTGACCTCTTGCATGGTGATCAAGATTTCCTCATCGCTGTACGCTTTCGGCTGGGTTAACTTCACATCCTGCGGTTTGAGCTTTTTATAACGAATTTTGTGTTTGTCAAGCAACTCAAGCTGGTCCTTATTGACAACGTACACATTATCTGGCAGACATTTCACAGTGCCATTGGTCATAAGAAGATAAAATCCTTTGACATCGTGTTTTTCGGATATTTTGATATAGATCATGGTGATTGTTCTATTTATTAGTCACCTTGCCTGATGTGGCTCTCCCTAACGATTTTGATTCTTGGCCTTGCGAGATTTTTCCCATTTGGTCTTTACATGAGTTATCCATTCATCCATTGTAAAGAGCCTGGTTGTTTTGTTCCCGTCTTCGAGCGTTACTTGTTCAATAATAAAAGCGCCTTTCCGGTTAAGCTCTTTTTCGTTATTTAAAGGTTGATATTGAACTGGATGCGAAGCGATTGAAAACCTTTCTTTTTCATACATTGAAATGAGCCATATCCCGTCTTTTCCCGCTGCATATCGAATATCTGTTGACACACCTGAATTTTTTCGAATCGGCGCCATCCGTACAGCAAAGCTTTTTCCCTCTTGTAACTCAATCTCCTTGAGCGTATTCTTGAAAATTTTGCGAACCTTGATGTAAGCCATGTCGTAGCCGTCAAGCGCGTCTGAAATAGTTTCATCGGTTTTAATTATTTTACCGCTGATAATAATTGGGCAATCTTGAGCGTAGACCTCGGGAGCGACGGCTATCCAACAGGCCAATGCTTGTATGCCTGCAATCAAGACGCTTATCAATATAAAACATAATGTGAATTTATATTTCATGGCTTCATCCCTGTTATTCCGGGGTTGCAAGATCCCAGTCGGGCCGACTGGGTTACGACGACTTGTTCTTCTCCGCCAGTTCTCTCGCCCGCCGCCGCGCTTCTTCCAAAAATAAACTCTGCGGATAATCTTTCAACAGTTGTTCGTAGAGTGACTGCGCCTGCCGCAAATCGCGCAGGCCGGTTTCATGCACTTCCGCCAGCCGAAACAGCGCGCGGTCGCCCACGACGCTCGCCGGATAGTCGCTGAGAATTTTCCGAAAGCGCGCGAGGGACTCGTCGTATTTCTGCTGTCCCGCATACAGATTGCCGAGGCTAAACAAGGCCTGCGGTGAAATATTGGATTCCGGAAAATGTTTGAGCAGGCTTTCCAGTGTGTCAACGGCAGCCGTAGAGTGGTATTGCGCATTCGCATACTCGGCGCGCGCGAAGCTCAACAAAGCGCCCGCGGAATCCGCCATATTCGCATCGAGCAACAGCAGCAACTCCAGCGCGTCGTTGACCATGCTCTCGGCTTCGTTTTCAGTTCTTTCCGCATTGACGATCGGCTCCAACAAATTTTTCGTCGCGCTAAAACGGCCCTGATAAAACGCCAGTCGGGCTTCGCGATAATTGACTTTATCGACAATGAGTTGATTGTTGCGCCCCATTTGGCGGGCTTTCTCGTACCACGCGGTTGCTTGCTTCTCATCACCGAACGCGAGGTAGCAATCGCCGAGACGGAACAGCGCTTCGAGTCTTTCGTTGCCGCCGACTTGCGCGAAGCGCTCGTTGATTTGCGTGTAAATCGTGATCGCGCTTCTTACGTCGCGCAAATTTTCAAAAAGAATTTCACCCTGCGCCAGCAGGCCGCGCAGCGCCCACGGGTTGCGATTGCCGGGAGCTTTCTCAATCACGCCGGCAAATGCGATTTGCGCATCGGCGTATTTGCCCTGCCCCTGCAAGCTTTGTCCGAATCCGAATTGCGCCGGCAAAACGTACGGTGAATTTGGCAACTCGCGCAAAATAATTTGATACGCTTGCTCGGCGAAAGCGAACGCGCCGGCATTCCGCGCCTGCTCGGCAAAAGAAAAAATCTCGCTGCCGACATTCGCTTTATCCGCCGCGCTGCTGAGACGCTCGAGCGTTTGATATGCCTGCAGCGAGCGGCCATATTCCCGCCCCTGCATGAAAATGCCGGCCAGCAAACGCTGCAACGACGGCGCCTGCGAAGATTGCGGCAGCGCCGCTTCAATGGCCTTGGCGACCGCGTCGAGATTCTTTGCATCATCGCGCGTCATCTCATTCATCTTGCTCTGCACGAACGGAAACTGGCGCGGGTTCGCCTCGAGAAAGCGCAGATACTCCGCGGTCGCCGCCGCGTAATTCACGCGCAACGTGTAGAGATTGGCCAGTTCCAACACAAAGAGCGAAGGATTGTGCAATTGCTGCCGCGCCTCCAAATATATTTGCATGACTTCATCATACGCGCGATTTTCCACGAGCACATTGGCGACCAAAGCGTAAGCGCCGGGCTGTGGATATTTTTGCAACAGCTCTTTCCACATCGCCTGCGCTCTGGCCGCCTGACCGCGTTTAAATTCCACGTCGCCAAGATCGACACGCGCATTGAGATCGTCAATCACTTCCAACCGGCGATTGATGGCCGCGGTCCAATCGTCATAACGCCGCAGTTGCGCCAACATCCGCTTGAGCCCGAAATAATAATTGCCGTTGCGCGGATCGGCATTAAAAAGATTTCTGTAAATCTCCGCCGCGCGGTCGAATTGGCCCATTCGCTCAAAATCCTGCGCCAGTCTAAACTGTGCCGCGCTTTGCTGCGGCGTTTGGCTGAATGCGGCAACGGTTAAAAAGCAAAATGCGAAAATTAAAACGCGACAATACATTTTTAAATTTTGCAACGAAAAGAGA
>Ga0247727_10016741_pt1 | contig 11782 bp, 12 predicted proteins | sample WisWelCaveWW1625_FD_202498 | JGI IMG/M metagenome (GOLD analysis project Ga0247727, IMG submission 202498) | Biofilm microbial communities from Wishing Well Cave, Virginia, United States - WW16-25 | ecosystem: Environmental > Aquatic > Deep subsurface > Groundwater > Cave microbial mat | place...
CAAAACAATCCTATTGCCGCCATGATTGCCAGCCGCCAGCCGCCAGCCGAGTATGCCACTGCCGCAAACCACAGGATAACAACCGGCCAGGGCAACAATGAGGTGAACAACTCGCGAAGTGGCGTCATCAAGTAAATGGTCAGGAAGTCGCTCAAGGGACCCGTGCCGATTGCCAGGCCGCCAATCTCATACAGGTTATCGCGCATCCAAACCACCGCCGCATCCACTGGCACATCCAGCCGCCAGTTCCACTCAGCCGGGAACTCAGTCATCCCCGAGGCCAGGGCATTGAAGATCACCACAATCGCGAAGACGATCAACCCATCAATCAGAAAAGTATAGGGCAACAGAGATTCAAGGATCGACTCCTCGCTCAGGCCTGGCCGGAAGCGATTCATCACTTTGGCATACCAGCGAACAGGCAACTCAAGAAAATTGGGCAATCTGGGGTAACGTTTATCAACAAAGGTAAAATCAAACCTGCTCACCGCGCCGCTTAAACGATCGAGCAGAATAGCTAAAAACACGATTGCCATCCCGGCTTCAAAGCCATCACCCACTTTGAGCCGTTGCAGAGAATTCGTCACCTCTTTGCCCAGCCCGCCCGCGCCAATGAGCGCCGCAATAACGACAATGCCGAGCGCCATCATGATCGTCTGATTCACGCCGGTCATAATCGCAGGCAAAGCCAGCGGCAGTTCCACTTTCAACAACATTTGCCGAGGCGTTGAGCCAAAGGAGCGGGCCGCTTCAATCGTCACTGGCTGTACCTGTCGAACGCCAAGCGTGGTCAGGCGGATGGCGGGTGGGAGCGCAAAAATGACAGTGGCGACCACTCCCGGCACACGGCCTACGCCAAAGAACAGCAACACCGGGATAAGGTAAACAAAGGCGGGCATGGTTTGCATGCCGTCGAGAATGGGCCGGATGACGGCTTCAAACCTGGGGGTGTGGGCGGCCAGGACGCCCAGCGGGATGCCGATAAGGAGTGAGATAAACACCGACATCGCCATCAGGGCCAGCGTCTGCATACTTTCCGTCCACAGCCCGCTCAACCCGCAGAACAACAACCCGCCCAGACACACCGCCGCCACCGGCCAACCGCCAAAGAAGTACCCCAGTATTCCGAATACGATCAGAACACCGAACCACGGCAGGCCAACCAAAAAATCTTCCGCTACGCGCAAACAAAATTCAATCAGGTTGCTGAGCGGATCAAAGATGAGGAAGAAAATCGGATGGGTGGCGCGATTGGCGATGACCCAGATTTGAAAGTTGTCAATCGGTTGGCGGAGGCCAAGGTTCCACGTTTCCGGGAATGAGACGGCGGAGGCCGGGTCGGGTTGGAGCCAGACGAAAGCAGTGACGGCGGCGGCGATGGCGATCACCGCGCCCCAGAAGAAAATCGGTCGCCAGGGGATATTCGTTTCGAGGGGTAATGTCCGGGAGCCTATCATTGGTCACTCCATAAAGGCTTGTCACCAGAAACCAGGTTTCTCGAAGCCGAAGGCCCGAAACCTGGTTTCTAAATCACTCCATGAGGGCTTGCATCACAATCGTGCGATCCACGTAACCAAGTACCGTTTGTGCATCGTCCACCACCGGCACCGGCAAATCGCTGGCGGCAACAAGAGGCAAAGCATCTTCAAGTTTGGAGTCGGGATGTATCATGCGGTCATCGAGTTGGAGTTTGTGACCGTCGGGGTAGGGTTTCATCACCACCCGCGCTTTCAGCACTTTGGCCCGCGGCGCATCTTTGGTGAAGGCGCGGACGTAATCAGTCTTCGGGTCGAGCACCAGTTCTTCGGGCGTGCCGACTTGTACAAATTCGCCGTCCTTCATAATGGCGATTTGATCGCCCAGCTTGAGGGCTTCGGCGAAGTCGTGGGTGATGAACATGATGGTTTTGTGCATCACCGTTTGCAGGCGGATGAGTTCGTCCTGCATCTCACGGCGGATGAGGGGATCGAGGGCGCTGAACGGCTCGTCGAAAAGTAGAATCTCCGGGTCAACCGCCAGGGCCCGGGCCAGCCCGACTCGTTGTTGCATGCCGCCGCTGAGTTGTTTCGGGTATTGTCGCGCCCAGCCTTTCAGCCCCACCAATTCGATCATCTTCTCGGCTTGCTCATAGCGGCCCTTTCGGTCAACGCCCTGCACTTCGAGGCCGTAGGCCACGTTGTCAATCACCCGCCGGTGCGGGAAGAGGCCAAAGTTTTGAAACACCATGCTCACTTTACGGCGGCGCAGGGCGAGCAGTTCGCCCGCGTCCATCTGCATCACGTCGCCGCCGCCAATAATGATCTGGCCGGCAGTAGGATCGGCCAGCCGCGAGATGCAACGCACCAGCGTGGACTTGCCACTGCCCGAGAGGCCCATGACGACAAATGTCTGGGCCTTGTACACGTCGAACGACACGCCGCGCACGCCCACGACGTGGCCGGTGGTTTCAAGAATTTGAGAGCGGGTTTGTTCGGGCTTGATGGATTGGACGATGGCTTTGGGAGTCTTCCCGAAGACTTTCCAGACTTCACGGCAGGAGATTTCAGAGTTGGTGGCGGTCATCGGTTCCCTTTGCGGAGAGAGACCTTGCCAACGTCGGCAGGGGGTTATTTCAAAGTTTATGGGAAATCTGGCAAATGTCAAACAACTCGTGATTTTTCGGACGAACTTGACTTGAGTTCTCCACTTGTGTCATACTGAAACCGGATGCGCTTGGCTGGGGCATGGTTGGAAGCTGGTAGTCTAGGGCCTTGTGCCTGCGTAAGTTCGGCGCTTTTCCGGTAAGTTCGGTGCTTTTCCGAACGACGCCCACAAGGGGCTAGACCACACTCCGACAGGCTCCAAGGGGAATATATTCACACAAGGGAGGACATTTTATGACGAGAAAAGCCCACACGTTCTATTTTGCAATCGGCATTGTAGCCGGTCTGCTCCTGACGGCCTGCGCCGGGGTGGCCGCCGGCAAGATTGACCTGCCCGGCCCCAATAACACCACCTTCTTTTTCAGCCCCGTTGTGAATGTCGCCCCGGTTCCAGAGATTACGATCAAGCTGGATGTAGCGAAACCACTGGCAACGGTTGACGTGGTGAAGGATGACTGGTCAATGGATCACGTCAAGGTCAACACCCCGGCAGAGGTCAAGGAACTGGAGCCACTGACGATTCAATCGGCGGTGACGACTCAAGTTCAAAGCCAGACCCAGGTTCAGGAGCAGACCCAGACGGGCCATTTCTGCAACAGAGGCCAATAGTGGGGACAAATCCCAAACTGTGGTAAGATCGTCAACGTTATGGTTTTGCGTTTGCCCCTTGCCGCCAGACCCTTTTGTGGGCTGGCGGCATTTTAATTAAAGGAACGCCTCATGCGATTTAAAGTTGGTGAACGGGTCGTTCACCCGGCTCATGGTATAGGCCAGATCGTCCAGATCGAAGAGAAGCGGCTCTTTGGCGAAGAGGCCCGTCTCTACTACGAAGTCGCCACCCAGAAGAATACCGTTTGGGTGCCAGTGGAAGTGGATAAAACGGTTGGACTTCGCCCCCTGATGACTAAGGATGATCTCGCTCGCTATCGCAAGATCTTGAAAAGCCGTCCGACAAACTTGAACAAAGACCATCGCCAACGTCATCTCGAACTGGCAGACCGTTTGAAGCAAGGCTCTTTTCAGGTGATGTGCGAAGTCGTGCGCGATTTAACCGCGCGGGGCTGGCAAAAATCACTCAACGAAGCCGATACGTCTTCGCTCCGAAAGGCGCACGAACAACTCTGCCAGGAATGGGCGGCGGCAGAAGGTGTGTCCACTACTGAAGCGGCTCAGGCAATCGAAGAGCTGCTTCTGGAAACGAAGGAAAAGTACGCTTAGACCGGAGGCCCATGGCTCCGGGCAAACTGAAGAATCAAAGCGGCCTTCTGCTTGGAGGCCGCTTTTGTTTTTCGAACCGGTCAGGCAATCCGACTCTCTGTCATCCACCCGTTTCTTGCCGGGCTTGCCGCCTCTGTTCCCGACGGGCGGCCCGTTCCGCGGCGGCGGCCTCGGCGGGCGGGGCGGCCCCACCGGAAGCGGCGGCTTTGGCCGCCTCAATTTGGCGGGTGTAGCTGATCCAGTTGCCGCAATTTTCGTCATGGCCCATCATCACATCGGCGGCCAAAATCATCTTCTTGATCTCCGGCTCAATGGCGTTGGTGATGGCGCAACACATGCCGGCCGTGATCGCCATTGCCAAAAACGCACCGTTGAGGGTCGGGCGGTCAGGCATGCCAAAAGAGATGTTGGATGCGCCGCAGCAAGTGTTGACGCCCAACTCTTCACGGCACCGACGGACAATGGTGAACAAGGCTCTGCCCGCCATGCCCAGCGCGCCAATCGGCATCGCCAGTGGATCGATCAGCACATCTTCGCGCGGGATGCCGAACGACTCGGCGCGCTCGACGATCTTCTTGGCCACCGCAAAACGCACAGCCGGGTCTTCAGAGATGCCGGTGTCGTCGTTGGAGATGCCGATCACCGCGCATTTGTATTTCGCCGCCAGCGGCAGAACCACATCCAGCCGTTCATCTTCGCCCGTCACCGAGTTGAGGAGCGGCTTGCCTTTGTAGGCCGCCAGCCCGGACTCCAGAGCTTTGACGATGGACGAGTCAATGCACAGCGGCACATCCGTCACCGACTGCACAATGCGAATGGCTCCAGCCAGAATCCCCGGCTCGTCGGCCAGCGGGATGCCGGCGTTCACGTCGAGCATGTGCGCTCCGGCCTCAACCTGGGCGATGGCATCCGAGCGCACGCGATCAAAATTTCCGGCGGCCATTTCGGCGGCCAGCTTTTTGCGCCCGGTAGGGTTGATGCGCTCGCCAATGATGACGAAAGGATGATCGGGGCCGATACGGACGATTTTAGTAGGAGAGGTGAGGAGGGTTTCCATTCAAGCCTTTCTTTACCACCACGGCCCGCAGACTCAAAGTTACACAAAGATTTTCCTTGGTGTTCCTTTGTGGCGTTGAGTCTTCGTGGTTAATTTGTGTCTGCAACTTGCGAAGCGTTTGCTCCTAACGCCTCACTTTTCCGGCGTCGAGGCAACAACCCGGCCTCTTCGATGATCTCGGCCACCAGTTCTTCCTGCCGGTAGGCCATCACATGCACACCACTCACACCGGGGATTTCACGCACCTGCTGGATAATTTCGATGCACAGCTTCTTGCCTTCCACGACTTGCTTCTGTGCGCCTCTCAAACGCTCGACGACCGTATCGGGAATATGGACACCGGGCACGTTGCTCCGCATCCACTCGGCGATTTTGGCTGAACGCAAGGGGCCAACGCCGACGAGGATGAAAGCCTTTTTGTCGAAGCCCTTGTCGCATACCACTTTCATGAACTCGTGGAAGCGCGGCACATCAAAGCAATATTGGGTTTGAAAAAACTCTGCGCCCGCTTCGATCTTCTTGCCCAGTCGCAGAGGGCGAAAATCATACGGCGGCACAAACGGATTCTCGGCCGCGCCCACGAAAACTTTGGGCGGCACGTCGAGTTTGCGGCCACTGAGGAAGTGGCCTTTGTCACGCATGATGCGGACGGTCCGCAACAACGTCATCGAGTCGAGATCGAAGACGGGCTTGGCTTCGGGGTGATCGCCGGCTTGCACGCCGTCGCCGGTCAGGCACAGCACGTTCTTTACGCCCATCGCCGCGGCGCCCAGCAGGTCGCCCTGCATGGCAATACGGTTGCGGTCGCGGCACGACATCTGATAAACCGGCTCGTACCCGGCGCGGGTGAGCAGGGCGCAAATCCCGACGCTGGACATGTGGCAGTTCGCGCCCGAAGCGTCGGTGGCGTTGATGGCATCACACACCGTGGACAGCACCAGGGCGCGGTCGTACACCGCCTGCGGGTCGGCGCTGTCGGGTGGGTTGAGTTCGGCGGTGACGGCGAAACGGCCAGAGCGGAGAACGCGCTCTAAGCGCGAGCCAGAGCTATATTGAGTCACCTCGGCCATTCTACAGGACGTAGCACCCTGAGCGAAGGGCAACGGGTGCTTCTCCGTTGCCCGTAGTCGAAGGGTGCGGCCCTAGCGCGAGCGCCGCGTCCTTCGACTGCGCTCCACTTCGTTCCGCTCCGCTCAGGACGCTGATAACGCAACGTTGGAGTCACTCCACCCACCCCACCGGCGCTTTCTTCGACTCACCCGTCACATCATTGATCCATGCCGAGGTGTTTTGCAAGCGACGATTGACCGGCGGCAGGACGCGCAACATCTCCGGGCCGTAGAGCGGCATCGCTTTGGATCGTTCCCAGGCCTGCACCCACACACATGGCATCTCCGGTTTGATCTCGCAGTGGCCGTCGGCGCGCACGCCGCCGCACGGCCCGTTGCGCAAATTCTTGGGGCAATTCATCGGACAGGTCATGCCTGTGCTGTGCAGAACGCACTGCCCGCACATCTGACAATTGAAGATCGCGCCCTTGCTGAGGATCTCACTCTGGATAAAAACTTTCTCCACCCCCCCACCCGGCTTGAGCCAGCGCTGGAAGGGTTGTAGCAGTTTGTGCGTGGCGTCGTATGCAATTTCGAGCAGATGGGGATAGTTTTGCAGGAAGCGCACAGCCAATACCAATACCCAATACTGAATACTCAATACATTTTTGGGTATTGAGTCTTGTGTATTGAGTATTGCTTACTCTCGCCCGCCGTTCACCGTCAACGACTCAAGCCGCTCGTCGGAGTAGGCGGCTTCCAGTTCCGCCGCCACCGCTTCGGCGACAGCCTCCGGCGCACCTTCCCGCTCCACCGCCTCCGAGGTGCGCCATTCGTTCAGATAATCGTCGGTGTTGAACAAGCCCGACCGCATCGCGGCCCGGTCTATGAACACCTGAAAGCGCTCGCTCAGTTGGCGCGCGGCCCGCTCCCGGCCCGCCTTCACCTTCACCTGCGCCGGGATGTCACGCCAGTACACGATCTGATACATCGCCATGTTTCATCTTCTCCACGAGTCGGCTTTCGAGCGCGCCGTAACCGGTGCGATGCAGTTCGAGAGGCAGTTTAAGAAAGTCGGCCGCCCATTGGGCCTTGGCCTGCAGTGCTGGATCATCTTTCTGCACCAGGTAGACCACGCGGGTGTAATGGGCAAAGTAATCGTCGCGCAGTTGCGGGAAGCGATCCAGCCCCAACTCTTCGATCACCAAATGCTCAAACGATCCGACCAGATAATCGGTGACGAAGAAGGTGCCGATCTGATCGTCCATCATCTTGTCGAACGTGCCGCTCACACCGTTGGCATACATTTCAAAACAGTGCGGCCCGGCCAGGCGTTCTACGCCCTCGTTCGCCAGCAACCGATCCAGCATCCCGCCCGTGCCGCAATCGCCGTAAACGACGACGACCCGGTCGTACATCACCCGCGCTTCGCGGATACGGAGACGCACCGCCGCTGGAATTTGATCGGGCCGGTTGTGCAGAAGGGCGGGCACGCCCCACACGTCGGCCTCCCACCCATGTTTCTCTTTAATCGCCAGCACTTCGCGCGCCAGCGCCCCGCACACAATCAGAACTGTTTTCATTTACGCTGGCACAGCCTCTTGCAACGCTTCCTGCATCGCCTTTAAATGAGTCGGCGTACTGCCACAGCACGCGCCGATGATTCGAGCGCCCGCATCGCGTACCTGGATTGAATACTGCGCCATCGCCTCCGGGGTTGCGCGATAGGCGGCTTTGCCGTTGACCAGTTCTGGCATCCCGGCGTTGGATTTGGAAACCAGGATGGCGTCGGGGGCAACGGCCTTCATCTTTTTGACCACTGTCAACAATTCTTCCGGGCCGTTACCACAGTTGCCGCCGACGGCGGCCGCCCCCCACCCCAACAACGTCTTGGCCGCATCCTCCGGCTTGATGCCCATCATCGTCCGGCCATGGGTGTCGAACGTCATCGTAGTGATGAGCGGAATCTCCGGCGAAACCCGGCGCACGCCTTCAATCGCGGCTTGCATCTCTTCGAGCGCCGACATGGTTTCGATCCAGATCACATCTGCGCCGCCGGCAATGAGGGCGGCGGCTTGCTCGGCAAACCCGTCAACGGCATCGGCATATTCGAGGGTGCCGAGGGGCGCCAGAATTTCACCGCTCGGCCCGATGTCACCGGCCACCAACGCCATGCCGCCCGCCGCTTCCACTTCGGCCCGCAGAATCACCGCCGCCGTACGATTAAGCTCTGGCACGCGCGATTGCAAATTGTGCATCCCAAGCCGGAAACGATTGCCGCCGAAGGTGTTGGTGAGCAAAATTTGCGCGCCCGCCTCAAGATAAGCGCGCTGGACGGCCCGCACTTGATCAGGGTGCGCAATATTCCACACTTCGGGCGGGTCGCCGAACTGCAGACCGGCCTCGAACAGCATCGTCCCCATCGCCCCGTCGGCCAGGACGATGTTCGAGCTTTCAAGCAAGGTTTGAAACTTGTTCATTTGTTTTCACCGCAAAGACGCAAAGGGCGCGAAGATTCTTTTTCTTCTTGGCGTTCGTGCGAACGAGTTCGCCTGCGCCTTCGCGGTTCCTAGTTAGCCGCCGCCTTACTGCGCTTGATGGAGATCAACTTCTTCGCCGTCTCCACCGCCACCGCCGCATCACGGCAATAGGCATCAGCTTCAATCTCTTCAGCGAAGGCCTCGTTGAGCGGCGCGCCGCCCACCAGCACAATCACCTTGTCGCGCAGGCCTGCTTCCTTGAAGGCCTTGATCACCACCTCCATGTAGGGCATCGTCGTCGTCAACAGCGCGCTCATGCCCACGATATCGGGCTGATGCTCTTTGAAGGCGTTGAGGAATTTCTCGGCGTCGTTGTTGATGCCGAGATTGACGACTTTGAATCCCGCCCCCTCCATCATCATCGCCACCAGGTTTTTGCCGATGTCGTGGATATCGCCCTTCACCGTGCCGATGATCATCGTCCCGACCTCCGGAGCGCCGGTCTCGGCCAACAGCGGCCGCAGGATCGCCATCCCGGCTTTCATCGCTTTGGCCGCCATCAACACTTCCGGCACAAACAAAATACCGTCGCGGAAGTCGATGCCGACAATGTCCATCCCGGCCACCAGGCCGGTGGTCAACACATCGTATGGCGTCATGCCGCGCTTCAAGCATTCATGCACTTCGGCTTCCACCTCGGCGGCCAGACCGTCGTACAAATCCTCACCCATCTGCTGAAGTAGTTCCGGGGTTTCGAGTTTGGTGATGTCAAGTTCGTCGCTCATAAATCTCCTCTCAAATCATTGCCGTAGGGGCAGACCTGCGTGTCTGCCCTTATGGGCGCACACACAGGTGCGGGCGCACACACAGGTGCGGGCGCACACACAGGTGCGGGCGCACACACAGGTGCGCCCCTACGCCGGTTGATTCATCCGGCGGCGCTGACTGCGGCGCACGATCGCCCCGCCGCTGGTCTTCGCCGGAAGTTGCCCGTCAAGATGCGGGAAGGGATCGGTCGCGTGCGGGATGGCAATCGCCCCCACAAATTCATTCTGAAATTCAGCCGCCACCGCCGTTTGAACGTGCACCACCTCCCGTGCCAGTTTAGCCGCCTCTGATCGCGCATCCCGGTTCAACAACGCAATCCGCGCCCCATCCCCGGCGGCGTTGCCCACTGCCGTCACCTGCGACAGATCGCAGTCGGGGATCATGCCGAGGATCATCGCGTGGCGCGGATCAATATAACTGCCGAACGCGCCCGCCAGCACGATGCGATCTACTTGCGTTACACCGCGTTCGGCCATGAGCAATTTGACCCCGGCGTACAACGCCGCCTTACCCAGTTGAATAGCGCGCACATCACTCTGAGTCACGGTGATGGGATTGCTGGAGGCCGTATGAACAGAGTCGGCCAACATGTATTCACCGACACGGCCATTAAAGCGCACCCGGGGCGAACGCTCCGGCGCATTTTCGTTGAAGCGGCCATCGCTGTCAATGATCCCGGCCAAATACAATTCGACGATGGCCTCGATAATGCCACTGCCGCAGATGCCGGTCGCGCGCACCCCGTCGGGCAGTTCCGCGCCCGGTTCGATCCACTCCTCGTAACCAATCACTTTGTAGCGCGGTTCGAGCGTGACCGGATCAACTCGCACGCGCTCGATTGCGCCGGGCGCGGCCCGCTGGCCGTGCGTGATCTGCGCCCCCTCAAAGGCCGGGCCGGTGGGAGACGAACAGCACGTCACTTTCTCGCGGTTGCCCAACACGATCTCGGCGTTCGTGCCAACGTCAACGATCAGCAACATCTCGTCCTGTCGGTGCGGGCCTTCGGCCAACTGCACCGCCACGTTGTCCGCGCCGACGTGCCCGGCAATGCAGGGCAGGACGTGAATGCGCGCACTTACGCCGAGTTTGAGGCCGAGGTCGCGGGCCTTGAGGTCGAGCGGCGAGTCCACTGCCAACGCGAACGGCGCGCCCCCCAGTTCCACCGGGTCAAGGCCGAGCAGGATGTGGTGCATCACCGTGTTCCCGGCCAGCGCCATGTCGAGAATGTCATCGGTGGAAATGCCCGCGCGCTCGGCGGCGCGTTTGGCGAGATCGTTGAGGGCAGTGATGATAGCGCGATGCAGACGCGATGCGCCTTGCTTGTCCATCATGGCATAGCTCACGCGGCTCATCAGGTCTTCGCCGTATTTCACTTGCGGGTTCATCGTGGCCTCGGTTGCCAGCACCGCCCCCGTTCGCAAATCGCACAGGTGGGCGACGACGGTGGTCGAGCCAACGTCAACGGCCAGGCCATACGCGCCCTCGGCGTAGCCGGGTTGGACGCGCAACACTTCACGATCGTGCCACAGGGTGAGAGTGACGGCGAATTTTCCAGAGCGAAGCGCGGGTTGGAGAGTCGGCAAGACCATCGGATCAAGGGTGAGGCCGGTCAGTTTCCATTGATCGGCGATGGCGGCTCCTAGTCGTTCCCAGTCGCCGTGATGATCTTCAAGTGTGGCTTCGGCGCTCTCAACATAGATTTGGCGCACGGCGGGTTGAATCTCGATAACGCGGTCGGTGGCGGCTTTGGCGATGATCTGCTTGCGGGCCTGACTCTCTTCGGGGACGACGATGAGCAGGTCGCCAAGCGCCTCGCAGGCGCAAGCCAGTCGGCGGCCATCAAGCATGGCGTGCTTCTCGCGGTACGAAGTTTCGCCGCCGCTCATCGGCGACAGGTGCCCGGCAGAGGACGTAATGGCGTGCTTGGGGAAGTGGCCTTCCTCAATGGCGATCTGGCACTTGCCACAGGTCTGCCGCCCACCGCAAATGGATTCGAGTTCCACGCCCAACAGGCGGGCGGCGTCGAGCAGGTTGGCCCCATAGGGAACCTGCCCCTTGCGCCCGGACGGCATCAGGGCGATTTGGACGCGGGTGGGTGTGGTATCAGGCATAATGTCTGCGCGGCACAATTATAGACGAGGCGTCAAGCCCCGACTACGGGCTGGAATACAAGATTTGGGGGATGGGGTTGTGATGGAGGCACAAGTAGGGGCGAACCCGTGTGTTCGCCCGGTGTCGTGTGTTCGCCCGACCCGGTCCAATCCGTAGGGGCAAACCCACGTGTTTGCCCTGCCCCACGTGTTTGCCCTGCCCCACGTGTTTGCCCTGCCCCATGTGTTTGCCCTGCCCCACGTGTTTGCTCTGCCCCACGTGTTCGCCCCCACCCCAACCTTCGTGTTCGCCCTCACCCTATCGTAACTTTTGTGCAATCAGGGCCCGAATCGTTGAATCGGAGGCAATTTTGTACGGCTTAGTCGAAAGCAGGTAGCCTCTCGGGCGGAGGTACCG
>Ga0247727_10016742_pt1 | contig 11781 bp, 8 predicted proteins | sample WisWelCaveWW1625_FD_202498 | JGI IMG/M metagenome (GOLD analysis project Ga0247727, IMG submission 202498) | Biofilm microbial communities from Wishing Well Cave, Virginia, United States - WW16-25 | ecosystem: Environmental > Aquatic > Deep subsurface > Groundwater > Cave microbial mat | place...
CACCACGCCCGCGCACCAGAAGTTTCTCGACGCCTACCGGAAACGATGGAACGACTACCCGCGGCTCGGCTCGGTCGTCGGCTACTCGACGATCAGGACCGCGGTGACGGCGATCAAGAAGGCCGGCAGCCTCGACAGCGAACAGCTCGTCGCGGCGATGAAAGGTCTCGAGGTCGATACGCCGTTCGGCAAGATCACCTACCGCACGCTCGACCACCAGTCCACGATGGGCGCCTATGTCGGCCGCACCGCGCAGAAGGACGGCAAGGGCGTGATGACCTCCTGGACGTACGTCGACGGGGCGAAATCCCTGCCGTCGGACGCCGACATCAGGAAGCTCCGCCCGGCGGAATAACGACAGCATCGATTCGACCACGGATCGACACGGGTTGACACGGATCATCCAGCAACGATCCGTGCGGATCCGTGCGAATCCGTGGTCGCCTGCTGCTTGAGGCGGCGCGATGTCGAGCGTCGTCATCCAGTTCCTGAACGGGCTGGCGAGCGCCTCCACCCTGTTCCTCGTCGCGGTCGGGCTGTCGCTCATCTTCGGCGTGACGCGGATCGTGAACTTCGCGCACGGTTCGCTGTACATGCTGGGGCTCTACGTCGCGTACAGCTTCGTCACCAAGCTGGACGCCGGCGTCCCCGGGTTCTGGGGCGGCGTGATCGCGGCGGCGCTCGTCGTGGGGCTCGCCGGCGCCGCGATCGAGATCGCGCTCCTCCGCCGCATCTACCACGCGCCGGAGCTCTTCCAGCTGCTGGCGACGTTCGCGCTGACGCTCGTCATCAAGGACCTCGCGTTGTGGTTGTGGGGGCCGGAAGACCTGCTCGGTCCCCGCGCGCCCGGGTTGCGCGGCTCGGTCGAGATCGTCGGCCTGCCGTTTCCCGAGTACGACCTCGCCTTGATCGCGATCGGTCCGGTCGTGCTGGGGGCGCTGTGGCTCGCTCTCAATCGCACGCGCTGGGGCACGCTCGTCAGGGCCGCCACCCAGGACCGCGAGATGGTGGGCGCGCTCGGCGTGAACCAGAAGTGGCTGTTCACCGGCGTGTTCGCGCTCGGCGCGTGCCTCGCCGGCCTTGGCGGCGCGCTGCAGGTCCCGCGCGAGCCGGCGCAGCTCTTTCTCGATCTCACCGCGATCTCGGACGCGTTCGTCGTGGTGGTCGTGGGCGGCATGGGCAGCATCCCAGGGGCGTTCCTCGCGGCGCTCCTGATCGGCGAGATCAAGGCGTTCTGCGTCGGGATCGGCACGATCGAGCTCTTCGGCACGACGCTCTCGCTGTCGAAGCTGACGCTGGTCGCGGAGTTCATCGTGATGGCGATCGTGCTCGTCCTGCGGCCGCAAGGCCTGCTCGGCAAGCCGTGGGCGACGCAGCGCGCCGCCGCAGCGCACGTCGAGCCGCCGCTCCGTGTCCCCGGTCGAGCCGCGAACACCGCCGCGATCGTGGGCGTCGCGCTGCTCGCTGCGCTGCCGCTCGCGACCGCCGGCTACACGCTCGTGCTCGCGATCGACATTTTCGTCTTCGCCCTGTTCGCGGCGAGCCTGCACTTCATCATGGGACCGGGCGGCATGGTGTCGTTCGGCCACGCTGCCTATCTGGGACTCGGCGCCTATGGCGCCGGGCTGCTATTGAAGAAGGCCGGCTGGCCGATGGAGGCCGCGCTCGCCGCAGCGCCGGTCGCGGCGGCCCTCGGCGCCGCGGTGTTCGGCTGGTTCTGCGTACGGCTGTCGGGTGTGTACCTCGCGATGCTGACGCTCGCGTTCGCCCAGATCGCCTGGTCGATCGTGTTCCAGTGGGACGACGTCACCGGTGGCTCAAACGGCATCGTCGGGGTGTGGCCGGCGCCGTGGCTCGCGTCGAAGACGGCGTTCTATCTGCTCGCGCTCGCGCTGTGCGCGGGCGGGATCTGGTTCATGCGCCGGATGCTGTTCGCGCCGTTCGGCTACGCGCTGCGCGCCGGACGCGACTCGCCGCTCCGGTGCGACGCGATCGGGATCGATGTCCAGCGGCGGCAGTGGATCGCGTTCATCGTCGTCGGTGCGTTCGCGGGGCTCGCCGGCGGGCTGTACGCGTTCTCGAAGGGCAGCATCTCGCCCGATTCGACCCTGGGCGTGTCGCGCTCCATCGATGGGCTCGTGATGGTGCTGCTCGGCGGGGTGCAAACCCTCACCGGACCGGTCGTCGGGGCGGCAGCCTTCACCTGGCTGCAGGACACGATTGCCCGCAACACCGATTACTGGCGGGCGCTCCTCGGGGCCACGATCCTCCTCATCGTGCTCGCCTTCCCGCAGGGGATCGTCGGCGGACTGCGGGCGCTGCTCGCCCGCCGCGGGGACGAACGATGAGCGTGCTCGCGGTGTCGCGATTGGCGAAGTCCTTCGGCGGCGTGCACGCGGTGCGCGACGTGAGCTTCGCCGTCGCCGCCGGCGAGCTGCTCGCCATGATCGGCCCGAACGGCGCGGGGAAAACGACGTGCTTCAACATGCTGAACGGCCAGCTCGCTGCCGACGCCGGGAGCGTGACGCTCCACGGTCGCGAGGTCTTGGGCCTCAAGCCGCGGCACGTTTGGCGGCTCGGCGTCGGGCGGACGTTCCAGATCACGGCCACGTTCTCCTCGATGACCGTGCGCGAGAACGTGCAGGTGGCGCTCCTCTCGCACCGCCGGCGGCTCGGGGACTGGTGGCGGCCGGCGGCGAGCTTGCACCGCGACGAAGCGGAGCGCCTGCTCGGGCGGGTCGGAATGCTCGACCAGGCCGACCGCGCGTGCGCGGTGCTTGCCTACGGCGACTTGAAGCGAGTCGAGCTCGCGGTCGCGCTCGCAAACGAGCCGCAGCTGCTGCTCATGGACGAGCCGACGGCGGGGATGGCGCCGCGGGAGCGCATCGGACTGATGGCGCTCGCGGCGGCGATCGTGCGCGAGCGCCGGATCGCCGTCCTCTTCACCGAGCACGACATGGACGTGGTGTTCGCGAACGCCGACCGGATCGTCGTCCTGGACCGCGGGCGCCTGATCGCCGCGGGCAAGCCCGCCGACGTGCGCGCGAGCGCCGAGGTCCAGCAGGTCTACCTCGGATCGAGAGGAATCCATTAAGTGTTGTCGGCGCGCGGACTCGACACCTACTACGGGCGGGCGCACATCCTGGCCGATGTCGCCTTCGAAGTGGCGGCGGGCGAGGTCGTCGTGCTCCTCGGCCGCAACGGCGCCGGAAAATCGACGACGCTCAAGAGCATCATGGGCCTCGCGCGGGCCGCGCGCGGGGAGATCGCGTTCGGCGGGCGGCGCATCGAGCGGCTCGAGCCCTACGAGATCGCGCAGGCGGGACTGGGGTACGTCCCCGAGGACCGGCGCATCTTCACCGATCTGACGGTGATGGAGAATCTCGAGGTCGGGCGCAGGCCGCCGCGACCGCAAGCACCGACCTGGACGCCCGGCCGGCTGTTCAAGCTGTTCCCGAACCTCGCCGAGATGACGGCGCGGCCGGGCGGGCGGATCTCGGGCGGCGAGCAGCAGATGCTGACCATCGCGCGCACGCTCATGGGCAACCCGTCGTGTCTCCTGCTCGACGAGCCGTCCGAAGGGCTCGCGCCGGTGATCGTCGACCAGATGGCGGCGGCGATCCGGGAGCTGAAGCAGGAAGGCCTTTCGGTGCTGCTCTCGGAGCAGAACCTGCACTTCGCCGCGGAGGTCTCGGATCGCGCGTACATCATCGAGAAGGGGCAGATCCGGTTTTCCGGCACGATGGCGGAGCTCGCCGCGAACGCGGACGTTCGTGCTCAGTACCTGGCGGTCTGACGGGATCTGAACGTCGCCATGAGCAAGATCGCAGGGATCGACGTCGGCGGCACGTTTACCGACCTCGTCCTGGTGGACGAGGCGACGGGCGAAGTGCGGCTCGCCAAGGTGCCGACGACGGCCGAGAACCAGGCGTTCGGCGTGCTCGCTGCGCTCGAGGAGACCGGAGTCGCCCTCACCGACCTCGCCGGGATCGTCCACGGCACGACTACGACCACGAACGCGATGCTCGAGCGCAAGACCGCGAAGGTCGGCCTGATCACGACGCGCGGCTTCCGCGACGTGCTCGAGCTCGGCCGCCGCACGCGCCCGAAACCGTACGGTCTCATCGGCGCCTTCCAGCCGCTGGTCGAACGCGAGCTGCGGCTCGAGGTCGAGGAGCGCATGGACGCCGACGGCGAGGTGCTGCGCGCATTGGACGAGGCGGAAGTCGAGCGGGCGGCAAACCGGCTGCTCGATCTGGGCGCCGAGTCGGTCGTCATCCACTTCCTGCACAGCTACATCAACCCCGCGCACGAGGACCGCGCTGCCGCGATCGTCCGTCGCCTCTGGCCCAACCGCTACGTGACCGTCGGCCACACGCTCCTGTCGGAGTATCGCGAGTACGAGCGCGGGGTGACCGCGGCGGTGAATGCCGCGATCCAGCCGGTGCTGCATCGCTACCTCGAGCGCCTGCAGCGCGAGCTCGCTGCCCGCGGTTTCGGCGCCGAGCTGCTCGTGATGCAGGGCAACGGCGGCACCGTGGCGGCGAGCATCGTCGCCGAAGCCGCCGTCACGACGGTGCTGTCCGGGCCCGCGTCGGGCGTCATCGCCGCGGCCTACACCGCGGCCCAGTCCGGGTTCCCGCACCTCGTCGCCTACGACATGGGCGGCACCTCGACCGACGTAGCGCTCATCCAGGACGGGCTGCCGCAGGTCTCGACCGAGCTCGAGCTCGAGTACGCGATGCCGATCCACGTGCCGATGGTCGACGTGCACACGATCGGCGCCGGCGGTGGCTCGATCGCGTACGTGGACGACGCCGGGATGCTGCGGGTCGGGCCGGAGAGCGCCGGGGCGACGCCCGGGCCGATCGGCTATGGCCGCGGCGGCGAGCGCGTGACGATCACCGACGCCAACCTCGCGCTCGGGCGGTTGAACCGGAACCAGCTGCTCGGAGTCGCCGGGCCGGTGCCGATGGGGCAGATCCACGCCTTCCTCGATGCGCAAGTCGGCAAGCCGCTGCGGTTGCCGGCCGATCAGGCCGCGGCGGCGATCGTGCGGATCGCCAATGACCGCATGGCGGGCGCGATCCGCATGGTGAGCCTCGCGCGCGGCCATGACCCGAGAGACTTCGCGCTGTTCGCGTTCGGCGGGGCGGGGCCGCTGCACGCGGTGGCGCTCGCACGCGAGCTCGCGATCCCGAAGGTGCTGATACCGGCCCGGCCCGGCCTGACCAACGCGCTCGGCTGCGCCGTCGCGGACGTGCGCCACGACTTCGTGCGCACGGTGAACCGGCCGCTCGAAGAGGTCGCCGACGCGCTCGTGCGGCGCATCCTGGACGAGCAGATCGCCGAGGGGCGTGCGACCATCGAGCGCGAGCGAGTGAGCGTCGAACGGGTCGACTTCCTGCACCGCGCCGACATGCAGTTCCAGGGGCAGAGCCACATCCTGACGGTGGCGTTGCCGGGTCTCGAGGTCACGCGCGATGCGCTGCACCGCCTGTTCGAGGAGGCGTACTGGCAACGGTTCCAGGTCGAGCTCAAGGAGATCCGGCCGATGCTTGTAAACCTGCACACCGCCGCGATCGGTCGGCGCCGGCCGGTGTCGCTTGAGGCGCTCGCCCAGGGTGACCGGCGCGATGGCGCCGCGGGTGAGCCGCGGGTCAGGATCGGCGACGCGGAGGTCGAGCGCCGCCAGGTTTGGTTCGAACGGGGCTGGCTCGAGACGCCGGTCTACCGGCGCGAGTGGCTGCCGGCGACTGCGGCCTTCGAGGGTCCGGCGGTGATCGAGCAGCTCGACTGCACGACGCTGATCGAGCCCGGTTGCCTGGTGGAGCGCGACCGGCTGGGGAATCTGATCGTCACGGTGTAACGATGAACGGACTGCTGCTGACGATGACCGAGGTGCTCCCAGAGCACGAGGAGGAGTTCAACGCCTGGTACGATACCGAGCACCTTGCGGAGCGGCTGGCGATTCCCGGGTTCGTCGCGGCCGAGCGCTGGACGGCGGACGGACGGTCCGATCTGACGATCGCGCCCGAGCGGCGCGTCGGGCGCTATCTCGCGACCTACGAACTCGAGCGGCCCGAAGTCCTCGACTCGCCGGAGTACCTCAAGCGCTTCCGGGACGGCCCCACGCCCTGGACCAAACGCTCCCTCGGTCGCGCGATCGTGTTTCGGCGCTGGGCGTGCGAGCAGATCAATCCCGGCGATGCCCTGCCGCCCGCCGGCTCGCGCGCGCTCTTCCTCGCGTGCGGCGACATTCCGGCCGCGCACGAGGCCGAGTTCAACCGCTGGTACGACGAGGAGCACGTGCCGATGCTGCGGCAAGTCGAGGGCGTGCTTGCCGCACGCCGGTTTCGAGCCCGCGCGGGAAGTCCGCGTTATATTGCGCTCTACGATCTCGCCGACGCGCACGCGCTCGAATCGGCTGGCTGGCGGGCCGCGACCGAGACGCCCTGGTCGCGCCGCATCGACGAGCTGACAACCGACTGCGAATGGATCCTAAAGACGTACGTGGCATACCGCCCGGTCTGACCGCGATCGACCCGGTCACGCTCGCGGTCATCCAGAACGGGCTGCAGCAGGTCTGCAACGAGATGGACCTCGCGTTCGTGCGCGCGGCGTTCAGCCCGGTGATCGCGGAAGCGCTCGACCGCTCCGACGGCATCTACCACGGCGACACCGGCGAGCTGATCGCGCAAGGCGAGCTCGGGCTGCCGGTGTTTGTTGGCACCATGCAGTTCTCGACGCAGGCGGTCATCGACCGCGTCACTGACGAGCAGATCCCGCTGCAAGACGGCGACGTCTTCGTCGTCAACGATCCGTATCTGGGCGGCACGCACCTGATGGACGTGAAGTTCGTCAAGCCGTTTTTCTACCGCGCACGGCGGTGGTGCTGGCTCGCGAACACCGGCCACTGGCCCGATGTCGGCGGCGTCGTGCCCGGGGGCTTCTCGGCCAACGCCACGGAGGTCGAGCAGGAGGGCTTGCGGCTGCCGCCGGTGAAGCTCTTCAAGGCCGGTAAGCTCGACTCCGAGATCCTGTCGATCATCCTGTCGAACATTCGCATTGCCGATCAGCGCATCGGCGACATCAAGGCCCAGGCGGCGGCGCTCGCGATCGGCGAGCGGCGCCTGACCGCGCTCCTCGACCGCTACGGTGCCGGCGTCGTCGACGGCGCGATCGTCGAGCTTCGCCGCCGCGCGGGTCAGCAGATGCGGGCGAAGATCGCGACGATCCCCGACGGCGCCTACGAGGGCGAGGCGTTCGTGGACTCCGACGGCGTGGTGGACGAGCCGCTGCGAATCGCGATGAAGATCACGAAAACCGGCGCGACGCTCACGTTCGACATGTCGGGCTCGTCACCGCCGTGCCGGGGACCGATGAACAGCGTGATCGCGACCACCAAGTCGTCGATCTATCTCGCGATCAAGCACGTCTTCCCCGAGGTGCCGATCAACGCGGGGATGTTCGAGCCGCTGCGGATCATCGAGCCGGACGGAACGTTTCTGTACGCGAGGTATCCGCGACCGGTGTCGGGCTGCGCGGCGGAAGTCAGCCAGCGGATCGCGGAGGCCGTGTTCAGCGCGCTCGTCAAGGCGATCCCCGACCAGGTGTTCGCGGCACCGGCGGGAACCTCGGGCAACCTTTCCGTGGGCGGCTACGATCCCGCCCGCAAGCGCTCGTACGTGATGTACGTGATCTCGGGCGGCGGCTACGGCGGCTCGCGGCACGGCGATGGCCTGTCCAACGGCTGCTCGACGATCGGCATCTCGAAAACCACGCCGATCGAGGTGATGGAGCAGTACTACCCGGTGCTGTTCGAGGAGTACTCGCTCCACGAGGGTTCGGGCGGCCCCGGGGAGTTTCGCGGCGGATTCGGCGTCAACTACCGGATCCGGCTGCGTCGCGGCGAGGCGCGCGCCTCGATGGTGATGGATCACGGGCGTTACGGGCCGCAGGGTGCGCTCGGCGGCAAGGACGGCGGCGTGAACAGGGTAAGGATGGTTCGTGACGGCATCGCCTACGTCCCACCGCACCGGTCGAAAGACCAGGACATCGCGATCCACACCGGGGACATGATCGAGGTCTCGACGCCTGGCGGGGGCGGATTCGGCGATCCGCTCCGCCGTGCGCCCGAGCTGGTGGCGCGCGACGTCGCGAAGGGGTACTACGCCCGCGAGCAGACCAGGGAGTCGTTCGGCGTGGTGCTTCGCGACGATGGGACGATCGACCGCGAGGCGACCGCGGCGGTGCGCGACGACGCCGCGGAGCGGGGTTGAGCCCCGGTGCGCCGCGCCACCCCCCCGGCCCGTGGCCGGGGCCTCGGCCGACAGTGGTCTAGGCTCCGCGAGCGGCCCGAAACCGGCCGGGGCTTGACATCCAGCCCCGAGTCCCTATATCTGCACGTCGGCCCAAGCGCCATAAGAACTGGAGGAGGAGCACATGATCTTGGTCGAAAACCTGACGAAGGCGTTTGGCCCGAAAACCGTGGTCAACCGCGTCTCGTTTCAGGTCGAGCGCGGCGAGGTGCTCGGCTTCCTCGGCCCGAACGGCGCCGGGAAGTCGACCACCATGCGGATGATCACGGGCTACATTCCGCCGACCGCCGGCCGCGCAGTGGTGTGCGGCTTCGACGTCGCCGAGCAGCCGATCGAGGCGAAACGGCGCGTGGGCTACCTGCCCGAGTCCGCGCCGTTGTACCCCGAGATGACCGTGCTCGCCTTCCTCGGCTTCGCGGCGGAGATGCGCGGGATGCGGGGCGAGGAGAAGAAGAAAGCGGTGCAAACCGTCGTCGACACCTGCTCCCTCGACGCGGTCCTGCACCAGCGGATCGACACCCTGTCCAAAGGCTTCCGCCACCGCACCTGCCTCGGGCAGGCGCTGATCCACGAACCCGAAGTGCTCATCATGGACGAGCCGACCGACGGCCTCGATCCGAACCAGAAGCACGAGGTGCGGACGCTGATCCGCCGGATGGGGGAGAAGAAGGCGATCATCTTCTCCACCCACATCCTCGAGGAGGTCGAGGCGGCGTGCACGCGGGCGATCATCATCGACCGCGGCGTCATCGTCGCGAACGGCACGCCGGAAGAATTGAAGGCGCGCTCCGACCGGGCCGGCGCGGTGCTGCTGACGCTTAGCGGGCCAAGCGCGACGGCGGTGACGGAACTCCTCGGCCGGCTGCCGCAGGTGAACCGCTCCGAGATCCTCGTCGACGAGCCGCAGCGCGTCGTCGTGCGCGCCTATCCCGACCGCACGCGGACGAACGGCGCGTTCGCCGCGCAGGTGGCAGACGCCGCGCTGAAGGAACGCTGGACGATCGCGGAGCTGCACACCGAGGAGGGCCGGCTCGACGACGTGTTCCGCTCGCTGACACGGCCGGACACGGTGCGGGAGCCGCGCGCATGAGCAACACCTGGCCCAACATCTGGACGATCGCGAAGCGCGAGCTTATCGGCTATTTCGACGCGCCGGTGGCGTACGTGTTCATCGTGATCTATCTGCTGCTCGCCGGCTTCTTCACCTTCACGTTCGGCGCGTTCTTCGACCGCGGCGAGGCCGCGCTCGGCGCGTTCTTCATGTGGCTGCCGTGGCTGTTCCTGTTCCTGGTGCCGGCGGTGGGGATGAGGCTCTGGTCCGAGGAGCGCCGGAGCGGCACGATCGAGCTGCTGCTCACGTTCCCGGTGAGCGCGTGGCAGGCGATCCTGGGCAAGTTCCTCGCCTCGTGGCTGTTCATCGCCATCGCGATGGCGCTGACCTTCCCGGTGTGGCTCACCGTGAACTGGCTCGGCGACCCCGACAACGGCGTGATCTTCGCCGGCTACATCGGGAGCCTGCTGCTCGCGGGCGCCTATCTGGCCGTGAGCTGCATGACGTCGGCGATCACGCGCAACCAGGTGGTGAGCTTCATCCTGTCGGTGGTGATCTGTCTCGCGCTGGTGCTGGTCGGCTTTCCGCCGGTCACCGATCTGCTGACGCGCTGGGCGGCGCCCTGGTTCGTCGAGGGCGTGGCCGCGTTCAGCGTGCTGACGCATTTCGACGGCTTCCAGAAAGGCGTGCTCGACTCGCGTGACCTCGTTTTCTTCGTGTCGCTCATCGGCTTCACGCTGTTCGTCACCGGCGTGATCCTGCGCGGCCATCGGGCAGGGTAGGGGGATCGGATGCTGAGCAGGAACACCGAGCGCTGGCTCTACTCGATCGGCGGCGTCGCCGCCGTGTTCGTCGCCGTCGTCGCCGGCAACTTCATCCTCGGCGCGATCCCGGGTCGCGTCGACTTGACCCAGGGCAAGCTCTATACGCTGGCGGACGGCACGCGCAAGATCCTCGGCAAGCTCGAGGCCCCGGTCAGGGTCCGCTTCTACTTCAACCAGGGCGACGACAACGTGCCGGTGCCGCTGCGGGCGTTCGCCGGCCGCGTCGAGGACCTGCTGAACGAAATGCGCGGGGCGTCGAGCGGCAAGTTGCTGCTCGAGAAGCTCAACCCGCGGCCCGATTCGGACGCCGAGGACTCGGCGAACGTCGACGGCGTCGACGCGCAGGAGCTGCCTTCAGGCGAGAAGTTCTACCTCGGCGTGGCGGTCAGCTTCGCCGACCAGAAGGTCGCGCTCCCGGTGCTCGCGCCGGACCGCGAGCGGCTGCTCGAGTACGACCTCGCGCGCGCGATCGCACGCGTGACGAGAACCGACAAGCCGGTGCTCGGGATCATGAGTCCGCTGCCGGTGTTCGGAATGCCCATGAACCCGATGATGGGGATGGGCGCGTCCGACCCGCAGATCTTCATCAGCGAGCTGCGGCGCGACTTCGACGTCAAACGAGTCGCACTGGACGTCGACCGGGTCGACGACGCGATCAAGACGCTGGTCGTCATCCATCCGCGCGGGATCGGCGACCCGGCGCAGTTTGCGCTCGACCAGTTCGTCCTGCGCGGCGGGAAGCTCGTCGTGTTCCTCGATCCGTACGCCTACTTCGACCAGATGCCGGGGCCGATGGCCGGGATGGGCGGCGGCAGCTCGTCGAACCTGGACAAGCTGCTGAAGGGCTGGGGCTACGAGTTCGACAGCGGCAAGATCGTGCTCGACATGAAGTACATGGCGGGCTCCGGCCCGCGCGCGGTGCCGACGGTGATCCAGCTCGACGCCGACGCGATGAACCGCGACGACGTCACCACCAGCACCCTCGGCACGACGCTGCTCGCGTTCGCCGGCGTGTTCAGCGGCAAACCGGCGGAAGGCCTGCAGGAAACGGTGCTGATGCGCACCTCGCCGCTAGTGAAGCTCGTCGACCTGGCCAGCGCCATGGCGCGCGGCGAGGAGGCGGTGCGCGGCTTTCAGCCTGACGGCAAGGAGCATCCGATCGCGCTGAAGCTCACCGGGAAGTTCAAGACCGCCTTCCCGGACGGCAGCCCGGCGTCAACAGACGCCGGTATGAAGGACCCGAAGGCGAAGGCCAAACCCAAGCCCGCTCTCACAGACCCAGCTCCCGCGCTCACGGAGTCGCAGGCCGAGACCGCGGTGGTGCTGGTGGGTGACAGCGACCTGCTGAACGACGGCGCGGCGGTGCAGATCCGCGACCTCTTCGGCCAGAAGGTGGCGATCCCGGTCAACGGCAACCTCGCGTTCATCCAGGCCCTGGCGGAGCAGATGGCCGGCGCACCCGACCTGATCAACCTGCGCGGTCGGGCGACCGCCGCGCGGCCGTTCACGGTCGTGAAGCAGATGGAGGCCGAGGCCGCCCAGGCCTATCTCGGCAAGATCAAAGCGCTCGAGGACAGCCTCCAGG
>Ga0247727_10016743_pt1 | contig 11780 bp, 4 predicted proteins | sample WisWelCaveWW1625_FD_202498 | JGI IMG/M metagenome (GOLD analysis project Ga0247727, IMG submission 202498) | Biofilm microbial communities from Wishing Well Cave, Virginia, United States - WW16-25 | ecosystem: Environmental > Aquatic > Deep subsurface > Groundwater > Cave microbial mat | place...
CCTCAAGGAGGCCAAGGACCTCGTGGACGGCGCGCCCAAGACGGTCAAGGAAGGCGTCAGCAAGGCCGAGGCCGCCGACATCAAGAAGAAGTTCGAGGAACAGGGAGCGAAAGTCGAGATCAAGTAGCATGACGATCGCTTCGTCCGGTCCGCTCCGCGGGACGGCCCCGGCCTTCCTTGCGGGCCGGACCGCGGATCCAGGCCTCATGCTCCGTACCTCCGCCTCGCGTCGCGCCCGGCGTGGCGCCGTCCAGGAGTGTCGACTTCGATGACCGAGACCAACGGCTCCCGGCCGCGCTCCGATTTCTCGCGCATTCGCAGCGCGATTCCGATCCCCAACCTGATCGAGGTGCAGAAGCGCTCGTACGAGCGCTTCCTGCAGATGCACACCGCGCCTGCCGACCGCGAGCCCCAGGTGGGCTTGCAGGGCGTATTCAAGTCGATCTTCCCGATCCAGGACTTCCGTGAGACCTGCTCGCTCGAGTTCGTCGAGTACACGATCGGGAACTGGGAGTGCAAGTGCGGTCAGCTGCAGGGGATCGAGCACCTGCGCAGTGAATGCAGGTTCTGCGGTCACCGGCTCGTGGCCCCCGGCGCCAAGGGCGGAGCGGCGAACTGCTCGAGCTGCGGCAACCTGACGCCGATCACCGTCCGCGAGTGCGAGAACTGCGGCGATCCGGTCGCGCTGAAGTTCAAGTACGACGTCGAAGAGTGCCAGGAGCGCGGTCAGACGTACACGGTGCCGCTGAAGGTCACGATCCAGCTCGTGGTCTACGACAAGGATCCCGAGACCGAGGCCAAGAGCATCCGTGACATCAAGGAGCAGGAGGTCTACTTCGGCGAGATCCCGATGCTCACGGACAACGGTACGTTCATCGTGAACGGGACCGAACGCGTGATCGTCAGCCAACTCCACCGCAGCCCGGGCGTGTTCTTCCAGGCCGACGCGGCGAAGACGACCTACATGTCCAAGGTGATCCCGTACCGCGGCTCGTGGGTCGAGTTCGAGACGGACCAGAAGAACCTGCTCCACGTGCGCATCGATCGCAAGCGCAAGTTCCCGGTGACGACCTTCCTGCGAGCGTTGGGCCTGGGGGACGACGCGGCGATCCTGCGCGCGTTCTACACCTGTTGCGAGGTGCGCGTCGAGGACGGGAAGTACGAGTTCCGCGTGGGGCCTGGACTCGTCAATCGCCGCACGCGCGCCGCCGTGACCGATGCCAAGGGCAAGGAGGTCGTCAAGAAGGGCCGGCGCGTCCGCGCCGAGGACATCGACGAGTTGCGGGAGGCCCGAATCGAGTGGGTTCCCGTGGCAACGGGAGAGATGGACGGGGCCTACACGATGGCCGACGTGGTCGACGCGGCGACGGGCGAGGTGCTCGTCGACGCGGCCAAGCCGCTCAACGAAGATGCGCTGGCCAAGCTCGCCGCGCGTGGCGTCGCTCGCTTCGAGGCGATCTTCCCCGGCCGCGAGGAGGTCGGCGAGGCCCTCGTCGACACGTTGGCCAAGGACACGGTCAAGACGCAGGGCGACGCGCTGATCGAGATCTACCGCCGACTGCGACCCGGTGATCCGCCGACCGCCGAGTCCTCGCGGACGCTGTTCCACAACATGTTCTTCGATCCGACGCGCTACGACTTCTCGAAGGTCGGTCGCCTGAAGTTCAACACGAAGCTCTACGGCGTGACGCCGGACAGCTGGTCGGCCGACATCCGCGAACGCTGGGACAAGGGCGAAGACCGCACGCCGTCACGCGAGGATTTCATCGAGGTCCTGCGCTACATGCTCAAGCTGCGCCGCGGCGTGGGCGAGCTCGACGACATCGACCACTTGGGAAACCGACGTGTGCGGAGCGTGGGCGAGCTCCTCGAGAACCAGTTCCGCATCGGCCTGGTGCGGATGGAGCGCGCGATCAAGGAGAAGATGTCGGTCTACCAGGAAATGACGACGGCGATGCCGCACGACCTGATCAACGCCAAGCCCGTGATGGCGGCGATCCAGGAGTTCTTCGGCTCGAGCCAGCTGTCCCAGTTCATGGACCAGACCAACCCGCTGTCCGAGGTGACGCACAAGCGGCGGCTGTCCGCGCTCGGCCCCGGCGGGCTGTCCCGTGAGCGAGCGGGCTTCGAGGTGCGGGACGTCCACCCGACGCACTACGGACGGATCTGTCCGATCGAGACTCCGGAGGGGCCGAACATCGGCCTGATCTCGTCCCTGTCGTGCTATGCCCGGATCAACGAGTACGGGTTCATCGAGTCGCCGTACCGCAAGGTGGTCGAGGGGCGGGTCGCGGACTTCGTGCGGATCACTCGCACCGGGCAGAGCGGCTACCGGCTGGACGAGGTCCTGCCGAAAGCCGAGTTCGAGAAGGAGCGTGAGCGCGTTCGGCGGGATGGCAAGATCCCACCCGAGGCGGTGCCCCATTCGTTCTACCTGTCGGCGTACCAGGAGGACCGTGAGACCATCGCCCAGGCCAACGCCCAGCTCACCGCCGACGGCGCGTTCATCAACGAGCGAGTCAACGCCCGGCGCTCGGGCGAGTTCAAGCTGGTGCCGCGCCAGGAAGTCACGTTCATCGACGTGTCGCCGAAGCAGCTCGTGTCGGTGGCGGCGTCGCTGATCCCGTTTCTCGAGAACGACGACGCGAACCGCGCGCTGATGGGCTCGAACATGCAGCGTCAGGCGGTGCCACTGCTACGCCCGCAGGCGCCCTTCATCGGGACCGGCATGGAGGCGATCACCGCGCGCGATTCGGGTGCCGTCGTGGCCTGCCGCCGCGCGGGGGTGGTCGACCTGGTCGACTCGCGCCGAATCATCGTCCGCGTGGGCGCCGAGGGTCAGGAGGAGTTCGGCGCCGACATCTACACGTTGACCAAGTTCAAGCGCTCGAACCAGAACACCTGCATCAACCAGCGGCCGCTCGTGCTCGAGGGGCAGCGGGTCGAGGATGGCGAGGTGCTCGCCGACGGACCGTGCACCGAGAACGGTGAGCTGGCACTCGGGCGCAACGTCCTGGTGGCGTTCATGCCGTGGCGCGGTTACAACTTCGAGGACGCGATTCTCGTGTCCGAGCGGCTCGTGCGCGAGGACTCCTTCACGTCGATCCACATCGAGGAGTTCGAGATCGAGGCCCGGGACACCAAGCTCGGTCCCGAGGAGATCACGCGCGACATCCCCAACGTCTCGGAGGAGTTCCTCAAGGATCTCGACGAGGCGGGGATCATCCGCATCGGCGCGCGCGTCAAGCCCGGCGACATCCTGGTCGGGAAGGTCACACCCAAGGGCGAGACCCAGCTGACCCCCGAGGAGAAGCTGCTGCGCGCGATCTTCGGCGAGAAGTCCGGAGACGTGCGGGACGCCTCGCTGACCACGCCGCCCGGAATCGAGGGGATCATCGTCGACGTCAAGGTGTTCAGCCGCAAGGGAGTCGAGCGCGACGAGCGAGCCGAGCAGATCCAGCGCGAGCAGGAGCAACGGCTACGGAAGGACCTGGCCGACCAGATCCGCATCATCAAGGAGGAGGATCGCAAGCGTCTGATCGAGCTGCTCGACGGCGAGAAGCTCGTCGAGTCGCTGCTCGACCGCCGGCGCGGCGAGCCGATCCTGCCCGAGGGTGCGCCGCTGACCCGTGAGCAGATGGCGGCGATCGACACCGAGGATCTGCGCAACTGCCGGATCAAGCCCACCAAGGCCGAGAAACTCCGCGAGATCCACCGCATCGAGGAGCGGACGAAGAAGCGCATCGCCATCCTGAACAAGCTCGTCGACGAGAAGATCGAGCAGATGCAGAAGGGCGACGAGCTGGCCCCGGGCGTGATCAAGATGGTCAAGGCGTACGTGGCGATGAAACGCAAGCTGTCGGTCGGCGACAAGATGGCCGGCCGCCACGGCAACAAGGGCGTGATCGCGCGGATCCTGCCCGGGGAGGACATGCCGCTCCTGCCCTCCGGGACGCCGGTCGACGTGGTGCTGAACCCGCTCGGCGTGCCCTCGCGCATGAACGTCGGACAGATCCTCGAGACGCACCTCGGCTGGGCGGCGCACGAGCACGGACGCTGGCTCGCCGATACGCTGGACCAGGAACGCGAGGGAGCGGTGGAGAGCGTTCGCGGTCGGTTGCGCGAGGTCGGGCGGAGCCGCGCGGTGGACGAGTTGAGCGACGAGGCGGTGCTGCAGCTCGGCCGGGCCTTCGCGGATGGCGTGCGCTTCGCATCGCCGGTGTTCGACGGCGCGAGCGAAGAGGAGATCAAGACCCAGCTCGCGACTGCCGGCCTGCCGGGATCGGGCAAGATCCAGCTGCGCGACGGGCGGACCGGCGAGTCGTTCGAGCAGCCCGTGACGGTCGGCTTCATCTACCTGATGAAGCTGTCGCACCTGGTCGACGACAAGATCCACGCGCGCTCGATCGGACCCTACTCGCTGATCACGCAGCAGCCGCTGGGGGGCAAGGCGCAGTTCGGCGGTCAGCGCTTCGGCGAGATGGAGGTGTGGGCGCTCGAGGCCTACGGCGCCGCACACATCCTGCAGGAGTTGCTGACGGTCAAGTCCGACGACGTGTACGGGCGGACCAAGATCTACGAGGCGCTGGTCAAGGGCGATACGTCCGTCGAGCCGGGACTGCCCGAGTCGTTCAACGTGCTCGTGCGCGAGCTGCAGAGCCTATGCCTCGACGTAGAGCTCCTGAGCGACCGGGCCGACGCCCCCGGGGCGGCGGCAGTGTGAGGACGAGCGTGTCGGTGGCGGGTCCGGCAGTCCGGCGGTGCATGGCCCCACGGGCCCGAGGAGAAGCGGCGTGAGCAGGCCATCGTTCCTGTTCGACAAGGCGAGGACGATCAACGACTTCAACGCGATCCGAATCAGTCTGGCCAGTCCGGAGCGGATCCGCTCGTGGTCGTACGGCGAGGTCACCAAGCCGGAGACGATCAACTACCGCACGTTCAAGCCCGAGCGCGACGGGTTGTTCTGCGCGAAGATCTTCGGGCCGGTGACGGACTGGGAGTGCCTCTGCGGCAAGTTCAAGCGCATGAAGCACCGTGGCGTCGTGTGCGACAAATGTGGCGTAGAGGTCACGCAGAGCAAGGTTCGTCGCGAGCGGATGGGTCACATCGAGCTCGCGAGCCCGGTGAGCCACGTCTGGTTCTTCAAGGGACTGCCGAGCCGCATCGGGCACCTGCTCGAAATGCCGCTGCGTGAGCTCGAGCGGATCCTGTACTTCGAGGCCTACGTCGTCATCGACCCGCTCGACTGTCCGGAGGTGCGCGACCGCGAGAGCCTGACCGAGGAGCGCTACCGCGAGCTCCAGGACAAGTACCCGGACGGCTTCCTGGCCGGGATGGGCGCCGAGGCGATCAAGGAGCTGCTCGCGCGTGTCGACGTCGAGACGCTGGCTGCCGAGCTACGCGAGAAGATGCGCGGGGAGAGCTCGCAGCAGAAGCGCCTCAAGCACGCCAAGCGGCTCAAGGTGGTCGACGCCTTCCGGCGCTCGGGTAACCGACCGGAGTGGATGATTCTCGACGTCATCCCCGTGATCCCGCCCGAGCTGCGGCCGCTGGTGCCGCTCGACGGCGGACGCTTCGCGACCTCGGACCTCAACGACCTGTACCGGCGGGTGATCAACCGCAACAACCGACTGAAGAAGCTGCTCGACCTGAAGGCTCCGGACGTGATCGTGCGCAACGAGAAGCGCATGCTCCAGGAGGCGGTCGACGCGCTGTTCGACAATGGCCGTCGCGGCCGCGTGTTGCGCGGGAGCAACAACCGACCGCTGAAGTCGCTGTCCGACACGATCAAGGGCAAGCAGGGACGCTTCCGCCAGAACCTGCTGGGCAAGCGGGTCGACTACTCCGGCCGCTCGGTGATCGTCGTGGGGCCGGAGCTGCGACTGCACCAGTGCGGGTTGCCCAAGAAGATGGCGCTCGAGCTGTTCAAGCCGTTCATCTACAACAAGCTCGAGCAGGAAGGGCTGGTCTCGACGATCAAGGCGGCCAAGGAGATGGTCGAGCTCGAGCGGCCGGAGGTCTGGGACTACCTGGAGGAGGTGATCCAGGATCACCCGGTCCTGCTCAACCGCGCCCCGACGCTGCACCGTCTGGGGATCCAGGCCTTCGAGCCGGTGCTGGTCGAGGGCAAAGCGATCAAGATCCATCCGCTCGTGTGCACCGCCTTCAACGCCGACTTCGACGGCGATCAGATGGCCGTGCACATCCCGCTGAGCGTCAAGGCCCAGATCGAGGCCTCGGTGCTGATGCTCTCGACGAACAACCTGCTCAGTCCGTCGAACGGACTGCCGATCGTCAATCCGAGCCAGGACATCGTGCTCGGCTGCTACTACCTGACCTTGGCCCGCGCCACGGCGCGCGGCGCCGGGCGCGTGTTCGGCTCGACCGAGGAGGTGCTGCTGGCGCAGCAGGCAGGCGAGGTCGAGACGCTGACGCCGATCCTCCTGCGCTACACCGGGCCGCTGATCGACCTGTCGACGCTGCCGTCCAAGGAGCAGGACAACGTCGTCCGAGCGCCCGAGCAGCGGGTCGTGAACTACCGGCTGCGCACTACGGTGGGCCGCGTGCTGTTCAACGACGCGCTGCCGGACGCGCTGCCGTACATCAACGGCGTGATGCGCAAGAAGGCGCTGCAGTCGTTCGTGCACTACGTCTACCTGCGGCACGGCAACCGTGTGACGGTCGACGTCGTGGACCAGCTCAAGGAGCTCGGCTTCCACTACGCCACGCGCGCCGGCGTCTCGATCGGTGTCGACGACATGGTCGTGCCGCCCGAGAAGACCGTCGTCGTCGATCGCGCGCGGAAGGCGCAGATCGAGGTCGAGCAGCAGTTCCTCGATGGCCTGATCACGAACCGCGAACGCTACAACAAGGTCATCGCCATCTGGTCCGAGGCCACGGAAAAGGTGTCCGAGGCGATGTTCCGCGAGATGACCCGCCAGGAGCGCGAGCGCAACGAGTTCAACCCGATCATGATGATGGCGGACTCGGGGGCGCGCGGCAGCAAGCAGCAGATGCGGCAGCTGGCCGGAATGCGCGGTCTGATGGCCAAGCCGTCGGGCGAGATCATCGAGACGCCGATCACCGCCAACTTCCGCGAAGGCCTGAACGTACTGCAGTACTTCATCTCGACGCACGGCGCACGCAAGGGCCTGGCGGACACGGCGCTCAAGACGGCCAACTCGGGCTATTTGACGCGGCGCCTCGTCGATGTGGCGCAGGATGTCATCATCACGAGCGAGGACTGCCAGACCACCGAGGGCATCGAGGTCAGTCGCATCGAGGAGGGCGGCGAGATCATCGAGGAGCTGCGAGATCGGATCGTCGGCCGCGTGGCACTCGACGACGTGTTCGATCCGCTCAACGGGCAGGTCGTCGTGGCGAAGAACCGGATGATCGACGAGGATCTGGCACAGGCAGTGCAAGAGGCCGGGATCGAGTCGGTGCGGATCCGCTCGGTGCTGACCTGCGAATGCGAGCGCGGGGTCTGCATCGCCTGCTACGGTCGCAACCTGGCCACGGGCCGGCCGGTCGAGATGGGCGAGGCGGCCGGGGTGATCGCCGCGCAGTCGATCGGCGAGCCGGGCACGCAGCTGACGATGCGGACGTTCCACATCGGCGGGACGGCGCGCGTCGAGGAGCAGTCGAGCATCGAGGCGGGCAACGCCGGCACCGTGCGCTACCAGAACCTGGCCACGGTGGATAGCCGGGACGGCTTCCCGGTCGCGATCAATCGCAGCGGAGCGGTCGTGATCGTCGATCGCGAGGGACGCGAGCGCGAGCGCTACAACGTCGTCTACGGCGCGATCCTGCGCGTGCGGGATGGTGATGCGATCGAGCGCGGCCAGACGATTGCCGAGTGGGACCCGTACAACTTCGTCATCCTGACCGATGTCAGTGGGACGATCCGCTTCCACGACATCGAGGCCGACGTCACGATGAAGGAGGAGGTCGAGGAGGTCTCGGGGCTCGTTCGTCAGGTGATCATGCAGTCGCAGGACGAGAAGCGGCACCCGCAGCTGCTCGTGCTCGACGCCAAGGGGCGCGTGCAGCGCAAGATCCTCCTGCCGGTGCATGCGACGCTCCTGGCCCAGGAGGGGACCGAGGTCGCCCAGGGCGACGTGCTGTCGAAGATCCCGCGCGCGACGACCAAGAACAAGGACATCACGGGCGGCCTGCCGCGCGTGGTCGACCTGTTCGAGGCGCGGCATCCCAAGGACCCGGCCGTGATGGCCGAGGTGGACGGGATCGTGCACTACGGCGAGATCGTCAAGGGTTCGCGCAGGATCGTGGTGCGGACCGACGACGGCGAGGAGCGCGAATACGGCATCCCGAAAGGCATGCACGCGACGGTGCAGGAGGGCGAGCGTGTTCGCGCGGGCGACGCGTTCACGGACGGGCCGAAGGACCCGCACAAGATCCTCGAGATCCTGGGAGAGCGCGAGCTGCAGACCTACCTGCTCGATGGGATCCAGGAGGTGTACCGGCTCCAGGGCGTCAACATCCACGACAAGCACATCGAGACGATCATTCGCCAGATGATGCGCTGGATCAAGGTCGAGCACCCCGGGGACACCGAGTTCATCGTCGAGGAGCAGGTCGATCGGTTCCGCTTCGTGCGTGAGAACGAGCGCGTTCTCGAGGAGGGCGGGGCACCGGCGCGCGGACGGCCGCTCCTGCTCGGGATCACCAAGGCCTCCCTCGCGACGGAGTCGTTCATCTCCGCTGCGAGCTTCCAGGAGACGACACGCGTTTTGACCGAGGCCTCGATCGCGGGCAAGGTCGACTACCTGCGCGGGCTCAAGGAGAACGTGATCATGGGCCGGCTCATCCCGGCCGGTACGGGGATGGAGTCCTACGTGCAACTCGAGATCACTCCGGACGGCCCGCCGCCGATCGAGGAGGAGTTCGCCGACGAGTCGCTCGAGGCCGAAACGGACTTCGACACGGATCGCTTCGCCGAGATGATCCGGGCGGCGGCCGCCGCGGCCGGCGGGGCGGAGTCAGGAAAGACCAACTGAGGGACGGGGGCGTGGCCCGGCCTTGACCGGCTCGCCGGGCCTCTGCTAGACTCGCCGGGTTCTGCAAACTGAATACCCTCCCGTTCGACCTGTGGACGGGTAGGTCTTCCAGCGAGGCACCGGTCGGGGCGGACCCGGGGTGGGTGCGCGCGGGGTCCGGGCGTGCCGACGATCAGCCAACTCGTTCGCCGTGGTCGGGAGGCGGTCAAGAGCCGCACGAAGAGTCCGGCGCTCAACTCCTGCCCGCAGCGGCGCGGGGTGTGCGTGCGCGTGTACACCTCGACGCCGAAGAAGCCGAACTCCGCGCTGCGCAAGGTCGCGCGCGTCCGGCTGACCAACGGCATCGAGGTGACGACGTACATCCCCGGCGTCGGCCACAACCTCCAGGAGCACTCGATCGTGATGATCCGCGGGGGTCGCGTGAAGGACCTTCCCGGTGTCCGCTACCACGTGGTGCGGGGAACGCTCGACGCGATCGGCGTCGAGGGGCGGCGCAAGAGCCGCTCGAAGTACGGCGCCAAGCGGCCGAAGTCCTGAGGTCGAGAGGATACGATGCCACGACGCGGTGTGGTCTCCCGGCGCGAGGTTCTTCCGGACCCGGTGTATCAGTCGCCTATGGCCAGCAAGTTCATCAACTGCATGATGCTGCAGGGCAAGAAGTCGGTCGCCGAGGGGATCTTCTACGGCGCCATGAACATGGTCCGCGAGCGGACGCAGGACGACCCGCTGCGGGTGTTCCGCCGTGCGCTCGATAACGTCAAGCCGGCCGTCGAGGTCAAGTCGCGTCGGGTCGGCGGCTCGAACTACCAAGTGCCAGTCGAGGTTCGCCCGCAACGACGCACTGCGTTGGCGATCCGTTGGCTGATCGGCTACGCGCGAGCGCGGACCGAGAAGTCGATGCAGGACAAGCTGGCCAACGAGCTGATGGACGCGGCGTCGGGGCGCGGCTCGGCTTTCAAGAAAAAGGAAGATACGCACAAGATGGCGGAGGCGAACAAGGCGTTCGCGCATTACCGCTGGTGATCGGCCCCTGATGGGGCATCGGGCCGGTCGGGCCGTGAGGCCCGCCGGTGGCGTCCCGCTCCGGCGGGTGCGCGGGTTCTTTACAAGATGGCGCGGCAGATCCCTATCGAACGGATTCGGAATATCGGCATCATGGCGCATATCGATGCCGGAAAGACGACCACGTCCGAGCGGATCCTCTTCTACACCGGGGTCAACTACAAGGTGGGAGAGGTCCACGACGGGACCGCGACCATGGACTGGATGGCGCAGGAGCAGGAGCGCGGCATCACGATCACCTCGGCCGCGACGACCTGTGGCTGGCGCGAACACCGCATCAATCTGATCGACACGCCCGGGCACGTGGATTTCACGGCGGAGGTGGAGCGCTCGCTCCGCGTCCTCGACGGGGCGGTGGCTGTGTTCTGCGCGGTCGGCGGTGTCGAGCCCCAATCCGAGGCGGTGTGGCGCCAGGCCGACAAGTACCGTGTGCCCAGCATCGCGTTCGTCAACAAGATGGACCGCGTCGGGGCCGACTTCGAGCGCGTGTGCGAAATGATGCGGAGCCGCCTCGCGGCCCGACCCGTTCCGCTGCATCTGCCGGTCGTCTCGGACGGCCCGGACGGTGAGTTCCGCGGCGTCGTCGATCTCGTGACCCAGCGCGCGCTCGTGTGGCCGGACTCCGCGGCCGGCTCGCCCTGCGTCGAGACCGAGATCCCCCGGTCCCTCGCGTCCGCCGCTGCCGCCGCGCGCGACCGGATCATCGAGGCGGCGAGCGATGTCGACGAGAAGCTGCTCGAGAAGTACGTGGCCGGGATGCCGATCGAGCCCGACGAGCTACGCGCGGCGCTGCGCCGCGGAACGATTCAGCTACGCTTCACGCCGGTGCTGTGCGGGGCGGCGTTCCGCAATCGAGGGATCCCCCCCCTGCTCGACGCGGTCGTCGACTACTTGCCGTCGCCGGCCGACGTGCCGGCGGTCCGCGGGGTCCGGCCGGAGGATGGCGCGCCGGTCGAGCGTCGGGCCCGCGACGACGATCCGTTCGCGGCGCTGGTGTTCAAGATCATGACCGATCCGTTCGTCGGGCATCTCGCGTTCCTGCGTGTCTATTCGGGGCGGGTGGCCGTCGGCGGTTCCGTGTGGAACGCGACCCGCGGCACGCGCGAGCGCCTCGGGCGCCTGCTCAAGATGCACGCGAACAAGCGCGAGGAGATCGACGAGTTCGGCGCCGGGGACATCGCCGCGGTGGTCGGGCTGCGCGGCGCGGCGACCGGAGACACGATCTCGGACGAGCGGCACCCGCTGCTGCTGGAGGCGATGGACTTCCCCGAGCCGGTGTTGCGCCTGGCGCTCGAGCCGCGGACAAAGGCCGATCAGGAGAAGCTCGGGGCCGCCCTCGGGAAGCTGGTCCGGGAGGACCCGACGCTCCGCCTGCAGACCGATCCCGAGACGGGCCAGACCCTCCTCGCTGGAATGGGAGAGCTGCATCTCGAGATCGTCGTCGACCGATTGCGGCGCGAGCATGGCGTCGAAGCCACCGTCGGCACCCCGCAAGTCGCCTACCGCGAGGCGATCGTCGGAACGGCCGAGGCCGAGGGTCGCTACGTCCGGCAGAGCGGCGGTCGCGGACAGTACGGGCACGTCAAGCTGCGGGTGGCGCCCGCGGCAGATGGCGCGGGGCTCGTGTTCGAGAATGCGGTCGTCGGAGGCGCGATTCCGCGGGAGTTCGTCCCGGCCGTGCGCGCGGGAGTCGAGGAG
>Ga0247727_10016744_pt1 | contig 11778 bp, 15 predicted proteins | sample WisWelCaveWW1625_FD_202498 | JGI IMG/M metagenome (GOLD analysis project Ga0247727, IMG submission 202498) | Biofilm microbial communities from Wishing Well Cave, Virginia, United States - WW16-25 | ecosystem: Environmental > Aquatic > Deep subsurface > Groundwater > Cave microbial mat | place...
CTTCGTCCGACCTTCGAGCTCGACCGCGGTGACCACCAACCGTGCCAACGACATCGACCACCCCCATGACCTGAGGTGGGAACGATGTCGCGAGACAGGGCGGAACTATGTCGTGAAACCAGACACTGCCGGGGGCACTTTGTGAATGCCATGAAGAGGGACCTCCTCGGTGACACTAGAGCGCATGGACCTTCTCCGATCCGCGACCGCCGTCGAAGCTCGTCGGGGCGTGATGGGGATCGATCCATTCCGAGTGCTCCCTTCAGCCGATGACGATGCCATCGCCGCATTTCTCGACACGCCAGAGCCCGAGCGGCGGTGCGAGTTGTGCGGGAGACCTCTTGTTGGTCGCGCCCTGAAGTGGTGTTCGGATGCGCATCGCAAGGAGTGGAGTCGAGCGGAGCAGCTGCGAGTTGGGCTCGACGAGAATTGGCTCGAACCGCCAGACGAACTTTGACTCGGTTCGGATCATCCTTGCCTTCGGTTGCACGAAACCCGTCCGGTCGTGCCTGGCGATTTGCGTGGACGCAGCGGACGATGTCCCGAGACAGGTGGGAACTATGTCCTGAAACCAGACACTGCCGGGGGCACTAACGAAAGGGGCAAACGTGTGTGGCAGAAGGTGTCCTCCTGTTCGATGGGAAGTACCACGGACACGGGACGCTAAGAGCGCTCGCTGGCCAGTGAGACTACTGCCTTCTCCCTACGCCACGCCGACCTCGACCTGGTAACTCTTGATAGCTTCGGAGGAGAGCATCGACGGCCTCCTCATCCGAAGGTAGCGAAGCCGCGCGGGTGGTCGCCGCTCGAGACAGGCGCGCAGCCAGCTCACTGTTGTTGAGTATGGAGGTTACGGCTGCGTCGATCGCATTGGCGTCTCGGGACGGGACGAGGAGGGCCGCATCGCCAACGACGTCCGGAGTCCCTCCAACGGCGGTTGCGACGATACTGCAACCACTGCGAAGTGCCTCCTGGAGTACGAGAGACTGGCCCTCCCAAAGACTCGGCAACACGAAAACGTCGGCTGCGGTCAGGAGGTCCGCAATATCGCTGCGACGGCCTAGCAGTCTCACGGGGAGCTCGTGGGCATTGATCTGAAGGGTCAATTCTCGCCTAAGCGGCCCCTCACCTGCCACAACCACGAGAGGAGGAGGCTCCCAATCAGTCCAACGCCGGGAGGCTTCAAGGAGAGTTGAGAAGCCTTTCTGCTGGGTGAGCCGTCCGACAGCTAAGACAATGGGGCGCTGACCCGCCGCGAGCTCAGCACGAACGGCCGCGCGCCCGCGCTGGGGTAGCGTATGCGGGGCGGCAATCACAGCCCGCTCGACCACGCGTGCGCCGCGTTTGCTCGCTCGGCCCGAGAGGTCGGGAGAGACTGTACTCACCAGCCCCGCGCGACGGGCGACCATGTACTCGAGGAAGTCATACGTTGCACCGATCCAGCCACCCCTGACGGGCGCGTTGTGCAGGGTCACGACCAGTTGAGGCTGGCGCCGTCCGATGAGAGCAAGCGCTATCAGGGCGCCCGCCCGAACGCCATGAGCATGAGCGATGTCCACGTCGCGCAGCAGCCGGCGGGCAGCGAGGGTTGCGCGTAGGTCCTGCAGTGGACGCGGGCGATCCGCGACTTCCCAAGGGGTGAATGCGGCACCTGTGCCCGCGAAACGGAATTCCTCCTCGACTGACCGAGGTCCAATGACGCGAATCTGGTGCCCGCGCGCGACCAGGCGCTCGACCAGCGAGTGGACGTGTCTCCCGATTCCACCAACCGTGGTTGCCATAGCGAACGAGATCCGCAGCGCGCCCGTGTCCAGGCCCGGCTCATTGCTCGCCCCTCCACTGCTCACGAAGAGAAGTCTCTCAAACGTCCCTACGTCGATCGCCCCAACGCGGCCGGCGTCTGGTGCGACGGCGGCCTACCCACCGCAGCGGCAAGAAGCGGGGGTGCGTACCGAAGGACGGCCTGCAGCGCCAAACCTGCCGCCGCGATACCTTTGGGCGGTGTCAAACGTCGGTTATCGATGATGGACGGGGATAGCGAACTCACGGTGGGACCGGGAAGTGACGAACGCGCAATGGCTGCCGCGTACGCCGAGGTTGCGCCGAAAGCTATCCGACCAGCATCCCTGCTCATCGGCGACCGGTCGCAGACTGAAGAGCTGGACCAGGAAGCTAGTCGATACATCGGCCGGTTTGCGGCCCTGCGGGTGAACGAGGCGTGCGACGCTCAGCCGCGCCGGCCTTGGGTCTCTGTTGCCTGCATTGAGTCTTCGGGAAGGCGACAATTGAAGCTTGGTTTCGTGCGGAACGGCGGGCGTGGGAAGGCAAACGGAGGCGAGTCCCAGGCGTCGGGCGCGGTAACGCCCCGGCGGCCCCTGCTCAAGGGGGCCTGCACGACGGAGAGATACGCCATTCCTCTGGCGCTACGCGGCCTCTCCGACGCGCCTCGGCGGGCCCCGTTGCTTGCGCTCGATCGGGACGGCCAAGATGTGGCGTTGCTGCCGTTACGGACGATCGTGGGAGCTAGCGGATGAACGACATCGAGTACGAGCTTCGCGAGTTGTTCCGGGCGCAAACCGAAAGAGTTGTGACGAAGATGGCCGCACCGAAACCCGTGTTTCAGCGCGCCCGGTGCCGCCAGATGGCGACCGTCGCCCTGGTAACTCTTGTCGCCCTCACGCTCGTGGGCAGTTCGATCGTCGGACTTCGTGGTCTCCTCGGGTATTAAGTCTGGACAAGGCCACATGCCGCAGATTCGGAGAGGGTCTCGCCGACGCACCCGCCGCCATTTCCCGGAAGCGTGAGCAGGCACGTCCCCGGCTGAATCGCCACCGTCTGCGGCCGGTTGGGCCCTGACTCACCGCCGCCTGCCGCATGCGACGCCGATCAGGATCAAAACTGAGTGAAGCGGTGCCGCACACTGCAGTCGCCGTCGTCGCGAACTGCGTCGGGTTCTTGAGGCAATACGCCAGTGAGCACCCGAGAGCCCGACCTGCGAAAGAGGAGTTGGCGGTGGCGACTGGACCTGTGTTCTACATCTACAGAGACAAAGGTGAACGAGTGGCGATGGACGCTCGTTGCAGCGAACAAAGAGCCGGTAGCGGACTCGGCTGAAGGTTACAGCTCTCGCCAGGGATGCGTGACCGCCATGCAGAGAGTCGGGCAGCTTGGCAACGATCCATCGCTCCACGTCCACGAGGAAGTCCCACCCGGGTACTAAGCCAGATGCTGGAAGCTGACTCGTCGGCTGCCCGCGTTGGTGAACGCAACCAACGACAGAGCCGACGAGCGGTGGTCCATGCCAACTCTCTTGTACCGCTGACCAGGCACGCAGCCCGCCTTCTTCATGCACCGCCTAAATCCCGTGCAGCGGTGTCGCACACTGATGGCAAACGGGTGCACCGAATGCGGTCACCTACCCCCCACGCCAGATCTCCTCGAAGTTCTCCTCAGACCACCTCGCTCGAGTCGGCGCACGGGGCGCGGCGAAGGTGACCTGCCCATCGCCGCGACAAGCGCGGGTGCGTACCGAAGGACGGCCTGCAGCGCCAAACCTGCCGCCACCCCTCCCGAACCCACAAAAAGCGATGTGCCGCTAAACGTGAGCGTGCCTCGAGCAACGGCTCTGTCGGACACGATGGTGGCTAGCGCAACTAAGGCGACGAGGTGCCAGTACAAGAACCAGGGCGTAAGAAGAACATACGCTCCGAACAGCAGTGCTCCCGCTCGCCAAGGTTCATCTCGCGTACGTGGAGAGCGGAGGACGGCCACCACGGCAAGTGCCAGGAGCAGGATCACAGCGGTGCGAACCACGGTGCCTGCCGCCGTGGACCCGGCTGCGAACGCATCGGAGGGATGGCCGGAAGCGAGACGAATCACGGTTCCGGAAAGCGACGTCGATGCGGCCCGTCCGATCTGGGTCACGCCGCCGAAAGTCTTCGAACCCTCCCAATAGGGCAGGTAGTCCAGCACTGCCAGGGCGGCGGCGAACATCGAGTGGGCGATGGCCGCTCGCACGTCTCGCCTTCGAACGAGACAAATGAGCCACGCCACAAGGACGAGAGCCGCGTAGCCCTTCATGAGTGAGGCCATGCTCAGAAGGAGCGTCGTTAGACCAGGACGCCCCTTCTGTTCAGCAAGCACCGCCCCAGCGATGGCTGCTGCCACAGCTATGTCGGAGTGAGCGCCGACTCCGACCGAGAACAGCACCATCGGATTGAACGCGAAGGCCAGTACGGCCAAGCCAGGGTCGGAGCTGATTCCACTCGGCTCATGTCCTTGGCGCTGGTCATGACTGCTGGCGACTCTGGCTAGCGCCCAGGTCGCACCGAGGGCCAGCGCTGCGGTGACTCCCTTGATTAGGAGGAACGCCGCGGTGAGGTTTCCGCCCGACACCTTCGCTATTCCTGTCGTCAGGATTGTCCACGCGGGGCCGTATACAGACAGCGTGTTGTCCCAAAGGGTCCACGCACGCCATGGGTCCTGCAGGCTCGCGGCGTAGACGACGTAAGGGTTGTGACCGGCCAGTGCCATCTTCCCGTAGAGCAGGCTCTGGTAGAGGTCTTGCGATTGCAGCGCTGGTGCGGGGATCAAGGCAACGTACAGGCTGGCAGCGGCCACCAATAGCAGTCTCACCGAAGGTCGATGACCTCGACGGTAGGAGTGAATCGCCCAGGCGTAGGGCGCGAACGCAGCCGCGACCAGATACCAGTAGCTGTACCCCGATGCGGAGCGCGGCCCGTAGTAGGGGTGGTTGGAAATGGTCGGTGCCAGAAGGAAGAACACAGTCAGCGCGCCGAGCGTGGCCAGCAGGGCGACGAATGGAGCCTGCGCACCGTCGCCGCCCCGGCCTCTTGAAGCGAACCGGCCCTTCATGCGTTGCTCCTGTGTCAAGCTGCGAAGGTGATTAAGCCGTTCGCAGACGATTTCATCCGATACTATCGTGTTGGAGACGTTCGATAGACGTCGCCTCAGGTTTCGACGCAGTTCGGTCCGACCATCTACAGGAGAAGTACGAGCTTGTAGTTCCTGGCCCCTGACTGGAGGACTGTCGAACGAAGCTCGGTGTTCGGCAGAGGGGGGCGGGCTGACCGCCAGAGCGCGGGTGGGGCCCGCCCGTCTGCTTGTCATCCCGTGACGAGCTTCGCGTACTGCGGGAACTCCTCCACAAGCGCGTGCAGAACCCGAAGTTCCCCCGTGCGCACGACATCATCCAAACTCTCCACCGCGCATTCGTGCTCTGCCACGGCCTGTCTAGTCAGCGCTCTGGCCAGCCTCGCCTTGCCCGTCTCGGAGAGCGCTGGCGCACGATCGAGCTGCTCGTCGAGCCCGGGATGCCAGACCGTGAGCGGTTCCCCCACGTGGGGAAATCCACGTTCGATCATGCATGTCCGCCACGCTTGCTCAGCTCGCCGATAGACTCTCGTCCCCGTGACATAGCGCCCGTAAAGCACGCCGGCTCGGGCCGCCACGGCTGGATCCGATGACGGGATCGTAGGACGGACACGCTCCAGAGCTTGAGCCTTGCAGCTCCCCTTCGCCGGGGCGTCGATTTCCGCGCGGCCTCCGCTGAAGTCTTTGTCGTACTTCGCACGAACGGCGTCCGGCTGCTCCACGAGCCAGTCCGAGAACTTCTGGAGAGCCTCAAGGTCGTCCGAGCCAGTCGATCGTGTGGACTGCGAGAGCATTCGGGCCCCATACGTCATCACAACGTGGCGGCGCTCGCGCACCGTCTGGATTAGGTTGAGCCGCGACTCTCCTCGGCTGTCGCCTGTGAGGAGGGGAAATCTGTCCCAGCCGCGGGCCCGCATGCACAAACTGATCAGCCGGTTCTCTGCTGCGATCCCTCGGTCGAATCCGAGGAAAAGCCAATAGGGATGGAGCACTCTGCGATACTCAGAGGCTGGCGGCACGGAGGCGCCAGAACCTGGCGGCACTGGGCTGCCGGACAGTATCAGCGTCCCATTGCCGCCAGCCTCGCAGCTCGAGAGGAACAGCGCCAGAATGGCGACCAACGCCGCTGCCGTCATCAGACGGCGCGGATAACCTCGTCGCAACGCAAGCCGCTCGCTCTCCGCTCGAGACTCGGCGGTCCCGACCGACATCACGCTAGTAGGACTCGAGTCAACAACCCCCCCTTCGAGGCGACCGAGGTTCGAGCTCAGTAACTATCGCTCAACCACGTGTTCGCACCGGAGCAATTCTCACCGACGTTGTCGACGCGCACCCTCGAAAGGTGGCCCGCATCATCCACCTCCGCGGTCCAGGTATACGTATCGCCGCTGAAATCGGCGCTACCCGTGCAATACCCGGCCCAGTTTGAGTCGGCTAACCGGTTCGTGACCATGTCGTCCCGGCGCGGCGCGTTGTTCAATGACCTCTCCCATACGGAGCGGCAGTTCGTGGAATAGCGCAGCGAGTACGTGAAGCCGTTGATTGTCTGCTGGTAGTCGCCGCCGGTGGGGGTGATTGCGCTGGCCGAGCAGATCTGGCCGTTCCTCGAAGTGGCGTTCGGATCGCTCCCGTCGGGAACGTCGTTGGCCAGGTGATGCCCGAATGCCGTGCCTGGCATGACCATGAGGAACAGCGCGGCGGCCGCAGCGATCGCGGCAAACGCTTTGCGTTTCATAACGAACTCCTCCGTTCGGTAGGGAGCGCCACGGGCTGCTGAAAATAGCGAAGCCTACGGCCCCTGGGGTTCGGTGGGCCCCTGACTTTGTTCTCCAGTGTCTTGCTCACCACACCTACCCTCCGCCCCGTGCGGCCGACGGCCGTGTCCCTTCCACCCGCATCCAATCCGCGTGCGCGAGGCTGCCCGAGCAAAGATCTCGCTCGAAACCAGAGTCAAGGCGAACCTTGCACTCGCTGCGGAATGTGGGGGTTCCACTCGGCGCCGGGCATAGTCAGCGTTACCGTGCTGCCGTCCAACGAGAGCCGCTCAACCGTAGACATGCCTGCTCTCCCCTTCCTACCGCTCGTGGGAGCTCTTCCCCAGGGCTTGACGGCGACACCCATGTGCCGCGATTGCTGATGGGTAGTCAAGCCCCGATGCGTGCCACTTTGCGCGAACTCCGGTCGGTCGTCAGTTGCATCGGCCAGGCCGTTCGCTGGAGCAGCCTTCCGGTCCGGAGTGGCCGGTGCCTCGGAGCTAGGTCGTCGTGACTCCAACCGTGAACCGCGGGGGCCGCTGGGGGCAATACTTCGATGGGTAACGCCATGACACGTATCTCGATCCGCTGCGACTGTGGCAGGGTGCACGATCTGGTCGTTCTTGTCGACGAACCTGACCAAGTTCGAAGCATGAGGCCCTCGGCTACGATCGGCGCGGGCAATGGGCTAACCGCGTTCGAGCAGGACGTGCTCCGACACGTCGCCGCTGGTCGGACTGACCGCGAAACCGCGCGACTCCTCGGAATCTCCGTCAACCGAGTCCGCCACGGGGTCCGAGGAGCAGTCGCCCACCTGGCGGCGCGCACGCGATCAGAGGCAGTGTACCTCGCCTCGCGCAGGGGTCAGCTCGACGACGCGGTTGCTCCGGTTCGGCGTCCGACGCTCAAACAGACACACCTGCGCGCTTGACCCTCCCTGGTCACCCGAAACAGTTGACCCGTGCCCGCGAGGAGGGGTTCGGGGAGGAGGGGTTCATGGACTCGATGAGCATGCTCGTTGGGTATTGCCACATCCGGGCAGGGCGGTTCACGGCGTCACGGTGCCCGAGGGTGTTCGCCAGGCCACTACTGGAAGGGCAGCGGCCTCATTAACCTGTTGCCGGTAGGCAAGCGGCTCGTGCTGATAGCAGACGGTTCTTCACCGACGAACTGGTCCGGATCACGGTGTTGCCCGAGACGGAGACCGTCGCCGGCGTGGAGACCCGGGTCGTGGAGGAGTTCGAGGCCAAGGACGGCCGCGTGGTCGAGATATCGCGGAACTTCTTCGCGCAGACGACGAGCGGCTACGTCTGCTACTTCGGCGAGGACGTGGACATCTACGACTCCGAAGGGAACATCGCTTCGCACCTCGGGGCGTGGCGGGGTCGATGGCAACCGCAACGTCCCCGGCATCTTCATGCCGCCCGATCCGCAGGTCGGGCAGGCCTTCCCTCAGGAGATCGCACCCGGGATCGCCGAAGACGAGGCGAAAATCACGGCGATCGGCGACCCGACCGAGGTCCCCGCCGGTACCTACCAGGATACGGTCACGATCGTCGACCGCAACCCGCTGGACGGCAGCTCCGGCGAGAAGGTCTACGCGCGTGGGATCGGGCTGATCGTCGACGCGGCGGCGCGGCTCACGAGCATCGAGAACGCCTGAGCGGCGTCTGGTCCTCAGCCCATGTTCAGCTATCGTTCAGGTGACTCCGGGCACGATCCACCGTAGGAGGCTCCATCGTCCACCGGCACAGGCAGATCGGGTGGGAGCGCGGCGAGATTGCCGGACGCCCTCCTCGGGCGGCCGGTTCGAGGGCCTGCTCCTGCGATCGGTGGGACAGCAAGCGATTCTTCGCGGTTTTCTGCGGCAGGCGGTCGGAAGCGGTTCCTAGCAGCCGCGGGGGACAGGCATCGCCCGCAAGACGCGCGCAGCCCGATCCCCGTCCGACGAGCTTCGAAACCTGGGATCGGATCTGCAAGCTGTACGGCTGGCCGCAGACGTTCGTCGGTCGTATTTGACTAGGTCCGAAGGCGTCGTTTCGAGATAGTTCGCTCTCGCAGGCCGCGCCTTCGGCTCACGGGCCAAGGGGCGGCGGCTGCTTCGGCGGCCGTCCAGCCGGCCTCCTGTCTCTTCGTACCGCCTGAGCTACCCCTCGGCCGGCTCGATGTTGTGGTTGAGCCGGAACAGGTTGTCCGGGTCGTACCGGCGCTTGACCTCCGCCAGCCTCGCGTAGTTCGGTCCGTAGGCAGCCCTGACCGCGTCGGCGGCGTCGTCGTCGTCCAGGTAGTTCAGCCACCGGCGCTCCGCGAGGTGCGAGCTGACCGCCGCGAACGACTCGCGGGTCCAGGCGATGTTCGCATCGGTCGTCGCGGGGTCGGTCCAGACGGACGTGATGACCATGTTGTACCCCGCCTCGCGATGGGGCACCGCGGTGTCCGACACGCCGACGCGAGCGACGGCGCCGTGGAAGTGCTCGATGAGGGCGGCCGTCATCGGTGAGGGACAGCTCGCGAACTGATTGATCAGGGCGTCGATCAGCCCGTCGTCCAGGCCGCGGAGGAAGCTCGACTTCCAATAGTTGAGCACTCCCCGCGGGTATCCGGCGTCGAGCATCGTGTTCGCGGCCGGGTAGGGCATCGGACCCACCTGGGCGAGGGCCGGCGACCCGAACTCGAGAAGCGGCTTGAGCTCGGTGCTCGCGTCCTCGGGGCTTCCGGCGTGGCACACGACGATCGCGGCGAGCGGCACGCCGGAGCCGTCGGGCGCATGTACCAGACCGGCGACCACCATGAGGTCGTCGGAGATGGCGCCTGTGAAGTCGCGGTAGAAGCGGAGCACGTCACCGGCGGCGTCGAACGGATGGGCGACGAGACCGGCGGTGACCTCCGTCAGCGGGTGCAGCCGGTACGTGAAGGACGCCGCGACGCCGAAGTTCCCGCCGCCGCCCCGGAGCGCCCAGAACAGGTCCGGGTGCTCGCCCTCACTCACCGTGAGCACCTGCCCGTCCGCAGTGACGAGCTCGACGGACAGCAGGTTGTCGGCCGCGAGGCCGAACCTAGGCATCAGCCACCCGAGACCGCCGCCGAGAGTGAGCCCGGCGATCCCGGTTGTCGAGATGACGCCGCCAGTGGTGGCGAGTGAGTGCGCGTGGGTCGCGTCGTTGAACTCGGCCCAGACCACGCCGCCCTCCGCGCGGACCGTCCGGGCCTCCGGGTCGACGTCGATCGCCTTCATCAGCGAGAGGTCGACCATGACGCCGCCGTCGGTCACCGCTCGCCCCGCGACGTTGTGCCCGCCGCCGCGGACCGAGATCTCCAGGTTGTTCGCCCGCGCGAACGCGATCGCCGCCGCGATGTCCGCGGTGCCCCGGCACCGCGCGATGACCGCCGGGTGCTTGTCGACGAACCCGTTGTGGACGCGCCGGGCTTCGTCGTAGCCGGCGTCGGCCGGCGTGAGGACCTCCCCAGAGAACGAGGAGACGAGACCATCGAGACCTTCCATAGCAAACCCTCCCTTCGCCGAGAGCCGGAGTCTATGGCGCCGCGGCGCCCGGGTTCCACCCCGACGTATGCTCCAGGCCGGTCACAACCCTGCGGTCCAAGACCTTGCCGTCATGCTCGCCGCCCGCGGGGACCGGCTGGACGAGCTCGCGGAGAAGTACCCGACCGCCGCGTTGGCCGAGATCGAGTTCCCTCCGGGATCCTGGCACGAGGTCGGCAAGACGCCAGGCGAGCTCACCCGGTTCGTGGTCCTGCCCCCGGGAGTGTCTGGTTTCACGACATAGTTCCCACCTGTCTCGGGACATCGTTCACACCTCGGATCGGGGGGGTGGGCGATGTCGCTGGGGTTGCTGGTGGTCACCGCGGTCAGGATCGAGGGTCGGACGAAGGCCGAGGTGGCGCGGGACTACGGGGTCTCGCGCAGATGGGTGCATGAGCTCGTCGGGCGCTTCGATACCGAGGGTGAGGCGGGCCTGGAGCCCCGGTCTCGTCGTCCCAGGACGATCCCCGGGCGAACCCCCGAGGCGCTCGAGGACGAGATCGTCGAACTCCGCAAGGAGCTTGACGATCAAGGGCTCGATGCCGGCGCGCACACGATCGCGGTCCACCTTTCCCGCCGCCACGGTGAGGCGCCGGTGCCCTCGGTCGCGACGATCTGGCGGATCCTCTCCCGCCGAGGGTTCGTCACCCCCCAGCCCCAGAAGCGGCCGCGGAGCTCCTTCGTCCGGTTCTGTGCCGAGATGCCGAACGAGCGATGGCAGGCCGACATCACCCACTGGCGGTTGGCCCACGGGACCGACGTCGAGATCTTGAACGTAGTGGACGACCACTCCCGGTTCCTGGTGGCCTCCGATGCCCGGTCGGTCTTCAAGGCCGCCGACGTCGTTGCGAGCTTCCACGGAGCCGTTGCAGCCCACGGACCCCCGGCATCGATGCTCACGGACAACGGTGCCGTGTTCACCGCTGCGCCCCGGGGCGGTCGCTGCGCGATGGAGCTCGAGACGGCCGCCCTGGGGATCCGCTACCACCACTCGAGTCCCTATCACCCTCAGACCTGCGGCAAGGTCGAGCGTTTCCACCAGACCCTCAAGCGGTGGTTGGCTAGGCAGCCGCGCGCGACGAGCGTCGAGGAGCTGCAAGCCCAGCTCGATCGGTTCCGTGCCTACTACAACGAGGTGAGGCCGCACCGGGCGATCGGGCGGCGTACCCCCGCCGTGGCGTTCACCGCGCGGCCCAAGGCGAGGCCCACGCTCGAGGGCTTCGTGGTGCCGGCGCACTTCCGGGTCCGACGGGACAAGGTCGACATCACCGGAGTCATCACGCTTCGCCACAAGAGCCGGCTGCACCACATCGGGATCGGCCGCAGGCTCATCGGGACACGGGTGGTCGTGCTCGTCGCAGACCTCGACGTGCGGGTGCTGACCGAAGACGGGGAACTGCTGCGAGAGCTCACCCTCGATCCGAGGCGCGACTACCAGCCCCACGGGCGGGTATGAACGTGGAACGATGTCCCGGGACATGTGTGCACGATGTCCCGAGACATCATGTGGGGTCTCACCACCCGTGTCGCGGAATGGCTCCGGTAGCTATGCGACATCTTGAGCCCTCCTGGGTCGTCCACCTGGGTTGG
>Ga0247727_10016745_pt1 | contig 11778 bp, 12 predicted proteins | sample WisWelCaveWW1625_FD_202498 | JGI IMG/M metagenome (GOLD analysis project Ga0247727, IMG submission 202498) | Biofilm microbial communities from Wishing Well Cave, Virginia, United States - WW16-25 | ecosystem: Environmental > Aquatic > Deep subsurface > Groundwater > Cave microbial mat | place...
CGCCCCTTCCGTGGGGTGGTAGCTCAGCTGGGAGAGCGCCGCGTTCGCAATGCGGAGGTCGAGGGTTCGATCCCCTTCCACTCCACCAGTTTCCTCCGTTCAACTCAGGTCGATGGCGTGCCGCCTCAGTTCCGCCAGCGCCACGATCGCCAGCGTTTCCTCATGCGTCGCCGCCAGCACCACCGGCGGCGCCATGCCCGCGTCCAGCGCTTCCTTCCAGCGGCCGGCGCACAGGCACCACTGGTTGCCGGGTCTCAGCCCGGGAAAGCCCGCCGCCGGCAGCGGCGTGGTGAGGTCGTTGCCGCGCTTCCTGGAGAACGCCAGGAACTCGCGCGTCACCCGGACGCAGACGGTATGGATGCCGGTGTCGTCGTAGCCGGTGTTGCAGCAGCCGTCGCGGTAGTAGCCGGTCAGCGGATCCAGGCCGCAGGGTTGCAGCGGCTGGCCGAAGACGTTCAGCGCCTGCGCGGATTGCCGGCGTTCCTTCATCCTGCGAGTTTCTTCTCGATGCGGCGCGCGAACACGGTCATCTCCTTGCCCGCCTGCTTGTCGCCCTTCTTCTGCGCGGCAGCGATACCGTCGCGGTAGGCGGCGAGCGCCTCACCGGAATGCCCCGCCGATTCGAGCGCCTTGCCGAGCGCGCGCCAGGCGGCGGAGTAACCCGGGTCCCCGGCGACGGCCTGGCGAAGATATTCCGTTGCTTTTTCAGTGTTCTCGATCTTCAAGTATTCCATGCCCAGAGAAAACCGCAGCAGAGCTCCGTCGCGCGGCGTGCCGAGCAGCTTTTCCAGGTTCGCGACTAAGGGCGAGGCGGGCGCGGCCATTGGGCTAAGATACCCGCTATGAAGACCCCGATCCAGACTCCCGACGCGCCCGCCGCGATCGGCACCTATTCGCAGGCGGTGCGCGCGGGCGACACGGTCTATGTTTCCGGCCAGATCGGCTTCGATCCTGCGACCATGCAGCTGATCGACGGCATTGACGCCCAGATCCATCGCGTATTCAGGAACCTGGCCGCGATTGCGGCGGCCGCTGGACTCGGCCTGGATCGAGCGGTCCGCATGACGGTTTACCTCACCGACCTCGGCCACTTCGCGACGGTGAACGAAATCATGGCGCAGTACGTCGGCCAGCCCTATCCCTCGCGCGCGGCGATCGGGGTCGCGAGCCTGCCGCGCGGCGCGCTCGTCGAGATCGACTGCATCCTGTACGCCGGTTGAAGCGCGAACCCGCGCCCGCGCTCGCAAAGAAGCTCGCCAAGCTCGGCCTGCGCACGTCGCAGGACCTCGTCCTGCACATGCCGCACCGGTACGAGGACGAGACCCGCCTCACGCCACCCGAAGCCGCGCCCCTGGGGATGCCGGTGCTGGTCGAAGCGCGCGTGCTGCGCGCCGAGGTCGCCTACCGGCCCAAGCGCCAGCTGGTGGTTCGCGCCGAGGGGCTGGTGCTGCGCTTCCTGAATTTCTACGGCAGCCAGTTGAAGCAGCTCCAGCGAGCGGCGGCGGAGGGCTTGCTGGTGCGCGCCTACGGCGAGGTTCGCCGGGGTTTTTTCGGCGCGGAGATGGTGCACCCGCGTTACCGCGTGGTGCCCGCCGGCGAGCCCCTCCCGCTGGCATTGACGCCGGTTTATCCGACCACCGCCGGACTGTCGCAGTACCAGCTGCGCAAGCTGGTGCTGGAAGCGCTCGACGCGGCGGAGCTCGACGACACCTTGCCCGCGCCGATGCGCCGCCGCCACGGGCTCGCCGAGCTCGCCGCGAGCGTGCGCTCGCTGCATCGGCCCGCGCCGGATGCTCCGGCGGGAGAACTCAGCGAGCGAACGAGCCCGGCCTGGCGCCGCGTCAAATTCGACGAACTGCTGGCGCAGCAGCTGTCGATGCGCATGGCCTACCGCGCGCGCCGCAGCCGCAGCGCCATCGCACTGCCATCGAACGGGCCGCTGCTCAGGCGCTTTCTCGGCAAACTGCCGTTCCGTCTCACGCGCGCGCAGAGCCGCGCGATGGCCGAAATCCTGCGCGACCTCGCGCAGCCGCACCCGATGCAGCGCCTGCTGCAGGGCGACGTCGGCAGCGGCAAGACCATCGTCGCCGCGATCGGCTGCGTTGCCGCTATCGACGCCGGTTGCCAGGCCGCGGTGATGGCGCCGACCGAGATCCTCGCCGAGCAGCACCTGCGCAAGTTCTCCGAGTGGCTGGGTCCGCTGGGCGTGCCCATCGCCTGGCTGCACGGCGGATTGTCCGCCGCCGGGAAGAACGCGGTGGTCAAGCGCCTGAAGGATGCGAAGCCGGTTATCGCCATCGGCACGCACGCGCTGTTCCAGAAGAAGGTCGGGTTTGCGCGTCTCGCATTGGCGGTGGTGGACGAACAGCACCGCTTCGGCGTCCAGCAGCGGCTCGCGTTGCGCAGGAAATCCGAAACTGAACTTCAACCCCACCAGTTGATGATGAGCGCGACGCCGATTCCGCGCACCCTGTCGATGACCTACTACGCCGACCTCGATGTCTCCACCATCGACGAGCTGCCGCCTGGCCGCCGTGGCGTCGCGACGCGCCTGGCGGCAAGCGGCCGGCGCGCCGAGGTTCTGAAGCGCATCCGCGAGGCCTGCGCCGAAGGACAGCAGGCGTACTGGGTGTGCCCTGTAATTGAAGAGTCCAAAGAAAGAGATCTGCAGACTGCGGTTGATACTTTTGAGTTGCTTCGCATTGAATTGAGGACTTTACGGGTAGGGTTGTTGCACGGTCGCCTGCCTGCTGATGAAAAGGCTTCCGTAATGAAAGCATTCGTGACAGGGCAATTACATCTTCTGGTCGCCACGACGGTTATCGAAGTGGGTGTGGACGTGCCCAATGCTTCGCTGATGGTGGTCGAGCACGCCGAGCGCTTCGGCCTCGCGCAGCTGCACCAGCTGCGCGGCCGCATCGGGCGCGGTGCGCGCGAAAGCGTCTGCATCCTGCTGTACGCAACACCCCTGTCGCTGACGGCGCGCGCGCGCCTGAAGGTGATCTTCGAGGAGAGCGACGGTTTCGAGATCGCGCGCCAGGACCTGATGCTGCGCGGCCCCGGCGAATTCCTCGGCGAGCGCCAGAGCGGCATGCCGCTGCTGCGCTACGCCGACCTGGAGAAAGACGAGCCGCTCGCGCGCGAGACGCGCGAGGCGGCGGAATTCCTGCTGGAGCAGGATCCGCCGGCCGCCCGGCGGCATGTCGAGCGCTGGCTCGCCTCGCGGCACGAGTACGCGCGTGCCTGACACGCGCGTCCTTCCGGGCGCGTGTATGACCACGCGCGTCCTCACCTGCCTGCGCGCCTGATATTCTGACGAATCTTCGCTCTCCGACCCATGGACCTCAGCTCCGCCGTCAAGCGCATCGATTCCTACGAGCGGCTGATCCGGCTCGACAAGCCGGTCGGCGTGTTGCTGCTGCTCTGGCCTACGCTGTGGGCGGTCTGGATCGCCGCGAGCGGCCGGCCGTCGCTGGATGTGGTGATTATTTTCGTCGTCGGCACGATCCTGATGCGTTCGGCGGGCTGCGCGATCAACGACTGGGCCGACCGGGATTTCGACGGCCGCGTCGCACGCACGCGGGACCGGCCGCTGGCGGCGGGCGAGATCTCGCCCAAGGAAGCGCTGGCGGTGGCCGCGGTATTTGCGCTGCTCGCGTTCGGTTTCGTGCTGTTCCTGAACCGCTTCGCGATCCTGATGTCGATCGCGGCGCTCGCGATCGCGAGTTTGTACCCGTATGCGAAGCGCGTCTTCCCGTTGCCGCAGATCTGCCTCGGCATCGCCTTCGGTTTCGGCGTGCCGCTGGCCTTTGCGGCGATACGCAATGGGCTGCCGTGGCAATGCTGGGCGCTGTTCGCCGCGAGCGTGTGCTACGGCTTCGCCTACGACACGGAGTACGCGATGGTGGACCGCGACGACGATCTGAAAATCGGCATCCGCAGCTCCGCCATCACGCTCGGCCGCTACGACGTCGCCGCAGTCATGGCGAGCTACGGCCTGATGGTCGCGTTGCTGGCATGGACCGGCATCGCGCTGCGGCTGAACTGGCCGTACCACGCCGGTCTTCTCACTGCGGCCGGCCTGATGCTCTACCACTATGCGCTGATTCGCGACCGCTCGCGCGAGGGCTGCTTCCGGGCGTTCCGCCACAACAATTGGGTCGGGCTCGCCATTTTCACCGGCATCGTGCTTTCTTATCCGCCGTTCTCCAGCCGATGAGCCTAGAGCAACCTCTCGCCGACTACGAGGTTGCCAGCGGCGCGCTCCGCGGTTCGCGCCTCACGCTGTACGCGAACCGCCTGGTGCGGCACGGCGGCGACGCGATGGAGACGGTGCCTCTCGCGCAGCTCGCGTCAGTGCGCGTCGCTTTCGAGCGCGATGCGCGCAAACTGAACTGGGCCGTGGTGCTGCTGGCGCTGGCGTTCGTGCTGGCGGCGGCCTCCGGCCCGCTGCAGGCCTGGCTCGCGGCGAGCACGGCGAAGTTCGGCGAACACGCGCGCCGCGAATCGTTCGATGCGGTTCTGCTCACGGTGTTCACCGTGCTCGGCGAAGTCGCGAGCATCCTGCCCGGGCTCGCCGCGGCGCTCGCGGCGGCGGCCGTCGCGCTGCTGGCGTTCTTCTGGCTCGGCCGGACGACGCTGACGCTCGCCTTCGCGGCGACCGAGCGCGCTTGCGCGGTGCGCGGCCGCGACCGCAGGCTGGTCGAGTTCGCCGAACTCGTGTGCGACCGGTTGGCGGCACGCAAGGACTAGGCGCATGCACTACACGGACCTGCGCGATTTCATTACCCAGCTCGAGCGCCTTGGCGAATTGAAGCGCCTCGTGGCGGAAATCTCGCCGCGCCTTGAGATGACCGAGATCTGCGACAGGGTGCTACGCCAGGGCGGTCCCGCGGTCCTGTTCGAGCGCCCGGCGGGGCATACGATGCCGGTGCTTGGCAATCTTTTCGGCACGGTGCGGCGCGTCTGCCTGGCGATGGGCGTCGAGAAACCCGCCGCGCTGCGTGAACTCGGGCAGTTGCTCGCGTATCTGCGCGAACCCGATCCGCCCCAGGGGCTCCGCGACGCCTGGGAAAAGTTGCCGCTGCTGAAGCAGGTCCTCAACATGCGGCCGAAGCAGTTGTCGTCGGCGCCCTGCCAGGAAGTGGTTTGGGAGGGAAAGGATGTCGACCTGTCCCGCCTGCCGGTACAGACCTGCTGGCCGGAGGATGCCGGACCGTTGATCACCTGGGGGCTGACCGTGACGCGCGGCCCGGCCAAGCCGCGCCAGAACCTCGGCATCTACCGCCAGCAGGTACTCGCGGAAAACAGGATCATCATGCGCTGGCTCGCGCACCGCGGCGGCGCGCTCGATTTCCGCGACCATGCGATCGCCCACCTGGGCGAGCCTTTTCCGGTCGCGGTTGCGCTGGGTGCCGATCCGGCGACTATCCTCGGCGCGGTGACGCCGGTGCCGGATACGCTGGGCGAGTACCAGTTCGCCGGCCTCTTGCGCGGCGCGCGCACCGAGCTGGTGAAGTGCCTCGGCAGCGATCTCCAGGTGCCGGCCTCCGCCGAGATCGTGCTCGAGGGCGTCATCAAGCCCGATGACGTCGCGCTCGAAGGCCCGCACGGCGATCACACCGGTTACTACAACGAGGCCGAAAAATTCCCGGTGCTGACCGTGGAGCGCATGACCCTGCGCCGCAAGCCGATCTACCACAGCACCTATACCGGCAAGCCGCCGGATGAGCCGGCCATGTTGGGCGTCGCGCTCAACGAAATGTTTATTCCTTTAATACAAAAACAATTTCCTGAAATCGCGGACTTCTATTTGCCGCCCGAGGGCTGCTCCTACCGCATGGCGGTGGTGAGCATGAAGAAGCAGTACCCGGGCCACGCCAAGCGCGTGATGTTCGGCGTCTGGAGCTATCTGCGCCAGTTCATGTACACCAAGATCATCGTCGTGGTCGACGACGATATCGACGCGCGCGACTGGAAAGAGGTGCTCTGGGCGATCACCACGCGCGTCGATCCGGCGCGCGACACGCTGATCGCGGAAAACACGCCGATCGACTACCTCGACTTCGCCAGCCCGGTTGCGGGCCTGGGCTCCAAGATGGGCATCGACGCCACCCACAAGTGGCCCGGCGAGACCTCGCGCAACTGGGGGCGTCCAATTGCGATGGATGCGAAGGTGAAGCGACGGGTCGACGCCTTGTGGAAGGATCTTGGGTTCTAAGCGCGTACTGCGCGCGCACGAAATTGCTCAACGTTCCCGCAGGAGCTTACTGCAGCTGGTCTTCAACCAACGGGAGAAATCCTTCTCGGAGATTTTCCCAGCCGCGAGTTCTAGAAACGCGATCGCCGCGTCGGCCTCGTTCGCGACAAAGCGCCAGCCGTTCAATTCGAGAAACGTAACGCTCGTGACCAGCGCGACGCGCTTGTTGCCGTCAATGAATGGGTGGTTCTTAGTTATTCCGAAGGCGTAAGCCGCCGCGAGGTCAAACACGGTCGGATCGCCGTAGGCAGCGCTGTTCCGCGGGCGCGCCAATGCTGATTCCAGCAGGCCTCTATCGCGCAAGCCTGCGTCGCCGCCATGTGCGGCAACCAGTTCCGCGTGATAGGCGATTACGTCTGCGGCGTCGAGCCAGATCCAGCGCTTCACTTCGCCAGTTCGCGAAGCGCGTTGCGGTAGCGCCGCATGACGCTTCGCGCAACTGTCATTTTTTTCTCGAACCCCGGATCGTACGGGGTAAGCTCAATGCCGGCTTGAGTGTGGACGCAGTTCAGCGCGTCGCCTTTTGCAACGCGAAGGCGCTCGGCGGTTTCCTTGGGCAGGATCACGCCCAGTGAATTGCCCACCTGGACGACTTTGAGTTTTGGCATTGAAGCACTCCGGCAAGTTATAACGAGCATTATAACCTAACGCGGCCCCTGTTCGTACACCCAGTGCAGCAGCGCGTCCATCGCCGGTTGCGCCTCGTGCGCGCCCGCGTGGTTTACGAACATCACCACCACGTGGCGGCGGCCGCTGCGGTCGAGCACGTAGCCGGCCATGGTGCGCGCGTCCGACAACAGTCCGGTCTTGATGTGGGCCTGGCCGGCGACGCCGCTTCCCAGGAGCCGGCGCCGCATGGTTCCATCGACGGCGGTTAGCGGCAGCGAGGAGACGAACTCCGGCATGATCGGGCTGCGCCACGCCGCCTGCAGCACGCCGGCGAGGCTCGCGGCGCTGATGCGCTCGATGCGCGACAGTCCGGAACCGTTCTCGATCACCAGCTCCGGTGCGGCGATGTTTTTTGCCGAAAGCCAGGCCTTGATGGCGGCGAATGCCTTCTGGCTGCTTGCCGGAGTCCCGGCGTTCCCGGCGCCGAGCGTCAGGTACAGGTGGCGCGCCATGACGTTGTTGGAGAACTTGTTGGTGTCGCGCACGATCTCGGCGAGCGCGGCCGATTCCAGCGTATGCAGCAGGCGCGCGCCCGGCGGCACCTGGCCCTCGCGCGCCGCGCCGCTCCATGCGCCGCCCATCTCCGGCCACAGCTGGCGCAGCATCCCCGCGACCTGGTCGTTCGGCTCCAGCAGGGCGACATTCAGGTCCTTCTCGCCGCAGTTGACCGGGTAGCGGCCGGCAAAGATGGCACGCTGGCGCGCCGGCTCGAACGTGGCCTTCAGCAGTTCGCGGAATGCCGATCCCTCGGGGCAGCTGCCTTCGCCCAGCTTGAGCAGGTTCACCACCTCGAGCGCTGGCGGCCGTGGCTCGACGTAGAGGCGCACCGTGCCGCGCTCGGGTTCCGGCACGAAGGCAAAGCGCAACGACTTGTAGTTGACCAGCAGGGCGTCGGGCAGGACGTTGTAGGGTCGGAACGCGTCGCCGTCGAAGCGCGCCGGATCGCCCGGCGCGAGCTCGAAATGGCTGCGGTCGAGCACCAGGTCGCCGCGGATTTCGCGCAGCCCCCTGCCGCGCAAGCCGCGCAGCAGCATCCAGAAGGCTTCAAGGTCGAGCTTCGGATCGCCGTAGCCTTTCAGCACCAGATCGCCTTCGAGCACGCCCTCGCGCATGGGGCCCGTGGCCCAGGCTTCAGTCTTCCAGCGATAGGCCGGGCCGAGCAACTCGAGCGCGGCGTAGGTCGTCACCAGTTTCATGACCGAGGCCGGATTCATCGGCGACGCGGGATTAACTGCGAGCGCGGCGCGCGCCGCGCCGGCTTCCTGCACCATCACCGCGACGCCGCCCGCGGGAATTTTCGACGCGGCGAGCGCTTGCGCGACCGGCGGCGGGAGGGCGGCCTGCGCCTGCGCGAGCGCTGCGGTTGCGCCCACCAGGAGGCAGGCGATGGTTCGGATGGGCATGGGAGATTCTAGTAAACGCTTGAATTCCGACGCGGCTGGCGCTATGATTAGCACTCGATAAGGCAGAGTGCTAGCAGAACTGCCGGCCACTCGAGCCAGGATGTACGCAAGCCATTGTAAATATTAATGATTAATTCTGGAGACCCGTATGAAGATCCGTCCATTGCATGATCGAGTCATCGTCAAGCGCATCGACGAAGAGCGCAAATCCGCCGGCGGCATCGTGATTCCCGACACCGCGGCCGAAAAACCCGACCAGGGCGAAATCGTCGCCGTCGGCAAGGGCAAGAAGGACGACAACGGCAAGCTGATCCATCTCGACGTCAAGGTCGGCGACCGGGTGCTGTTCGGCAAGTATTCCGGCCAGACGGTGAAGGTGAAAGGCGACGAACTCCTCGTGATGCGCGAGGAAGACATCATGGGCGTGATCGAAGGTCATTGATTGCGCAGCTGCAAACAAGAATTCGCACACAGGAGAGATTCAAATGCCAGCCAAAGAGGTACGTTTTCACGAGGGCGCCCGCGCCAAGATGGTTCATGGACTGAACATCCTGGCCGATGCCGTCAAAGTCACGCTCGGCCCCAAGGGCCGCAACGTGGTGCTCGAACGCTCGTTCGGCGCGCCGACCGTCACCAAGGACGGCGTGTCGGTCGCCAAGGAGATCGAGCTCAGGGACAAGTTCGAGAACATGGGCGCGCAGATGGTGAAGGAAGTCGCCTCCAAGACTTCCGATGTCGCCGGTGACGGCACCACCACCGCCACCGTGCTCGCGCAGGCGATCGTGCGCGAGGGAATGAAATATGTCGCCTCCGGCATGAACCCGATGGATCTGAAGCGCGGCATTGACAAGGCCGTGATCGCGGTGGTTGAGGAGCTGAAGAAGTTCTCCAAGCCCTGCACCACTTCCAAGGAAATCGCGCAGGTCGGCTCGATCTCGGCCAACGCCGATCCCGACATCGGCAAGATCATCTCCGACGCGATGGACAAGGTCGGCAAGGAAGGCGTGATCACGGTCGAGGACGGCAAGACCCTGCAAAACGAGCTCGACCTGGTCGAGGGCATGCAGTTCGACCGCGGCTACCTTTCGCCCTATTTCATCAACAACGCCGAGAAGCAGGTCGCGGTGCTGGAGGATCTCTACATCCTGTTGCACGACAAGAAAATCTCGTCGATCCGCGAGCTGCTGCCGCTGCTCGAGCTGGTGGCGAAGGCGGGCAAGCCGCTGCTGATCATCGCCGAGGAAGTCGAGGGCGAGGCGCTCGCGACCCTGGTGGTGAACAACATCCGCGGCATCCTGAAGACGGTCGCGGTGAAGGCGCCGGGCTTCGGTGATCGCAGGAAGGCGATGCTCGAGGACATGGCGACGCTTACCGGCGCCACGGTGATCTCCGAGGAGCTGGGGCTGAAGCTCGAGAACACCACGCTCAAGGACCTCGGCCGCTGCAAGAAAATGGAGTCCGGCAAGGAGAACACCACCATCATCGACGGCGCGGGCAACAAGAAGGACATCGAAGGCCGGGTCAAGCAGATCCGCGTCCAGATCGAGGAGGCGACCAGCGACTACGACAAGGAGAAGCTGCAGGAGCGCGTGGCGAAGCTCGCTGGCGGCGTGGCGGTGATCAAGGTGGGCGCCGCCACCGAAGTCGAGATGAAGGAGAAAAAAGCGCGCGTCGAGGACGCGCTGCACGCGACCCGCGCCGCGGTCGAAGAAGGCATCGTGCCGGGCGGCGGCGTGGCATACCTGCGCGCGCGCAAGGCGATCGAAAGCAAGCTGAAGGGTGCAAACGAAGACCAGGACGGGGGCATCAAGATCGTGATGAAGGCGCTCGAGGAACCGCTGCGCCTGATCGTCGACAACAGCGGCGCCGAGCCCTCCGTGGTGCTCAACAAGGTCACCGAGGGCAAGGGCCTGAACTACGGCTACAACGCGCAGACCGGCGAGTTCGGCGACCTGGTCGAGATGGGTGTGATCGATCCCACCAAGGTGGTGCGCTTCGCGCTGCAGAACGCGGCTTCGGTTGCCGGCCTGATGCTCACCACCGACGCGATGGTTGCGGAACTGGTGGAGGAGAAGAAGGGCGGCGGCGGCCATGGCCATGGCGGCATGGGTGGCATGGGCGGCATGGAAGGCATGGATATGTAGTTCGGCTCTGGCCGATGCATGCGGAAAGGGGCGCTCCGGCGCCCCTTTTCTTTTATAATCCGCCCTCTTCAAATCGCGCCCGAAACCCGGGGCGCGTCCGCTAGGCCAAGTAGCTCAGTTGGTAGAGCAGCGGACTGAAAATCCGCGTGTCGGTGGTTCGATTCCGCCCTTGGCCACCAACAATTCCAGCTAGGCGCGCTCCGCGATCAGCACCACGTTCGAGCCGCCGAACGCAAACGAGTTTGACATTACCGCACGCGGAATTTTGCCGCGCTCGGCCTTCATTGGCACGTGGCGCACGACGCAGGCCGGATCCGGCTGCTCGAGGTGCGCAGTGGGCGGCAGTATCCCCTCGGCGAACGGCATCAGGGCAGCCGCCATTTCCAGCGCCCCGGCGCCTCCGAGCAGATGTCCGTGCATTGACTTGGTTGAACTGACCGGAACATTTACTTTCTCAAACACGACGCGAATCGCTTCGCATTCGACCACGTCGCCGACAATGGTTGCGGTGCCGTGGGCGTTGATGTAGCCGATGGCCTCCGGCGCGAGGCCCGATTCGGCCAACGCCTGCCGCATCGCGCGCACCTGGCCATCGCGGTCGGGCTTGGACATGTGGGCGGCGTCGCAGGTGTTGCCGTAGCCGGTGATGAAGGCATGGATGGTGGCGCCGCGCGCGCGCGCGTGCGATTCGTCTTCCAGCAGCAGCGCCGCGGCGCCTTCGCCCAGCACCAGTCCGCCGCGGCGCCGGTCGAAAGGCTTGCTGCTGGCGGCCGGATTGGCCGCGTCCGCCGGCGCAAGCGTGCGCAGCGCCTGCCAGGCGGCGAGCATGCCGGGGGACAGCAGCGCTTCCGCGCCTCCCGCCACCACCGCGTCGGCGCGGCCGCTGCGGATCGCGTGCATCGCCTCGCCGATCGCCATCGCGGACGAGGAGCAGGCGGTGGAGAAGTTCGCGAACGGCCCGCGCAGACCCCATTTCACCGCGACGTTCGATCCCGCGGCGTTGTTCATCGCCATCACCACCGAGAGCGGGCGCAGCCGGAAGTCGTTCTTGCCGTAGACCGTGCGGTACGCGGTTTCCAGCGTCTGCGCGCCGCCCATGCCGGTGCCCCAGTAGACGCCGATGCGGTTGCGGTCTGCCGCCGCGAGGTCGAGTCCGCTCGCGGCGATCGCCTCGGCGGCGGCGACGAGGGCGAACTGCGCGACGCGGTCGAGGGACGAGGCTTCCGGCCCCTTGAAATGCGCGGCCGGATCCCATGCCACGAGCGCGCCTACCTGCACGCCCGAACCGAGCGCGATCTCCGCC
>Ga0247727_10016746_pt1 | contig 11777 bp, 15 predicted proteins | sample WisWelCaveWW1625_FD_202498 | JGI IMG/M metagenome (GOLD analysis project Ga0247727, IMG submission 202498) | Biofilm microbial communities from Wishing Well Cave, Virginia, United States - WW16-25 | ecosystem: Environmental > Aquatic > Deep subsurface > Groundwater > Cave microbial mat | place...
GATACGAAACGAAAAATTAAGACGCCAGTCTTTTTTTATAAAAATTGAATTTTCTTTCGATCGCTCGGCAGGACGTTGTCCACCCGTAACTGAGGCATTACTTCGGAAGCGCCGTATTCAATCATCGGCCAGAGCAAAGCCCGGCTGCACGTCAAAGGCGTCGTCAACGGCAAGGTGTTGATCTACAGCGAGAACGACATTATTATTAACGATGATTTGCTGTACGCGCAAGACCCGGAGACTTCGCACTCGGATGATTTTCTCGGGCTGGTTTCGGCAAAAGATATCGAGGTCGCGGCGCCGTCCGTCACCGGGCCGGGCGATTTGAGAATTTATGCCGCGGTTTTGGCGCGCGGCAGTTTTCGCGTTCCGAATCTTTACACGCGGCAGACCGGCACGCTGCACATCTACGGCAGCCTTTCCGCCGGCTCGATCACCGCCACCGAGCCGCGTTACGGCACGCGCATTCGTTTCGACCCACGCTTCGAGAAAATGCGTCCGCCCGGTTTTCCGATGACCAATCAGTATGAAATTGCGGAATGGGATGAGCGCTGGATGGTGAAGTAACCCCCAGTCGGCCCGGCTGGAAATTCCCAACGCGGACATCGCGCCGCGTCCCAATGGCAACGGCAGCGTCACCATTTCCGACTGGGTGCAAGTGGGGCGCTTCGCGGCAGGCCTGGATGCTGTACGCAACGAGCAGCGTCAAAGCGTTGCCAGCGGGGTTTTCATTTACCAGCTTCGCGCCGGTAGCTTCGTGCAGAGCCGGAGGATGGCGCTCCTGCGGTGAGTTCGTCTTCTGCGTGGATGAAAATTTTGTTAATTCATCCGTGTGCGTTTTTGATCCGTGTGTTTTAAGCTACGCTTGCCAGAAAATGAATCGCCGCGAGCGCGTACAAACTCACCGCTTCTTCAACTTCACTGACGGCGATGGATTCTTCCGCTGAATGTGCGAGGGACAAATCACCGGGGCCGCAAACAAGGCAGGGAATTTTCGCTTCGCGTGAGAGCAAGGCCGCATCCGTCCACGCCGGAAAGGCGATGAGCGCGCCGGCGTCGCCATAAATTTCTGCACGCGCTTTTTGGGCGGCGCGAACGAGAGGATGCTCCGCGGCAATCTCCAGCGGACCGTGCACCATCGTTGCCATGCCGCCGGGAACGCGACGCAGTTCGGTTTTCAAACCGGGCAGATCATTTTTCACCCGCAAGAGTATTTCTTCTAATTCACCAAAAACCTGTGCGATCGTTTCCGTGGGAACCCAGCGCCGGTCGAGCTGAATCGTGCAGCGCGCGGCGACCGTGCTCGGTTGATCGCCGCCGCGAATCGTGCCCAGATTGATCGTCGGCGCGCCGAGAATCGGATGGCGACGCGTTTGCAATTGCGGCGCAAGCTCGGCTTCAACGATTCGCACGAAGCGCGCCGCGGCGGAAATCGCGTTGATTCCCTTCTCCGGTGTGCCGCCGTGCGTGGCTTTGCCGAGAAATTCGATCTCGAGCCATTCCAAACCTTTGTGGCCGATGGCAATTTGATTGCTCGTGGGTTCGCCGATAATCGCGCCGTCGGCGGTGATGCCGGATTGAATCAAGGCTTCGGCGCCGAGGCTTTCCATTTCTTCATCAATTACTGCGGCGAGCGTGACCTGGCCTTTTTCCAGCAGGCGCAAATTTTTTAATGCCACCAGTGCCGCGGCCAGTGCCGCCACCGGGCCTTTCATATCCACCGCGCCGCGGCCATAAATTCGGTCCGTGCGAATTTCCGCGCCAAACGGCTCCATCGTCGTAATCGTGTTCGGCGCGACGGTATCCGTGTGTCCGCAAAAAATCAAATGACCTCCCGGCTTCGGACCTCGGACTGTCGCCGACAGATTCGGCCGGCCGGGACGCACGGCGGTCGTGGAAAATTCAATCTCGTGTTTTTCAAAATATCCCGCGAGCACGGCAACGGCCTGCTCCTCCTGGCGCGCCAGGCCGATGTAACTCGGCGCTTGAATGAGCGCGCGCAACAGTTCAATGACGCCGACATCGGCGAGATCCGTTTGCAGTTTTGCGGTTATCGAATTGGTGTGCATAAATTTTGCAGTTTGAGTTTTGAAAAAATAAGCAAAGAACGGCGAATTGTCAAGCGCTTTCATCCTGCGATCGTAATGCCATGAAAAATGTAGCGCCCTGCTCGCGGGGCCGACAGGATGTCGGCGCTACCGTTCATTCTGTTTCCGGTGAAAATAATGTTGCGTAAGACGATTGCTTTTATTATATTTCAAACATTCGAATTTCAAACAGCAGGAGATCAGTGTTATGACCTACATTATCGCCGAGCCTTGTGTCGACGTGCGCGATCGCGCCTGCGTGAAAGTTTGCCCGGTTGATTGCATCTATGAGATTGAAGCCGCGCAATTCAAGCCAGGCGATCCCGGTTATAAAATGACCTTGTATATTCACCCGAGCGAATGTATCGATTGCGGCGCCTGTGAGCCGGAGTGCCCGGTTGAAGCGATTTTTCCCGAGAGTGAAGTTCCGGAAAAGTGGAAAGAGTACATTGATTACAACTACGCTGCTTTCGGCGTGGACCGCGCGTAAGTCAGCCATAATACTCATTATTCAAAACCCTTAACTTTTTAGCCGCCGGAGATGAATTATGACCTACATTATCGCAGAACCCTGTTTAGACACGACCGACACCGCATGCGTTGCCGCTTGCCCGGTGGACTGCATTTATCTCAACAACGAGTCTTATGATAAATCGTTGGGCAAAGCGAAGCCGGTCAGCAATCCCGTAATGGACGCGAATGGCAATCCCATGAACATTTTGTACATCCATCCGCAGGAGTGCATTGACTGTGGCGCCTGCGAGCCGGAATGCCCGCCGGTCGCGATTTTTAAGGATGACGCGGTGCCGGCGAAGTGGGATGATTATACCACGTACAATTATCAAGCGTTTGGTTTGGAACGGCCGTAATGTTGAAATGCAAAAGCATCTACGCTAAACCGGCGTCGGATGACGGCGCGCGCGTGTATGTCGACCGGTTGTGGCCGGAAGGAATATCCACGCGCCACGCTGCCGTCGAATGGTGGGCGCAGGAGCTGGCGCCTTCTTATGAATTGTGGCGACACGGCTACGCTCTCGAACAATGGCTGCAATATCGTGAGAGTTATTGGGCGGAGTTGGGAAAGCGCGACCAGCAACCGGCGCTTGATAAGTTGCGCCAGCGCGCGGCCAACGGCAATGTGACTTTGCTGTATGGCACCGATGATCCGAGCCGCAACAATGCCGTGGTGGTGCGGGAATATCTGGAGAACGGCGGGGGTGCTATAAAAAAGAAAAAATGAGAAAAAGAAAAAATGAATTTCCAGCCACGCCGCCTAGCGAAATTATCTTATGCTTGCTTTTTTACTTTCCTTTTTCTATTTTATAGTTGCGTTCGCGAAACCGGTTCGCCGCCGCTTGATACGCTGCCGACCGCCGAGCAGGTCGCAACGGCGAAAGCCGATGTGGAAACGGCGAAAGCGAGCCTGACGCGCGATGGCAAGTATAAGTGCTGTGTGAAGCCCCCGTGTGACTGGTGCCTGCTGAAAGCCAATGGTTGTGTCTGTGCTGATATGATAGACGCCGACCAGCCCGTGTGTGCCGAATGCGGGTTGGGCTGGAAAAACGGTAGTGGTTCGATTCCGGATGTGCAACCCAGTGAAGTGAAAAATGTCCTGGAAACGCGTTAAAACAGGTGTCTCCACGCTGCTGGCCATCTTGAGTGTCGTGGCCGGCGGCGTTAACAAAGTTGAAAATTTACGGGCCTGATCTTGCCCTGTCCCGCTTCATCGGGACAAATAGCAGGAACAGGCCTTTTTATTTTTCAAGGATAATAGGAATCCCGCCAACGTTGTTCCGAATTAAATTTGAACAACGTTGGCGGGAGCAACTCACTCACCTTATTTGTAAGGAGGAATTATGGACTGGCACGATTACCTCGTCGACGCCGACGAGTCCATCCGACAGATTTTGAAAACCAGCCGTACCATCGCTGTGGTTGGAATCAAGGACGAGAGTCATGCCTACGAAGCGGCCCACAGCGTCCCGGCTTATCTCCATTCCCGCGGTTACAATATTATTCCGGTGAATCCGAATTATAAATCCGTTTTTGGCAAACCGACCCTGACTTCGCTGGGCGAGATCAATGAACCGGTCGATATCGTCATGATGTTCCGCGCGCCGGCCAACGTCCCGATGCATCTTGATGATACGTTGAAACTGAAGCCGAAAGTGTTGTGGATGCAAACCGGCATTCGCCATCAGGACGCCGCGCACAAGCTCGCAAAGAACGGCATCAAAGTCGTGCAGGATCATTGCATCTACATGGATCATCTGCGCCTGATTCGCGCCGCCGCGTAACACCGTGGCACAGACGGCTCGTCTGTGAGTTAATTTTTCGGCAACAATTGACCGGTCGCTCAATCGTCGGGCCATGACCAGCTCGTCGTGTCACAGCGACCGGTCAATGCATTTCTCCCAGAGACTGAACACCGGCTTCTCGCTTCCCCTTGCGATTGGTCGTTCCAATTCGAGCGGATCAATTCTCGCAGCGCGGTCTCATCATTTTCCAGTTACTCGTTATAAAATCAAACAGGGATGTTTTCAATGGCTCATCACCCTCTCCCCGTGCCGCCGCATTATCAACCGAATAAAGTCGGCAAGGTTTGGAAAATTGCATATCAAGAGCGTGCCGTGGAAGCCGAAAAATGGGCCAAACAGTATCACATACCGCTCGCTGCTTCCGATCGTTTCAAAATTTGTTTGATGCTGGTGGATTTGCAGAATACGTTTTGCATTCCTGGATTTGAATTGTTTGTCGGCGGACGTTCGGGAAAGGGCGCCGTTAAAGACAACCGGCAACTCTGCAAATTTATTTATCAGAATCTTGATATTATTACCGAGATTTGTCCGACTCTCGATACACATCTGCTCTTGCAGATTTTTCATGCTATTTTTTTGATAAATGCGCAAGGCGAGCATCCCGCACCTTATACTTTGATTTCCGAAGAGGATATTCAGCAAAACAAATGGCAATTCAACCCGGCGATTGCGGCGAGCTTGCATAGCGATGCTGCGTATGGGCAGGAATATCTGCTGCATTACGTTCATAAATTAAAGATTGGTGGAAAATACGATCTCACCAGTTGGCCTTACCACGCGATGCTCGGCGGCATCGGCCACGCGCTCGTTGCGGCGATTGAAGAGGCGATTTTTTTTCACAGCCTCGCGCGTGTCAGCCAGCCGGATTTTCAAATCAAAGGCAATAACGCGTGGACGGAAAACTATTCCGTGTTGCGTCCGGAAGTTCTGGAAGGCGCGTATGGCCAGACGATTGCGCAAAAAAACACGCGCCTCATCAGGAAATTGTTCGGCTTTGATGCGGTTATTATCGCCGGCCAGGCGAAGAGCCACTGTGTCGCCTGGACAGTTGAAGATTTGTTGAATGAAATAGCACTGCATGGCCAGGAATTGGCTAAAAAAGTATACCTGCTCGAAGATTGCACCTCGGCGGTGGTCGTTCCCGGAGTGATCGATTATACCGAGCAAGCTGATGCCGCTTTCAAACGCTTTGCCGATGCGGGCATGCACGTTGTTCGCTCTACCGATCCGATCACGAGTTGGCCCGGCATTAATTTGTGAAACTCCAGTGCGCGTCTAAAACCAAGAATGGGTATATCATACATTAGGTAAATTGGATGATGCTCAAGCTGTCCTAGATAAAACGTTAATATTGAGGCGTTCTGTTTTCAGCCTAAAAGGCGAAGCTATCACTTTAAGCAGCTTGGCGAACCTTGCTCTTCATAGAGGTAATTTTGAAGAAGCTTTGGAGTGTCTTCAAAAGGCATTGGGTATTCAACGCCAAAGCAATCTGCATTCTTATGAGGGCACTACCCTTCATAATATTGGTTTCACTTACATGTGTATGTCTAAGGAGCACTGGTATAAGGCTAAAGAGTATCTTGAGTTAGCATTGCAAAAACGGCATTCAGTCGGCAATCTGGAAGGTCAGGCTCGAACGTTGGATAGTCTGGCAAACTATTATGAGTTGATGGAACAAACTGAACAGGCAATCGAATATCGTAAACGGTCTGCATCCTTTTGGGAAGATTTGAAAAGCTTTTTGGAGGAAGCTGTTGCTTTTCAACATATTGGCGTTTTATACAAAGCATTGGGAAAACTCGAAGAAGCGCGTAAATACTATAAGCAGGCGTTAGGCGTGTATCAGAATTTAAACGAGCGCGCGGGAGTAGGTGCGATGCTCTTCGAGATAGGTGATATTGACAATACTCTCGGTCACTCCTTTGAAGCGCTTGATTGTTTTGAGAAAGCTCTGCCTATTATTAGTGAGCAGGGCAATCAAAAGCAGCTTAAAGCAATTTTGTTTGCAATGGGCGCTTTGTATTTTAATGAAAATAATTTTCAACAAGCCATAAAAATTTTTGAGGAAGCTTTGCCTCTCTATAGCGAATCAGATGAAGAAGAGTTGAAAGCTTTGATTCTCAATTCCATAGGACGATCATACGAACAATTAGGCAATGGGCAAAAAACGCGAGAATATTTGGAGTTGGCATTGCCAATCTTTCATAATTTGAAAGATCACTTAAAAGAAGCACAAATATTGAACACCATTGGTGCGTTTCTACGCGGGGACGAACAGCCCGAATTGGCCCTCACATACTACCTGAATTTTGCACGCTGGTTGCCCATTCGGTCGAAATCAATGGCGCGCCACACACACAACTCCGCTAGGAGTGAAATGTTTATAGAAAGTGAGGTTCTTGGATGTCCTTGAACTCCGTAGGAGTGGCATGTGGATTTTGTTTAATTGGCGCGGGTTTCAAGGTGAAAATCAAACATGTCACTCCTATCGGAGTTTTGGAGATCTGGTGCGATGCTTTACTAGAAACATTGCACTCCTAGCGGAGTTGAAAGCGTACCTCTTGTGCAAAAATTTTTTTGCACCACCCATTGGGTGGATTGGCATCGCGATCAAACCTGCGCCCGTCGCGGATTCGATCAACTTCAGTGCAAAATTCAGGTACTATAAAAAAGCTGAAGTTGCTTTGAGAAAAGCCTTCCCACAAAAGACACGACCACGAGAAGCACGAGAACTTGAAGCGACTATTTTGAATAACTTAGGATTAGCCTACTTCTATCACGAGTCTTTTCAGAGTTCACCCAAATATCTCAGAGAAGCCAGAAGAAGTCATCAAAACGCCAGGATAATTTATCAAGAGCTCGAAGACAAAGAACAAGAAGCACAGCAATTATACAATTTGAGTTTGTTATATGATTCTCAACATTCCATAGAATTGTTAGAAGAAGCCCTAAAAATATTAGAAAATGACGTGCCACTGTCTCGTCTGTTGCCGCAAATAAAAGCTACGCTGATGCAACGACGCAGGAATTTTAACATTAAGGTTGAGTAATTTTTGAGTAACCTTTTTGTGCTAATGCGACAAATGTGGGCATGATGAACATTGCAAACGTTTTATTTTTTTGATATTGTACGAAGGAGAGAATTTGAAAATCTACGTCACCCAACCAATCCCGTCTGCCGGCCTGGAAGTTCTCCGCCGCGCTTATCCGAATTTTCAAATCAACCCCGAAGAGCGCGTTTTGTCGCGTGCCGAGTTGTTGGAAAACATCAAAAGCTGCGATGCGATTTTGAGCTTGCTCACCGACAAAATCGACGCCGAGGCGTTGGATGCCGCTGGACCGCAATTGCGAGTCGTTGCCAATATGGCCGTCGGTTATGATAATATCGATCTCGCCGCGGCAACCGCGCGCGGTGTGATGGCAACCAACACGCCCGGGGTTTTGACCGACGCGACCGCGGATCATGCGTGGGCGTTGCTCTTTTCAGTTGCGCGCCGCATTCCCGAATCGGAAAAATTTTTGCGCGCCGGAAAATTCAAAAACTGGGGGCCGCTGTTGTTTCTCGGCGGCGATATTACCGGACGCACGCTCGGCATCATCGGCGCGGGCCGCATCGGCCATGCGGTGGCGATGAAATCGCGCGGCTTCAACATGCGCGTGTTGTACGCGGATGAAATGCCGAATCCAATCATTGAGCGGGAAATCGGCGCGCGCAAAGTGAGCGTCGAAGAATTGCTGCGCGAGTCGGATTATGTTTCGGTACACGTGCCTTTATTGCCGAGCACGAAACACTTGATCAATGCGCAATCGCTGCGATTGATGAAAAAAACGGCGTATCTCATCAACACCAGCCGCGGCCCGGTGGTGGATGAAGCCGCGCTCGCCGAAGCATTGAAAAATGGCGTCATTGCCGGCGCCGCGCTCGATGTGTTCGAGCACGAGCCTGTCGTGCATCCGGGATTAGTGCAGCTCGACAACATCGTGCTTACCCCGCATACGGCCAGCGCGACCATCGAAACGCGCTCGAAGATGGCGACGATGGCCGCGGAAAATCTCATTGCCGCGCTCGCGGGTCAAAAGCCGGCGAATCTGGTGAATGAAGAGGTGTGGGGGAAGCAAAGAACCTAATCGCAAAGCGCATGGCGCAGAGCGCAGCAAGAGCGCTTTGCGCTATGCACTATGCGCCATGCACGGAGAGGAGAAAAGTGGATTTACTCAACAAACTGGTGGTAACGATGATGCCGCTGGTGCCGAAATCGCTGGTGCGCAATGTGGCGAATCGTTACATCGCCGGCGACTCGATTGCAGATGCCGTGCGTTTGGTGCGGCAATTGAATCAAAAAGGCTTGATGGCAACGTTGGATGTTCTCGGCGAGCATATTTTTAAAAAGGAAGAAGCGGAAGCGACCGTCGCCGATTATCTCGAAGCACTCGAAGCCATTCATCGCGAAAAACTCGATAGCAATATTTCCATCAAGCTTACGGCCTTCGGTCTCAAGCTCGATTTTGATTTGTGCCTCGCCAACGTCCGCCGCGTCGTGCAACGCGCGCAGGAGCTTAAAAACTTTGTCCGCATCGACATGGAAGACTCGAGTTGCACGACGGACACGCTGCGAATTTATGATGCGCTGCGCCAGGATTTTCGCAATGTCGGCACAGTGATTCAAGCGTACATGCGACGCTCACTTACCGATATTCGCGGGCTCATGAACGGGACGCCGGCGAATTTTCGCATTTGCAAAGGCATTTACATCGAGCCGCGCGCGATCGCTTACAAGAACCGCGAGCTGATCAACAAGAATTATACGTTCCTGCTTCATGAAATGCTGCGACACCACGCGTATGTCGGCATCGCCACGCATGATGAGCGGCTGGTGTGGGACGCGATGCGTTTGGTCGATGAAATGAAACTGCCGCGCGACAAGTACGAGTTTCAAATGCTGCTCGGCGTCGACGAAGAATTGCGCGACTCGATCCTCAACGCCGGCCACCGTTTGCGCGTTTATGTTCCCTTCGGAAAATCCTGGTATGCCTATTCCGTGCGCCGCCTGCAGGAGAATCCGCAGATTGCGGGATATGTGATGCAGAATTTCTTTGGGCTGCGCAGCTCATGATTATGTCGAGAAATTGTCTTGGCTCCTTGAAAAAAATTGTGTAAATTGCCATCTAAGGATATCGTTATTCTAAAATTTTGAAAATATACTGAGCATCATGCTCGAGCAAACTATGATTTCATCTGATTCGAAGTGGGCACCTTATGCCTTCGCTCAAATTAACGCGGAAGGAGTTTTTTATGCCAACTACAGCTTTGAAAAAAGTCACGATTGCTTTACCATCGCATGTTCTTGGTGAAGTTGAATTGGTAGCCAAAAAGAGAAAAACTGCGGTTGACAAGCTGATCCGGCAATTGGTGGAAAACTTATTGCAACAGAATAAGAAGGCCAATTTGGCTGATCGTCTACGTGAGGGCTATTTGGTCAACGCCGCCCGCGACGCTGCGATTTCGGAAGAATTTAGATTCGCCGATGCCGAGATTGATCGTGAGATTGATTTGCGGGAGGAGAGATGAACCCCGGTGTGAAGATTTGCAAGCGCGGTGAAATTTATATGGCAGATCTTGACCCTGTTATTGGCAGCGAACAAGGTTCACGTCGGCCGGTCTTGATTATTCAAAACGACGTGGGCAACCAATTTAGCCCGACGACGATTATCGCCGCGATCAGCTCACAGTTTTCACCGAAAATTTATCCGACGGAAGTTCGCGTCAAAGCAGGCAGCGGTGGACTCGATAAAGATTCAACTGTGCTGCTTAACCAGATAAAAACAATCGACAAGCAGCGCCTAGAAAATCGTCTTGGCGAAATAAATGTGGCAACGATGAAAAAAGTAGATGAGTGCATTAAAATTAGCCTGGGATTGATACGGATTTCGTAGGCAAAATATGGGACGCCGACCAATTTTCGCAATGGAATTGAATCAGTCTTTTTTTCTATCCAGATAGCTTTTTACTCCGAGGCCTGCTCCCACGCCGCTAATAAATAGCACAATTCCCTTCAGAGCTTCGGTGAGTGTGTTCGGGTTCGTCAAGCCGATGAAGGCAACGACAAAAACAAATAACAGGCTAAAAATAATGAGATGGCCAATCTGATGTTTTCTCAAATCTCTGGCGTCTTCGAAGGCCCTTTGTTTCTTCTTTTCTTCGTGTTCGATTAATTTGGTAAGATACTCGGCATTCATTTTGACTCTTTCTATTTTTATATCAATGTAACCGAACCAACACAAATTTGCAAATGGAAAAATTTCAAAAGTGGTAATGCTTCACTGACCGGTCGCTGAAATTGTTCGCTTCGCAAGAAATTCTCATTTTAAGCGACCGGTCAGTAAACTTACCTCGTGAGTGAGGCATTACCAAAAGTGCCGGCAAAGCTGTTCATTGATGACATAGACGGGCCAATCACCACACCCGCCACCACGGCCGCTCCTTTCCCGCGATCTCCCGCACGAACTCGGCGAACAGCGAAGAGAACAGTTTTTCCTCATGCACAAAACCCGCCTGCGCCAGATCTTTGACGGCAAAGGCGTGCTCGCGCGGCGGCCGCCGGTCGCGGGCCAGCGCGATCACCGCCGCCTGCTCGGACTCGTCAAATTTTTCCCAATATTCTTTAAAATGCGGCCGGGCTTCCTCCAGAAAAATTTCTTTTGCCTTCCTGGAATCAACTTTGCCGCCGCGCGGCAACGAAAAGAGCGCCGAACATGCCATTTGAATAAAAAACGGCAAACAACCGGCGATCTCCAATATAAAATCCCCGTAAAGCGCGAGCGGCCGTTCCGCTTTGGCCGAAGGCTCGGCGATCAACTGGCGGGCCTCCTCCAGCTTGAAGGGGCCGAGCCGGAGATTGGTAAAAATATTAAAAAACGGCGAGTCGGAAATCTCTTTGGCGTGACAGAGGCTCTGTAACTGATCGGCCGAGCTGGTGATGTACGCCACATTGAAATTGTTGGCCAGCGCGCGAAAGTACGCGTAGAATTCCGGGCCGAATTTTTGGTTGCGCGTCACGCTCTCAAATTCATCCCACAGAAAAATTAATTTGAGTCCGGCTTCCTGAAAAGTTTGCACGATTTGCTGCACACCGTCGTAATCCGGCGCGAAATTCACTTTCAGCCGGCCGCGATATTCTTTTTGCAGCTCATTATAAATATATTGAAAAAACTCCGCCAGCCCGACGTTGCGCCGCGCCTGCAAATCCATCAGCACGAAAACATATTCCTCGGGGTTCGGCAAATATTTGCGGCGATTCTCCGGATGATGAATGGCGCGCAGCAGCGAGGATTTGCCGATGCGCCGGATGCCGACCATGGAAATGCATTGCGG
>Ga0247727_10016747_pt1 | contig 11777 bp, 10 predicted proteins | sample WisWelCaveWW1625_FD_202498 | JGI IMG/M metagenome (GOLD analysis project Ga0247727, IMG submission 202498) | Biofilm microbial communities from Wishing Well Cave, Virginia, United States - WW16-25 | ecosystem: Environmental > Aquatic > Deep subsurface > Groundwater > Cave microbial mat | place...
TGTTGTGCGATGTCCAATGATTGCTGCATCACCCGGGTGCCGTCCAGATACACGCTCATCACAGAATTCCGAAGCTCCTGTTCCCCAAAGTTATGAACATCTGCGTGGATCTGGACGGGCTTCCCCAGAGTGACGATCTGCGTGATTACTTCAACAGACATTATTGAGGCATTGTCTTGGCGCTCCTGCCCCGCGTCGACAAGGAAGAGGTTCACCTGTTCACCGAAAAGGTCCGTTGTATCCTGCTGCGAATCATGACTCGCAAACTGGGTTGCCTGTCCGTCAGTGATGAGATACACCTCATGATTAAAGTGTTTGGATTCCGAAAGGATCTTTGCGGCGATGCCAAGCGCGCTGCGGTACTCCACGGTTTCTTGCGACGGTGGGAGGCCAAGTTCACTTCTGAATGCCTCTGCCGAATGAATAGGTGAGAAGGCTTCCTTGTGTCGGACGTCTGAGAGCTTGACAAGATACGCCTCATCGCCCTCATTCAACAGGGAAAGGAGCTGGAGCGCTGCCTCTTTGGCCTGGTTGAAGATCATTCCACGATCATTACGGATGTTCATGCTTGGAGAATCGTCGAGCAGGATCACTATCGTGGTTTTTGCGTGGCTCCCGATCGCTCCCGCAAATGATCCGCGGAGGGCTGGCCGCGAGAATGCAAGAACGAGCATGATGATCACGAGCGTTCGGAGCAAGAGCAGAATCCATTGTCGAATCTTCACTCGACGCATCTTCGTCTTCTGCAGCTCCTTCAGGAACTGAAGCGTGCTGAAATCGACGGTCTTGAGTTTGCGCAGGTTGAGGAGATGAATAATGATGGGAATTGCCGCTGCGGCTGAGCCGAAGAGGAGAAATGGATTGAGGAATACCATGGACCCTAAGTGATTGCGACGACGACCGGCGATGGGAAATGAGAGAACCGGTAGTATCTCAGTTCCCAGTTGCCTCTCTGAAAAATTAGAACAAAAATCGATTAATATGCAACTTTCCCGGTTCCCTCGATGCCCATCGCTGTCACACGAATCTCAAGAGGTATGCAGCGGAGCGAGTTGCTTTTCCTCCTTAAAACCTATATGTTTTTTAGAGGCACAGATACTCCAACAAGACAGTCGCTTGTCCATTCGATCATCAGCGTGCGCAGAGATACTCTCCACACATTTCATTTGCCGACGTTCGAGGGTGTACATCGATCGGTGGGTCTGTACTTCATGGCCGTTGTCTTGCTCGCCGGAACTGTTGGCGATGTGCGATCTCAGTCGATGGTGATCCGCCCGCAAGTGGCGAACGCTTCACGCCAGGATCGGCCGAGGGTTGGGTTAGCGTTAAGCGGTGGAGGAGCCCGCGGGGTTGCGCAGATCGGAGTTCTCAGGGCGCTCGAGCGGCATAACATTCCCGTGGACTTTGTTGCCGCGACGAGCCTGGGGGCGATCATTGGAGGGCTCTATGCGGCTGGATACAGCACGACGGAGCTCGAGAGCATCGCCGTCACTACCAATTGGGATGAGGTTCTCTCGCTCACGGAAGAAACGAAACGGACGGAGCGGTTTGTTGATCAAAAGCTCGCCGACGACAGAAGTTTCCTGGTGGTGCGGTTTGAAGGGTTGGAGCCCGTGATTCCTCCTGCAGTCTCAAGCGGGCAGAGGTTCACCAACTTCCTCAATACACTCACACTCCAAGCCGTCTATCATCCGAATCCGAGTTTTGACCACCTCCGGATTCCATTTCGCGCCGTGAGTACGGATCTGATCTCGGGGAACCGGATCGTCCTTTCTGAAGGTTCGCTGGCGGAAGCATTGCGTGCCAGCGCGACCGTTCCTCTTGTGTTTAATCCGATCGACAAGGACGGGATGCTGTTGGTGGACGGAGGACTCTTGTCGAATATCCCTGTGGATGTCGTGCGCAATTCCGGGTGCGACCTCGTGATCGCAGTGAATTCGACGAGCGGTCTGCGCGAGGAAGCCGAGCTCAAGGCACCGTGGCAGACAGCCGATCAGATCATGGGGATTATGATGCAGCTGCCGAATAGATTAGAACTGAATCAGGCAGACATTGTTCTTACACCCGATGTTGGGAAGCACCTGGCCTCTGACTTTTCCGGGATTGATACGCTCATCGCGCGCGGAGAGCGTTGTGTGGAGGCACATATAGGCGACATTCTTCGTCTGTATCAAGAACGCATACCGGTCGACGTCAGAGACACGATTCATATCGGCAGGGGCGTTCTCGTTGAGAAAGAGGGGGAAGGAATCACTGACTCCCTTTGGAATATCATCAAGGAACGGGGCGCGTCAGGGGTTCTCACCATAGGTGAAATCCGCAAACAGCTGACAACCCTCTACAATTCCGGTGATTTCGAGGAGATGTCCGCCGAGCTTTTCCCTGAGTCACTACCTGACGCCGTGACACAGTCTGGGTCGAGGCAGGCCCGCGTCGTCTACCGTATGAAGCAACATACGCGACTGAACTCCGTCGAACTTATCGGCTGCAAGGTCATTCCGTGCGAAGAACTGCTGGAGGAGTTTCACGCAATGTTTGACAAACCGATGAATTTCCGGAACGAAGAGCGCGCACTGGAGAACGTTGTTCACAGGTATCGCGAACAGGGGTATTCACTCGCTCGAGTTGAATCGACAAAGTTCGACGAACGCTCGGGCACCCTTCGGTTAGTAATGAACGAGGGAGTCATCTCGAAGATCCAAATTGAAGGAGGGATCCGCACGCAGGACTTCTTCGTTTTGCGCGAGTTCCCGCTTCATACGGGGGATGTGTTTGAGATCGAGAAGGCGAATCAAGGGATCACCAATATCAACAGTACAAGCCTTTTCGAATATGTTTATTTGGAGGTCGCCTACAATGACCGGCAGCCAGTACTGACCATCAGACTCAAGGAGCGCCCGTCTCAGCTCATCCGGCTGGGCCTCAGGGCCGATAATGAACGGAACTTTCAGGCATCAATTGATATTCGCGACGAAAACTTCCGGGGCTCGGGCTTGGAGCTCGGCGTGAGCCTTGCAGGAGGAGGTCGAAACAAGGAGGTTATCCTGGAGCACAAAGCAAATCAGATTTTCGATACGTATCTCGCGTTCAATATCCGTGCGCTGTATTCGGTATTTGATACCTACGTCTACGATGATGCTCTGCAAACCGATCCCGGCCGGTGGGAGAGGGTCCGTGTTGGAGAATATAGGGAAATTCGTTATGGAGGAAGATTGGTATTCGGTGCCCAGCTTGAGCGCCTCGGGAACGCGACAGTTGAACTCCTCCTCCAGAACATACGGATCAAAAACTTCGAGAACTTGGAATCGTTGGAAGAGCGCTACCGTCTTTCTCAGGTGCGGTTCGGCACTGTTGTGGATAGCAAAGACAGCTACCCATTTCCCCGGTCTGGCATCGGGATAAATTTCTCGTACGAGTTCGCCTTCAAAGGTCTGGGCAGTCAAGTGGGATATAATGCGCTTCGCTTTTCGTACGAGAGCTATTCGACATGGGGGGATCTGCACACGTTCCATCCGAAAGTGACGTTGGGTTTTGCGGACAGAACGATGCCCCTGAGCGAACAGTTCCGTCTCGGTGGGCGAGAGTCCTTCTTTGGCACCAACGAGGATGATCGTCGCGGACGGCAGCTTCTGCTGTTCAACCTCGAGTACCGGTATCAGCTCCCGTTCCGTCTGTTGTTCGACTCCTACGTGAGCATTCGCTACGATCTCGGAACGATTTCCACAATACCGGAGGAAATAAAATTCAGCACCTTCCGCCATGGGATTGGAACAGAGTTACGAATTGATACGCCAATTGGCCTAGCCGCTTTTGGTGTTGGGAAGAGTTTCTACTTTAGTGAAACCCGCCCTCGAAACCCAGTACAACAGGGACCGTTTGGATTGTACTTCATGATTGGGTATGAGTTGTAATCTGTTTCAGATCAGGAGATTCACTGGGCCGAGGTGTGCCTCTGCATGCCAATGACACACGCATTCGCCGTCGTCAGTACCATACTATGCATCGTGGGATGCTCAATGCACACATCGGTCTGTTTTCCTTCTTTGGTTGTGTTTCTTCTGAGGAATTCGTTATATTGGTCCGGGTTCATTGCGGTTGAACATTTCAATCAATCATGACTACCAAACCCCCTCCTTCTGTGACGCCTGCTCCCGAAAAGAGCCTCGAGAAAATTGCCTACGCGAGTGTTGCCGAGATACCCACGGTGGAGCCGCACGACCGAGACCGCCTTGGTTACAATGTGTGGAGGTGGCTCGCCTACAGACGGGACCCATTGGAGCTTGCCGTGAGGACTGCGGGCGCGCGCGTTCTCATCGGTGAAGAAGAGGCCATCCAACGAATCCGAGAGAACCTCAAGCAGCAAGGGATCAGCTTGTAACACCGACGCATGGACACATTCCTGCTTGCGTTCATCCCGTTGTTTGTCGCGATTGACGTGTTCGGAGTGCTGCCCCTCTTCGTTGGTGTAACAGAAAGCCTGGATGACCACCAACGCAAGAAGCTCACGGCGGAAGCATCACTTACGGCGTTTGCCATTTCGATCGTCTTTCTCGTTGGCGGAAAACTTCTCTTTGACTTCCTTGGGATAACCGAAAGTGACTTCCGTGTGGGCGGTGGGATCGTGTTGCTGGTGCTCGCGGTGCATGACATCCTCTTTTCAAAAGAACGGAAACGTGATGCCGTCCAATCAATCGGCGTTGTACCGATTGGCACACCCTTGATCATGGGGCCCGCAGCGCTGACCACAATCATCATTCTTGTCGACTCTTATGGTTATGCGTGGACTGTGAGCTCCTTGCTCGTGAACATGCTCATCGTGTGGCTGGTCTTCTCACACGCGAGGCGAATAAGCCGGGCGATGGGGAAAGCAGGGTCGCAAGCTGTAGCGAAGGTCGCTGCATTATTTCTTGCAGGGATCGCCGTGATGATGATTCGTAGCGGTATCCAAGAAATGACCCAAGAATGATCAACCGCCATGGGCCCCGCCTGCTCCGAGCTTCTCGGGGCAGGCAGGAACGCCAAGTGTGAAATCCTTTTTTTCCTCTCATTGTATTTTCTACTTGGCGTTCTCTGTGTCTTGGCGGTTACAACAGAGCCACCTACCATCAACTTTTCAAGCATCAACTAATTTGGCCTCGTCACAAACGAGAACGTGTATGGTGACTTCATCGGTACTCCATACAGATCCCTCACCCCCGTAGAGATCGTTACCGTGTATTTGGTATTTGTCTGATACTGGGTACTTGGAGTGAAGACGACCTCGCTCGGAATCTCATATGGATAATTTCCGCGGTAGGAAAAGCTGCCAGGAATCACCGGCATGATCGAAAATGCCGGCTGTACTGATGAGAGTGTGACGAAGCTGTTGAATCCGATACTGATCGACTGCGACAACGACACAAACAATTGTGCATTGGTTGGTGATGTGTATCTGATCTGGAATGGTGCGGTTCTGAACTGTAAGGTGAATATCATTCCTAAACGAATCCCGTCTAGATCTCGTGCTGTACTGTCGATCCGCACGGTGATTGTGGTATCCGAGAGAAAAGGACCACCTGTATAGATTCGCAAAACGTTCCCCTCGGGCCACAGGAACAAGGTGGTCATCGGCGGTCTGACGGTTGTGGCGGCCTCGGTTGAGGCGGGATCCATTCTTCGCGGAAAGGTGATGTTGATACCACTATTGTTCAATGGTTCAACATTGACATCGCCATGCACTGGACTCGTTTGAATGCCGTAGATCGTGGTGTATGATTGCACAGTACGGAAGCTGAAACGGAGAGGAAAACGAAGATGATTTCCTAACGTATCGTGCGCACCCGTGGAAAGAGTCACCGTATACACGGTGTCGACAAATGAGTCTTTCTTGGACATCGAGTAGGTCACAGAAGTGATCTTGCTAAATGTTGTAATTGTTGCGCCCGGATCGAACCCACCGGATTGGGGATCGGCGAAGATTGTTCTCAACGGAGCTTGTGTGTAATTGCCCCAGATAAATATGCCTTCACTTGGTGGATTTGTAGAAAAAGCATTTTGCACACTGAGTCTGTCCATGGGATGCGTAAACAGGATTGAGACAGCAATCCTTCCGTACCGCCAGTCGTACACAATCTCGCCATTGTTCTCAGGATAATGTCGGTCGACAAGATCAGGAACAGTCGAGAGATCGATATCTCCGATGTAGGTGATGCCGCCACCCTGAATGGCTACGTTGCTCCGAAAATAAATCCGGTAGTTGTTTGAGCGAATTGTGACATCGTAATTCCCGATGCGCAAGTCACGAAACACAAATGATCCATCCTGAGGATTGATTGCAACAGAATCGATGGGTGCAACCTGACTGACGATCACTATCGCACTGCTGCTCTTTTGGAGGACCTTCCCGACGAGGTCGCCATGAAGGAGATCGTTTGTGTATTCCTTTGGAATTTGGTACTCAACAATTCTCTCTGTACACCCAGCGATTGCGATGGCAATGAGCAGATAAGAAAAGACGTTTTGTTTCATGGCGTGGTCTCCTCGTACATCATGTTTAAGAATGTGAAGAAGCTTTGGGTCATGGTTTGAGGTTTGAGAGAAGTCAATTGTCATCGCAATGAATCATTTTTTTTCGTCGCGCGTGAACGTGTCAGTCCAAACGCCGAATCAACCACTCAGTTCTTCGCAATCACGAAGGTGGCGACGTAGTCGCGCTTTCTAATGTGGTAATCCGAACGTGGGTAGGGACTCAACCCCTTCAGCTCGACCTCATATTGCAAGTATGGGAATTTCTTTGGCTGCAAAGTTGTATTGAGAGAAAAGACTTTCGTACCCAAAACTGGGTTGTCAATCTTCATAGCAACCCTGCCATTGCCCTCCCAGACACACATCACGTCCTGTGGACAGCGTGAATCCTCAGGGACATCAGTAAAGGTGAGCAGCAGATTCTCTCCTTCAACGGTCACGGAATGCCCAAGTTGAAGTGTGAACTCCTGGTCCAATACAGCACTGTAAACGCCGACACCATTGTCCGTGCAACTGACGAGAATCAGAAATGAGCCCAATGTGGCTAAGTATCGCCCACGAAATGCTCCTTTCGACGTTATCACGCAATCCTTAATGATGAACCGTGCCCGCGCGGTTCCAGACATGCCAGTTTGTCGAAGCCCCCTGCACCATCGGGTACTCAGCAATTCTTTCTGTACACGCGGCGAAGGCGATGTCAATGAGTGGATAAGAAAATGGCATTTCTTCCTCATGTATTTCGTTTCAGAAGTTTAGAAGCTCTGGTTGTGGTTTGGGAGAAACAAGGCAATCGTCATTGCAATGAACTGTTTCAAAGGATCATGCTCTCCGTGTGTTTGATGCATTCCTAGTGCTCCTACAACTAAATGAATATAGAACAAAGGAGCGCAGTGCGCGCTCCAACTGAACGAATCTTGAACTCGTGCTCAATCATTTAGTTGGAGCGGCACTAGAATTTAACCACTAACCCGAGGGTCGGATAGATCGGAAAGAGCCTCGGCTCATCCAACGTTGCCTTCCACCTCAGACGAACATCCTGGTCTTCACGCAACTCCCAAACGTATGGGTCTAGGAGTCCGTAGCCGTTCAAAAGGCGGAGCGAAAGCTGGAGGGGATAATTACCCAGCGAGAACCGATAGTGGACTCGTAGCTCTAATCTTTGAAAGCCTGGAAGCCGGCCTCCATTGAGGTCAACAAACTCAATAGACCCAAGGGTCTGAGGATCAGCTCGTTCCGATCGAGCGATCTTCCGTGTGAATGATGGCGACTGGTTCGAGGCGAGCACGCACAAAGCACCAAACATCCAGGTCGCATCGAGCGCGTACCATAAGGTCATCTGCACTTCGTGTCGGCGGCTGAGGCGAGGAGCGTACGGCTTCCCTTCGTTCAGTTCTGCGAATCGATGCGTTGCCCACGACAAGTTGTATGTGAGCCAACCGCTCAACTTCCCCGTCCGCTTCCGAAGGGACAACTCCGCTCCATAGACCTTGCCCGTTCCGAGAAGAATGACATCACTGAGGTTCCTTGTTTGGGCATCTTTCGTATCAAATCCGAACTCATGAAGATTGCGGGTAATCCTGTAGTAGGGCTCGGCAGACATGGTGTAATCTCCTTCACCAAGATTCTTTTCGATCCCGATAGAAAGCTGAAGCGACGTTGATGGTCGCATTTTTTCCGTAGACGGATACCAAAAGATAGTGGGGTAGAAAATGAAGAGACCGCTATTCCTGTAGGGGTGAACAAACTGGTTGATAGAAGTGAGGGCTAAATAGAGCCTCAAATTCTCGTCTACCGAGACAAGGAGAGAAAACCGTGGATCTACTCCAGAGAACGTCCCTTCATTGCCGATGAAATTCGTGGCACGTGCGCCGAGCTCAGCAGACACACCCGGAAGCACTCTCCATTGGTCCTGAAGGTACACCGACAATTCCCATGAAGAGAAACCCCGTAAGGACAAATCCGCTATCTGGCTGGAGAATTCACCGATCTCGCCGGACATCCGGTGGTGAATCAACTCGACTCCTCCGCGCGCAGTGTGCGCCTGATCGTAGTAGTGCTCAGCATGTGCGCGTATGATAGCATCCTCGATGCCGTAATTGGAGGAGAAATTTGCCGACGGCCATAGAAGGGCATCGCCAATCAGATTGTGGTCAGCGGTGAAATCGTAACGCGTGTAGACAGCACACGCCTGCAGGAAGAGCGACGATGACGCAACGCCGATCCATCTCAGGCTTGCAGTGGCATTTCCCCATGAGAGGTGATTGGTCAGACGCTTACCGTCACCGTTGACCTCATTGCTGTATGAATCTCCATTGAAGTAGCCGGTCAGGGACAACACGTCGCTTCCTGATAGACGATGGGTCAGCTTCCCGATGAGCTCCGATGAGATCTGGGTACTTGGTGTCCCGTCTCGCTGAAGGTGCGGCAGGAGGACGTCCGGGTATCCCCTCCTGCCCGAGACCATAATCGAGGTAGTGCTTGTGAGTGGACCCACAAGGGTGAGTTGGGAGCTCAACGAGCCCGTCCCTACAGAACCTGAAAACCGTTCGAGCATTCCTTCACGCAAAGAAATGTCGAGTATGCTGCCAATACGACCACCGTAGTATGGTGGAACACCTCCGATCTTTACGTGTACTTCGTTCAGAGCGTCACCATTAAACGTGCTCAGCACCCCTCCATAGTGCGACGGGTTGTACACCCTGGCTCCATCAAGCAGGTACTGATTCTGATCCGAGGGAGTTGAGCGAATGAAGATTCCCCGTGATAGACCTTCCGCTGCAGACAGCGCCGTTCGTTGCGCCTCGACTGTCACCTCTTGAAGACTGATCTCATTCTGTTCCATTCTGATGTTATGTTCTACAAGTACATCCGTTCTCACAGTGATCGATGACACTACAGGTCGGAACGCTACCGCTCGTACTACAAGCGTGTACTTCCCGGGGACTACGTTACGCAGCGAAAAGAATCCGAACTGGTTCGTTGGACACCACCTGACAACAGTCACCTGGTCGGCGCTATCATAAAGCATGACATTAACGCCGATAATCGGATCACCTGTGAGTGAATCTCTCACGGTGCCGGATATGGTCGAGGAAGTGGGCTGGATCTCATCCTTCCGCTCATACAGGATCACCTGGTTTCCGATCTCCTTCCAACCCACCCTCGTACCACTCAACAACTTGCTAAGAGCTTCTTCGAAGATGCAATCGGTGCATGTAATCGAAACATCGGCCCCTTTTATATCCTTGTCGAAATACATGATCGGCCTGGAGTACAAGCGCATAAGTGAGTCAAGTGCAGCCCGAAGACTTATCTCTTTGAACTGGAATGAGACGTTCCTATCCCTGTCCTGTGCGGAGCCTTCGGAAACTCCTCCACAAACCAGCAAGAGGCTAATACAAAATATAGACCTGATTTTCATATTTGAGATTTTTTACAGCCAAACCGCAGAGGGCTGCAAGAGTTGACTCGGCATTCCGGCCGTCCAGTATTCCCGTGATTGTCTCATTGCTGAGCCGCGGATCACTAAGACGAATGTCAACATTGAATCGATCACCGATCTCTTTGCACGCAGAAAGAAGCGGGGTCTTGTGGAATAGGAACTTTCCGTGAAGCCAGCCGGGATAATCTCGAAGAGAGAATGCTGAGGGCGGGGCCGGAAAGTCATGCTTTGCGCAAAGAGCCATTTGTCCTCTCGTGAGCGTCACTGAGCTATCGATGCCATTCTTGACGATATTCAACCTCACGGTGCCCGTAACGACCCCAACTTCTAGAGCCTCTCCCCGTGCGCGCACGTTAAACTCGGTTCCAACCACATGGATAGTGGCAATGTCGGTTGTGACAATGAAGGGAGTTCCGTTCCGTCGGACGCGAAAGAGAGCTTCTCCCCTTAGCCCCACACCGCGACCGCCGTTCGGTGATCGGTGCTCAACAGTCAGTTCCGATGTGTGATTCAGAATCACTTCAGAGCTGTCTGGCAGAGCGATGTGTGTTTGCTGACCTCTTCCCGTGACGTAGGATTCGACCTCCGGTTGTCGATGCATGAGGTTCCAATACAGACCGACAAAGCATAGTGCAATCAGAGCAACTCCGATCGAAAGCCTCAGGATGGGTCGGATTGCGGGATGTGGCCGTGGATATCTCGATTCGGCAAGCGAGCGCTGCAAGACAAGCCATTGCCCAGAGGTGTCCGGAGAAGCAGATGGACGTGTCCGAGCAATGGCTTCCCCCATGATCTTGTCCTGCCTCTCCTTTTCTGCGGAGGACGCACGCCGATCCTTGACAACCAGCAACATCAGTCTATTGATAAATCGTCTCATTTGGTTCTCTTGTGCTTATTAATCCCCCGCATACTTACTTAAATCGCGCCTAGAATATTCGGCTCAGAGAAAATCCCAATCCGAAGTTGCCATCCGCTGTTGGAAAGGGATAGAAGCTCCAGCCGACCTGATTATTATCAGCTTGTGGAGTTGCCACGAGGTTCCAGGTGCTCAAAATAATTGTTGTAACCCCCAATCCGATGTTTACTATGGAAAGAGCTTTTTGACTTTCGTTGCTTGTATAGCCGTAGAAATTCCGTGTTTCTTGGGGTATCATAGCTGCACCAAGTATTACCTGTCCGATGCCGGTCACAATTCCTATGATCGGGACTGCCGTCTTCTTTGACCCTTGCGCAATATGAAAGGCGTTGATCGTGCTCAGCGAGAGATTCGTTGCTCCAAGAAGGGAAGAAGAAATTCCGTACGCAGGCGTAATGTGGTCAATGTGGTTATAGTTGATTGGATTTTGGAAATCGTATGCCGGTTGTATCCAAGCACACTCCTCTCTCGAAAGACCGCTGCTTGCAATCCAGCTATCAACAGCATCGTCGTTCATTGCGAGAATTTTCTCGTATTTCAATTTGCTGTTAATCCTCTCCGCGATCCCCTGGCCGACCGATTGCTTAATGAGGTATCCAACAGCACAGATTCTCCCATCCTTGTCAATAAAGCATGGTATCCGTTGGTCACTGTAGTCGTAATTGCGTGGAAAGACATTCGAGGTCCAGTACCGATGTAATACATCTAGCAACTGACGTCTCTTTTGCTGAAGATCTTCCGTCAAGCTGCTGCAGTCCTTTTGTCGTAAGAGGCTCTCCACGTATGCAAGGTGTGTTCTTACGCGCAGATCCTCGTCGGTCGAGCCATCGGGAGGATGTCCGAACTTCTTGATGAAGCTAATATCTCCAAGGATTGAATTGACATTCTGAGAATAGTCAGTCGATTGTTTGTTGC
>Ga0247727_10016748_pt1 | contig 11775 bp, 8 predicted proteins | sample WisWelCaveWW1625_FD_202498 | JGI IMG/M metagenome (GOLD analysis project Ga0247727, IMG submission 202498) | Biofilm microbial communities from Wishing Well Cave, Virginia, United States - WW16-25 | ecosystem: Environmental > Aquatic > Deep subsurface > Groundwater > Cave microbial mat | place...
CATGCTCGCGACCAGCAGAATCTGACTTCACGGTATCAAAGAACATGCGCGCGGGGCGGGCAGCGTTCATCGCAACCCCGCAAAATCGTTTTTCAGTTTCCCCTAATTATGATCACTCCCTTTCCGGCGGCCAAAATGATCCTTATACCGACTGGATTTATTGGCTTCAACCGCGAGTTCCAACACTTGGAGAATCCGATTACTTAGCTGCAGAAGCGGAAATGATCGCTGGAACGTATGACGGCTCGCGCGAAACCGAAGTGATGGCAAGGATCGTGCTGGTTAACTGGAATGGAGACATCGGCGGAGCACCATCGGGGATTTATAATCAGGATTTGCCCGAGAAAGGCACGATTTTCCGGATGATCACGGCCAAACCTAATTTTCCCGGAGATGCCTTGCTGGTTATTTCCCCGCCTCCGGTAGCGACGGCCACTCTCAGCACGGCGATTAGCGGCAATACCAATCCCAATCAGGATTTTGAGATCGAGGTGCGAGTCGATCAAGTTGCCAATCTCTTCGGCCTCTCGTTTGAGTTGTTGTATTCGCCGACGACCTTGGTTGAGCCGCAGAGCGTTGACGCCGGAAGTTTTTTGGGCAGTGATATCGTTTTCATCTCGAACGTTGACAAGAGCGCCGGCCAGATCGGCATTGGCGCCACGCGCAAAGCCGGTCAAGACGGCGTCAGCGGCGCGGGCGTGATCGCGAGAATCAAAACGCACGTGTCGGCGCAGGCGCAAGTCGGGCAAGTCGTTACTTTAACGCTGCAAAATATCGCGGCCGTCGATTCGGCCGGCCAGTCGATTGCAATGAGCGTGCTGGGCCAGTTGCTCGTGCTCGATGTCAAGTCAAAACAAAATGAGAACATGCCGGCAGCGTTTGCCTTGTATGCGAACGTTCCGAATCCGTTCAATCCTTCAACCACGATCAAGTACGATTTGCCGCAGCAGGCCGAAGTGAAGCTCGAAATTTTCGACATGCTCGGCCGGCGCGTGCGCACGCTGGTGAATGAATCGCAGCCAGGCGGGCGCTATGCGATTGCCTGGGACGGCCGCAACCAGCAAGGCCAGCAGGCTGCCAGCGGGACGTTCATCTATCGGCTCCGCGCTGGCGGCTTTGTGCAGACACGGCGGATGGTGCTGGTGCGATGAAAGCGAAGTGTTGGATAGTTGGAGTGATGGAGTTTTGGATTATTGGAACCCCGGTAATCCATCACTCCAATTATCCAATTCCACCAGACCCGCGTTTAAAAAATTGTAATAAATTGTGAGAGTTTTTCGGCCTTTCTCTTGTCTTTGATATTGAGGGGCAATGTCCAAATCATTTTGCGATCACGTGGGATGGCCGCAACGAGCGCGGCGAGGCAGTTGCCAGCGGCGTGTATCTCTATCAACTGCGCGCCGGAGCTTTCGTGCAGACACGGCGGATGGTGCTGGTGCGGTAACTCGGCCGGAGTGTTGGATCGATGGATTATTGGATTGATGGAATTCCAATACTCCAAAAATCCATTCTCATTTTTCAAATCATTCAAATTTAAGGAGAATTTAAAATGAAAAAGTCTTTGTTGATGACTGTTGCTCTAATGGGGCAAATGATTCTAGGCATTGTAGTCTTCTTTATGTCTGGACTACTTCCAATTACCGGGTGTAGTCAGAGAGAAGGCCCTACATCCTCAGAAGAAACCCCAACGTATGCAGGCGAACAGTTGCTTCATAAGTCGGGTGACGGCGATAATGTGGCGACGTCACCCGTTGCACTCGATCTGACTTCTGGGACCACCGGAACGATTTTTTTCAATCAAAGCTTCAATGGCGAGACTCGTGGCGTGGATGTCACCGTGTTGGGCGCCTCGAATCTGAATGTCATTTCAATGACTCTTAAGTTAATGCCATATGGCAACCACAGTCAAGTGTTTTTTAGATCATGAATGATGTTGATGTATTGTTTGATCACATGTTTGGCGATCCCCGTCGCTTGTGCGATGAAATCAAGATCGGGATTGTTGTTGTAACAGGTTTCGACGCGCCGAAAATCTTTCAGATAGTTTTCGACCGCGCGCAACGTGTGATTGGTTTCCTTGGCAATTTTGGTCGGGTCTTTCTTCTCGACAACGGCTTTGCGCACGATGATGGCTTTATGTGTGATGCACGTTCCCATGTCGTGCAAGCTGCCGATATGTGGCAAAGTGGTTTGGTGCTTGGCTTCATAGGCTTTGCGCCTCATGGTCACTAGGCTGGTATCGCGCCAAATCATCAAACCAATGTCTCGCATCGAGAGCAGCGCCCCTTGCTGATGCGCCTCACGACAAATGCGCGCAATGGCATTGCCGGCGATCGCGGTCATTTTGATGCCCTTGGCCAATTGTCGACAGTCTTCCTCGTCGATCATCGTCAAGATAACCGGCACAAAGCGGCGCTGCGGTGAATCGCTGCGGGTTCGCAAGTCAATCGCGTTCCAGACGATTTGCCCAGGTCGAACATGTTCTTTTTCCGGCAGTGCTCTCGCCACCAGTTTAACCAGCTCATCGGCGAGCTTCTGCCGCAGCGTTGGGCCAAACAACTTTGGCAATTCACGTTCAAAGAAGTTGATCAACAAGCCGTGTAAGAAACGTTGCTTGGCTGAGTTGTAACGTTTGAAGCAGTCCGGAGGTTTAATCATGGCCGCCTCCGAGGTGATTGTCGTCGCAGTCTTTTTTTAAGAAACTCATGAGCTCTTGGCGGCGATGTTTGATGATTTTAAGCGTTTGATAAAGCTCAATATACTGTGTTGCCAGCGGGGCTGAAACTTTCGCCAAAAAAGCCATAGTATTGATTTCAAAGCCATGCTGATAAAGGCTGATGACGCGCTTGAATTTGTCAACGTAGTTACGAATCGCCGGAATGCTGTGACAGCACTCGTGGGCGATTTCAGTGTATTCTTTGCCGCGTAGCCAGAGCTGAACAATCTGCACCCGATGCGAGATGGTGCGGCCCATGTCTTTAATCGTCGAGCGCAATGGCAGCAAGATTCGCTGTTTGCGAAAATAGGCTAAGTCACGGCAGACCGTCCGCTCGCCGCAGTTGAAGAGGCGGTTGGCCAGATCTTCAACCGTGAGCAAACCGCCTTGTTGAAAAGTTTCATGACAAACGCGCTCGAGCCGTCGCCGGCGCAGAGCCACGACGCCATGCTTTGCTTTGATGGCGAGGTCTTCTTCGCCGGCATCCAGTGTTAAAGTCACCGTAACTTGTTGACACCTCGCCAGCGGCAGTTGCGGGCCGCTGTTGACGGAAACAACCTGAACGAGGAGCTGTCCTTGCTTGATCGCGCCGCTGGTCTCGAAATAGGGTTCAAAGACTTTGTGCACGGTATCGAGCACCGCCGTCGCTTCAAAGGGCGAACAATTCAGGCCGGTGATCATGTCATTGAGAAATTGCTGATTCAGTTCTTTTTGACGCAATCGGTTCCACTTGTTCAACGACGAGTTGTTAATCATGAAAACGCCTCCGATGGTTGTGCCGTTTTTCCGTCGTAAGTTCAGTCGCCCTACGGGCTCCTTCACTTACGATGGCTAAGGTAAGACGGCTCACTCCGAAGAGCAAGCAGTTGCCATTTGGCACAAACAAAGGAGTTCAACATCACGAAACCCGGTCACCTCCGTATGGGAGTACGGATTTACCAGAGCACGGGGAATTTGCTTGCCTCAGCCGATGCAACGGTTCTCTCGGGTTTCGACCAGTCGGTAACAATTCCGATCTCCGCGACGCTGATCGCCGGCAACAGTTACCGGCTTGCGTTCTTTATTCCCACCGGGCGATTCGGCAATTCAGGGGATATGTTCGATCCCGATCCAAGGGAAAACTTTGGTTCTCCTTACAATGAGCTGAATGGATTCCTTCGAATCAATGCAGCTTATTCAATCATTGCTGACGAATTTCCGGCCCTTCCCAATATATTCGTGCCGATGATCACGGTTGAGGTTGAGGTCGGAGGCGGCGAAGATGAGGTGACGATTTGCCATAAACCAGGCACGCCAGCGGAAAAGACCCTCGTAATTCCAATTCAAGCTCTCGCAGGCCACCTGGATCATGGTGATGTGATAGACCCATGCCAGTAAAGTTTAATTGCAACGGTGAAGATCGTTTGGGAGCAATGGAGTGATGTCAAGCCGCAATACCGCACGAAATCAAACTCTGTTGCTCCAATCCACCTTGCATACCGACAACTTGAATCAAAGTATGGATTGCCGCAACGAGTCGATGTGAAGCTCGAAATTTTTGACCTGCAGGGCCGGCAGGTGCGCACGCTGGTGAATCAACGCCAGCAAGCTGGGCGGTATGCGATGACATGGGACGGTCGCAACGAGCAAGGCCAGCAGGCTGCCAGCGGCGTGTATTTCTATCGTATCAAGGCCGGGAAATTTGTGCAGACCAAGAAGCTGACGCTGGTGCGGTAAAGCCGGAGTATTGGAGTATCGGAGTGCTGGAGCGTTGGATTAATGGAATTCCAACACTCCAACAATCCATTACTCCATCACTCCAACACTCCAATAATCCTAAAATTTTGATTCACTCGATTTCAGGAGGTGTGTGATGCAATCTAAAACGTTTTTCGCGAGATTGGTTGTTTTCACTGTTTTGTTGTGTAGCGGTTCGCCGGCCTTTGCCCAAACCGACTTCTGGCAGCAGACGAACGGACCAGATGGAGGAAGCATATTAGCCTTTGCCATCAATAGCAACGGGCATATTTTTGCAGGGACTGATGGCGCCGGCATGTTTCGTTCCACCAACAATGGCGAGAGTTGGGATGAAATCAATTTTGGCTTGACCAGCACTAAAATCCATGTCTATTCGTTGGTCATCAACAGCAACGGGCACATTTTTGCCGGCACACCGGGCGGCGTGTTCCGCTCCATGGACAACGGCGCCAACTGGAGCGCAACTGGCTTGACGAATACCTATGTCTCCGTTCTTGCCATCAACAGCAACGGCGACATTTTTGCCGGAACTTTTGGCGGCGTGTATCGCTCTACCGACAATGGCGACAGTTGGAGCCTAATCAACACTGGTTTGACGAATACCATTGTCGGTGCGTTGGCCATTAACAGCAGTGGGCACATTTTTGCCGGGGCAAGTGGCGATGGGGTGTTTCGCTCCACAGACAACGGCGACAACTGGAACAACACCAGCTTGGACAGCGTCGATGTCTATTCGTTGGCCATCAACAGCGCCGGACATATCTTTGCCGGGACACGTGGCCAAGGCATATTTCGCTCCCGAGACAATGGTGGGACTTGGAGCAATGTTATTTCGGGCGCAGGTTTCGTTGTCACTTCGCTCACGATAAATAAGAGTTCCGGGCATATTTTTGCCGGAACGCAGGGTGGCGGCGGCGGCGTGCTTCGCTCCACAAACAACGGCAACAGTTGGAGTCCGGTATTCAATATTGCCTTTACCGGTTACAATGTCAATTCGCTGACCATTAACAGCAGTGGGCACATTTTTGCCGGAACTTTTGGCGGCGGCGTGTATCGTTCAATCGATAACGGTGGCAGTTGGGCAGCGGTCAATAACGGTTTGACGAATGCTTTTGTCTCATCTTTGGTCATCAATGCGACTGGGCGCATTTTTGCGGGGACGGCGGCAGGGATCTTTCGCTCAACTGATAACGGCGATAATTGGATAGCCGTCAATACAGGTTTGACGAGGCCGTTTATCAACTCATTCGCGATCAATTCCAGTGGGCATATTTTTGTGGGGACCGACTTTGGGGCCTTCCGTTCTACGAATAACGGCGGCAGTTGGACAGCGCTCAATGCCGGTTTTTTTAATTTCCGCGCTCTTGCGATCAATTCAAGCGGACATATTTTTGCGGGGACGCAGGGTGGCGGCGTCTTCCGCTCCACGAATAACGGCGGACGTTGGAGTGCAGTCAATACCGGTTTGACGAATAGGAATCTCCAATCTCTTGCCATCAATTCCAGCGGGCACATTTTTGCCGGGACTGATGGCGGGCCCTTCCGCTCCACGGATAACGGCGCCAGTTGGACGGCAGTCAATGCCGGTTTGACGAATATTGGTGTCTACTCTTTTGCCATAAATTCGAGTGGGCATATTTTCGCGGGGACTATTACTAGCGGGGTTTTCCGTTCCACGGATAACGGTGATAGTTGGGCAGCGGTCAATACCGGTTTGACGAATATTTCTGTAGAGTCTCTTGCTATCAATTCGAGCGGGCATATCTTTGTCGGGACTTTTGGCGGTGGCGTCTTCCGCTCCACGAATAACGGCGATGATTGGACACCCATCAATAGCGGTTTGACGAATTTGGATATCCGGTCTCTTGCCATCAATTCAAAAGGGGATGTCTTTGCAGGAACGCAAAGAAGCGGCGTCTTTCGGCATTTGGCGCCGCCGCCTATTGTTCCAAACCTTAAACCCGAGGTCGCCGCTTCGCAGTTCATCGGCGGCGAATTTTGGGTGGATGTCGCTCTCGACACCGTTGAGAATTTGTTTGCTGTCAGCTTTGATTTAAACTACACCAATACAAATTTCGTGGATGTGGTCACGCCGACGAGCAGCAACGTTATTCCGGGGCCGTTGTTGGGGAATGACGTTGTTTTCTTGCCGAATGTTGATGAAAGCGCCGGCAAAGTCAGCATCGGCATCAGCCGCAAAACCGGGCAAGCCGGCGTCACCGGCAGCGGCGTCGTGGCGCGGGTCAAATTCACCTCACTCATCAGCACGCCGGCAGGAACGTCCGTCGTGTTCTCGTTGAGCCAAGTAACGGCGAACGATCCGGCCGGCGCGCAAATCAATTTAACGACGCGCAACACGACGACCACAATTATCGGCGTCAACGTGTGGCCGGGCGATACCAACAATGATCAAATCGCCAACCAGGCTGATGTGTTTCCCATCGGCCTGTATTGGAACAAGACCGGTCCGGTTCGGCAAAATGCTTCCACGAATTGGACGCCGCAGATTGCTTCGCCGTGGACGCCTATCGCCGCCACGTACGCGGATGCCAACGGCGACAGCGTGGTGAATCAAAGTGACGTGATTTCGATTGGATTGAATTGGGGCAAGACGCATGCTTCGACGGCGCTCAGCACAGGTGATCGCGAAAAGCCAACGGTGAGCCAAGTGACGGCGGCCACTCTCAGCACGGCGATTAGCGGCAACACCAATCCCAATCAGGATTTTGAGATCGAGGTGCGGGTCGATCAAGTTGCCAATCTCTTCGGCCTCTCGTTCGAGTTGTTGTATTCGCCAACGACCTTGGTTGAGCCGCAGAGCGTTGACGCCGGAAGTTTTTTGGGCAGTGATATCGTTTTCATCTCGAACGTTGACAAGAGCGCCGGCCAGATCGGCATTGGCGCCACGCGCAAAGCCGGTCAAGGCGGCGCCAGCGGCGCCGGCGTCGTTGCGCAAATCAAGATGCATGTGTCGGCGCAGGCGCAAGTCGGGCAAGTCGTTACTTTAACGCTGCAAAATGTCGCGGCCGTCGATTCGGCCGGCCAGTCGATTGCAATGAGCGTCATGGACCAGTCGCTCGTGCTCGATGTCAAGTCAAAACAAAATGAGAACATGCCGGCAGCGTTTGCGTTGTATGCGAATGTTCCGAATCCGTTCAATCCTTCCACCACGATCAAGTATGATTTGCCGCGGCAGGCCGAAGTCAAGCTGGAGATTTTCGACATGCTGGGCCGGCGCGTGCGCACGCTGGTGAATCAACATCAGACTGCCGGGCGGCATGCGATCGCCTGGGATGGGCGCAACGAGCAAGGCCAAGTCGTTGCGAGCGGCGTTTACATCTATCAACTGCGCGCCGTTCCTTCGACAAGCTCGGGACAAGCTTTCACGCAGAGGCGGCGGATGGCGCTGGTGCGGTAAATCCGGAGTAATGGAGTATTGGAGTGCTGGATAGTTGGATTAATGAAATTCCAGCACTCCAAAAATCCATTACTCCAGTAATCCAATAATTCTTTCATTTCAAATCACTCGATTTCAGGAGGTGTGTGATGAAACGTAAAAAAATTTTAACGAGGCTGGTGGTTTGTCTGTTTTTGACTTTTGGTTGCCACCAAGCGTTTGCACAAGCCAATTTTTGGGAACAAACAAGCGGGCCCGGGGGAGGAATTGTTCAATCTTTGGCCTTCAACTCAAGTGGGCACATTTTCGCCGGAACAATCGGCGGCGGCGCTTTTCGCTCCACCAACAATGGCGATAGTTGGACAGTGATCAATACCGGCATTCCCTTTATCGGCTCGGGGAATTCTTATATCTATGCCTTTGCTTTTAATGCAGCCGGGCATATTTTTGCGGCGACTGGTGATCGGGTTCTGCGCTCCACGAATAACGGCGATAGTTGGACGCGAGTGAGCGCCGGCTTGACGAGCAATTTAATCAATGCACTTGCTATTAGTCCGAATGGGCATATTTTTGCTGGCAGCACGGGCGGAGGGATTTTCCGCTCTACTGATAACGGCAACAATTGGAGCGCCGTCAATACCGGTTTAACGAATCTCAATATCGGCTCTCTGGTGATCAATTCGAATGGGCACATTTTTGCGGGGAGTGCCAACGGGGTCTTTCGTTCCACCGACAACGGCGGGAATTGGACCGTAGTCAATACCGGCTTGACAAATACGAGTATTCGGTCTCTCATCATCAATTCCAGTGGGCATCTTTTTGTGGGAACTCCAAGCGGCATCTTTCGCTCTACGGATAACGGCGGCAGTTGGACGGTGATCAATGCCGGGTTGACGTCTACAAATGTCAACTTGCTGGCGATTAGCCCAAGTGGAGAGATTTTAGCGCTGACGGTTAGTTCCCAATTTTTCCGCTCGTCCAATAATGGCGACAATTGGACGCAACTCAACACCACGGGTCTGACAAACCGGGACGTCAGGTCGCTGGCAATCAATGCGAATGGACATCTTTTTGTCGGCACCTACGGAGGAGTCTTTCGTTCCACGGATAACGGCAGCACTTTGGCGCCAGTCAACACCGGTTTGACGGCAAATTTCGTGAACGCGCTTGCGATTAATCGGAATGAGCATGTTTTTGCGGGAACGATTAATGGCATTTTCCGCTCGCTGGATAATGGCGGAAATTGGACGCAAGTTTATCCCGCGTTCGCCTTGTCACTTGCCATCAACACCAGCGGCCATATTTTTGCAGGAATAGCAGGTGTTGGGGTCGTCCGTTCCACAGATAACGGCAATAGTTGGAGGAACGCCAACGCCGGTATCTCAAACACCAATGTCCAGGCTCTCGCCATCAATGTTAGCGGGCATCTTTTAGCCGCTAACGGTTTAGGCGTTTTTCGCTCCATCGATAACGGCGAGAATTGGAGCGCCGTCAATAACGGCTTAACAAGCCTTGACATTCGAGCTTTTGCCATCAACTCCAGCGGGCAAATTTTTGCAGGATCGTTTGCGGGCAGCGTCTTTCGCTCCACCGACAATGGCGACACTTGGATTTCCGCCAGCAGCGGTTTGACAAATTCCAGCGTTTATGCCCTGGCCATCAATGCCGCTGGAGATATTTTCGCGGGAACTGTTGGCGGAATTTTCCGCTCCACGGATAATGGCGGCAATTGGGCGCGCCTCAATACGGGTTTAACGACTTCTTTTGTCGCCTCTCTTGCGATCAATTCACGCGGGCATATCTATGCGGGGACCTTTGGTAGTATTGGCGGGGTCTTCCTTTCCACGAATAACGGCAACTCATGGACGCAAGTCAGCACCGGTTTGACAAATCCTCTCGTCGTGTCTCTCGCCATCAATTCAAAAGGGGATATTTTTGCGGGAACACAAGGCAGCAGCGTCTTTCGACATTTGATGCCTCCGCCGCCGGTTCCGAACTTCAAACCTGAGGTCGCCGCTTCGCAGCTCATCGGCAACGAGTTTTTCGTGGACGTCGCTGTTGACACGGTTGAAAATCTGTTCGGCGTCAGCTTTGAATTGAATTATACCAACACCAGTTTCATTGACGTGGTGACACCCACGAACGATAACGTCATGGCCGGGCCCTTGTTGGGAAATGATCTCGTCTTCATCTCTAACCTCGACGAAGCCGCCGGCAAAGTCGGCATTGGCATCAGCCGCAAAGCCGGGCAAGGCGGCGTCACCGGTCGCGGTGTCGTCGCGCGCATTAAATTCAAATCGCTGGACACCACGCCGGCAGGAACCGCCGTTGAATTTTCGTTGAGTCAAGTCACCGCCATTGATCCGGCCAACATGCCCATCAAGATCATGGCCGTCAATGCCACGACGACGATTACAGGCTTGACGGTTTGGCCGGGCGATACCAACAACGATGGCAGAGTCAATCAAGCCGATGTGTTGCCGATTGGCTTGCATTGGAATAAAACCGGGCCGCAGCGCCCCAATGCGAGCAACACTTGGCAAGGCCAGCTTGTCGCGCCATGGTCACCGGAAGCGGCCACCTATGCCGATGCCAATGGCGACGGCGTGGTCAATCAAGGCGACGTCTTGCCGATCGGATTGAATTGGGGGAGGACGCATACTTCGACGGCGCTCATGGTTGGAGGCGCCGGCAACACCTCGGCCGTGAGCACGGCGGGCGCCGCCAACCTCAGCGTCGAAATCAGCGGCGAGGGCAAGCCGAATGAAGAAATTTGGCTCCAAATAAAAGCCGAGCGCGTCACTAATTTGTTCGGGATTGCATTCGAGCTGCAGTATTCGCCGGATATGGGCGAGCTGCTGGCGGTGGAGCCGGGAAATTTTCTCGGCGAGGAAATTATTTTCTTCCCGAACATCGATCGGAGCGCCTCCAAGCTCAGCCTCGGCATCTCGCGCAAAGCCCCCTTCGAGGGCGTGAGTGGTTCCGGCGTCGTCGCGAGAATCAAGATGCGAAAAGCAACGAATGCGCCAGTCGATCAAACCGTCTCCGTCACTTTGCAAAATGTGATGGCCAACGATCCTTCCGGCGCGCCGATTATGATTAAAGCGATGGGCCGCTTGGAAGAAGCCCAAACAACCGAAAGCGCGCCAACGGTCTTTGCGCTCCACGCCAACTCGCCGAATCCGTTCAATCCATCGACGACGATCAAATATGATTTGCCGCAAACGGTTGCCGTCGAGCTTCAAATTTTCGACAGGCTCGGCCGGCGGGTGCGCACGCTGGTGAATCAATTGCAACCGGCTGGGCGCTATGCGATCACGTGGGATGGCCGCAACGAATTGGGTCAAGCTATCGCCAGCGGTGTGTATTTCTATCGCCTTCGGGCCGGAGAATTTGCGCGGACGAAAAAGCTGACAGTGGTCAAATAGGCCGCGCCCCGTGAAGGTCAAATGGCTGAGATTTTTCAAAGGAAATCAAAGGAGGTGTGCGATGAAACGCGAGAGGTTTTTCATGTTGTATGTAATCGGTCTCGCCCTGTTGTTGGGCGGCAAGGGCGTTTTCGCGCAGGCCATTTACGTGCGAGAGGTACGCGTGACCGGAGAGGGCGACTCGATTTTCGGTCCGTCTCTGGAATTAGAAGTCCATGTGTACGAGGTTATCAGCCAGGACAGTGCCCGATTTCTCGGCTGTTCCGGGGACAACCAGGGGCTCCGCTTTGTCGATGTGTCTGACATTCATTATGTTGGATTGAGCGGATTCTTTCAAAAGCCCAGTGGCGGAAACCTTACTTTAGCCGACGTCGAAAACAAGGATATCTAGACCTTGCTGAAAAACTCAAAAAGCGAAAAGCGTCTTTTGCTGCGGGGCGTTTCATCGTTATATTGAGTCATCGAAGTGCACGCTTTTTTTCGGGAGGCCTTCAGAT
>Ga0247727_10016749_pt1 | contig 11774 bp, 9 predicted proteins | sample WisWelCaveWW1625_FD_202498 | JGI IMG/M metagenome (GOLD analysis project Ga0247727, IMG submission 202498) | Biofilm microbial communities from Wishing Well Cave, Virginia, United States - WW16-25 | ecosystem: Environmental > Aquatic > Deep subsurface > Groundwater > Cave microbial mat | place...
CAGCAGGAGAGGTGTCATAGCTTCCCTTCCGACACGGCCCTGCTATGATAGACGCTCAAATAACTGACTGAAAATAACTATAAAAGGCCGAACAGCTTCAAAATAAAACAAGCTGTTCGGCCTTTGTTTTTTCATTTTTTGTCTTGGTTCCGACAAGAGTTTTCATCCGTTCATATTGTTTATCGGTTATCTGCATAACCCGGACGCTGCCTTTTTCTGGTAGATTGGTATGAAGGCGTTGAAGATGTTTGTCCGCCCGATCCTGACCGTTGCAAATGCGTCCGTAGACTGAAAGCTGTAGCATCATGTAACCGTCTTTGAGAAGAAAATTCCGGAAGCGCACGGCAACCCGGCGCTCCGGTTTGGTTTTGACGGGAAGATCAAAAAAAACAAAAAGCCACATGAAACGATCCTTTGCCGCGCTCATTCTCCATCGGCCTCGCGCAGTCCGGCGGCCAGTTCCGGCATTGGCAACAATGCAGCGCTCTTGCCCTCAATAGCCGCTACCAGTCCCGCCGCCATTTTGTCGCAGGCATTGGTTAGCGTATGTGCCTGTCCTTCTATCCGGCACAGGATATTTCCCATGTTGGCAAGTTTCTGCCTGATGGCGGACGGCAGGCTGTCTTCTTCAGGTTTCAGAAGGTTGTCCTGTTTCATGGCGCGGACATCCCGATCCACAAACGGACGAAAAACTTCCATGATATCGTCAGTTAGATTAAAGGCGTTCAGTTCGCTGTCATGGTGAATACCGAAGGCGGGAATAAGTCCGTAAGCAACTTGTGAACGCGCGACGAATGCGCGTACCACAGCATAACCGTAGTTGAGGGCGGCGTTTACGGCATCATTCCCGCCGCGCCGGAAATCCGTTCCCATCAGTCGCGGCCAGTAGTCACGCGCCGCTTGCGCCTCGATGTTATCCGGGTCGCCGGATTGCACACGGTCTGCCAGTGCATAAATGCGTTTTGCCTCATCCTCCCCCGCTGCCGCTGCAAGGCAAAGAGCCTGATTGCTGATTTTGGTTTGCACAATGCGTTGCCACAGCCGCTTACGCAGTGGTTCCGACCACGATTGCTGAATGTGAGCAACCCGGCTTTGTCGTGAATGAGGCTGGAAAGGAATCAGAACGCCATTCGGCGTATGGGTTCGATCACAGGTCAGAACAGCCACGCCTTGTTCCTGACAATGCGAAAGGAGGGCCGAGGTTAGGGTTATTTGCGGAGATTCAAGAATAAGCGCGGTAATATCTTCGACAGGAAGGGTGTAATCCCCATCGTCATTCTCCAGCCGCAACTGTCCTTTCGACAGACTCAGTTTCGCCGGATTCTGAATCATCACGCTGCGCCAAGCCAAGCCTTAATTCCTTCTTAATTCTGTGTCTGTTACCAAAGTAATCCACAGAATACCTTTCAAAGGCTAATAGGCTCTTAACGCCAAGACTTCCTCTCACCCCATCATTTCCGAAAGATGGGTCGTTGTCATGCGCCCGTATGGAGATTGATACCGTATTCCTATTCATATCCACAAAATACCCCATTAATTCTTCATCTTTTTTAACTACTCTTATGAGATCGTTTTTATGAACGCTGAAACAGAAATCAAAGGCGGAATCAATTTCAACCCATTCATTTTCGTTGCCGCCGGATACAGCAACTTTGTTTGGCAGTTCTTTCCGGGCGAAGTGATGAACGTAAATGGGACACAAGTAAAATTCAGATTTCCCTTTTTTATTCGGCTTAGAAAATACATCTACCCGCACCATGTCGCCGTTGCTGGCAAGACCTTCATTAATCTTAATGCCGCTTTTTTCATTGGTGACGACGCGCACGGAATTTATGCGCGGTCCCTGTTTTAAAGGATCATTGGTAGGCATGTAAATCGGTTCGGCAAAGGCTTTGTCTGCTTTGCCGCCGTGTTGGTCAAGGCGCTCCTTCAGCAGATTGTAAAGTTTTATATTACGGTTCTTATCTACCAGATCTTCCAGTGTTTTTAGGCTAAGATCCGTCAGTTTTGTGCGCTGGATAATCTTTCCATCAGATTTACGGATGCTGCGGATGGTGTCTTCATGCGCTGCTCCGGTGATTTTTCGAACCGGCATGCGGGATACAAAAACCCTGCCCACGGCGGCTTTCGCTTCATCCCTGAATGTATCCCACGGCTTGGGTGGATAAGGTCTTTCAGCCGGATTTTTTACCCGCGCCTCATATTTGTTCCAGTTCGCTAAATCTTGAACCTGTTTTTGCGTTGAGCACGCCAAAACAATGGCATCAAGAGCATGATGGCGGTCATTGCGCCGGTCTTTGTCTGGGAAGCCCCATGCACCACGCAGATGCGCGGTCAGCATACCATTGCGAGTCTGCACCCGACTTCCTTCGCCTAGGGCCAACGACTGTTCCAGATGGTTTTTCAGTAGCCGCGCCATATAGCGCGTGTCGTTCAGGGCGCGGTCTTTCCATTTTTTGGCTTTTTCTTCATCAAAATCTTCTATCAGAATATTCTCAGCTTTTCTCGGCGGCAATTGCCGCGAAAAGGCGGTCAACGCATCAAGATTTTTTCCCGTTCTTTTGAAATATTCTACAGGCGTATCGTTTCTCTTGTTTTGGTTTTCGTCGGTTAGGCACAGAACCTTGTTCATATAGGAATCATTCCATGACCGGCTGTAAGGGATAATGTGATCTATTTGTGTTGCCACGGAATCGCGCAATGCTTCGGGAGTTATGTAGGTGCCGGAATAGGGGCAAAAGCAGTCCTGCTCCTTCCAAAGACGGTATTTTAAAATATCTTCGCCTGTAACATTGTCCGGAATGATACCGAGAATTTCGGCAATATGCGTCTTCGCTTCTTCGCGGTACGACTGGTTCTTTTTCTGTTCCCGCTCTATGTCCTTGCGGTCTTGGAAATTGCGGCCAACATCCCGCGCCAGTTCAATGATAATCGTTTCGGGCATGTCGTGTTCACGGATAATGGCATTGATAACTTTACGAGTCTGCGCCAAAGCGCGGTTGACTACAGGATTGCGGATATCGTCAAAGGGCGGGACTTTTCCCAGACCCTTGTTCTCTTTCCGACTATGATCGTATCCAGCTTCCTTACACGCCTTGTCGTATGTCATTCCCGTCCGCATATGCGGCAGGATATCGCCGATGGCTTTCAATGAAAGATCGACGGTCTTGCTGAAGTTTGTGATGGTTGAGAGATTTTTGATCTGTTCTTTGTCCAATTCCAGAGTCGTCAGCATTTCATCAATTTGTTTCGGGTCTTCGTAGAAAGACAGTACACGGGCGATTTCATCCAGTTTGTCCCGGTCTTTTCCCGCCCATTTTTGCCAGTCGGCAGAACTGCCAGTTTCTAGAGCGCTTTTTAAGGCGTGATATCCGGGCAGCTTAAGAAAATCGCTTTTCTCCGCTGCATCACGGATTTTTCCCCAACTATTGTCCTCATCCTTAATTTTACGGTAGCCGATGTTAAAGCGTTCCTCATCGGGCAAATCCAGTTCTTTCCGGGCTTGTTTATAACTGACGCTTTTAAGCGCGTGTGCTTTTTCTGCCAGCCGGTTCTTTTCATCTTGCGTCAGGAAGCGCTCATTGCCTTTCATATCTCTGATTTTTGCATTGTTCAATTTTGACCATAGAATGAACAACTCCGCTGTATATGAAAATTTTGGGGCGCGCTTTTCACCTGTCAGGTAGCAATCGCCAACCAGATGTTCAGAAGATTGCAGCGGTCTTTGATAAAAGGCGGTTTCTGCATATTCTTTTTGCAGTTTATCGGAGGCGTTTTCATTGCCAAATTTTCGTTGTGCCGTAAATATCTTTCTTATTTCCTCGCGCAGCAAATCGCGGGTAACGAACCGCTCATAAGAACCATCGCCGTTGCGCTTCTTTGGTAATGCAGCTAGATACGCGCCAACTGTGGAAGCGTTGGCGCGGGTCATGGCTTCCTGCAATTCTTTTGCGCCGCTCAAAGCCTTTTTGCCTTCCGTGTCATTCGGCTCTGCGCTCTTACGGTTGGATTGAAAACCTCGGCTTTTGGCGATATGGAACAGAACGCGGGAAAACTCCGCATCGGTTAATTTTCTCTCCAAGGCTTCTTTACGCAATTCCCAAACGGTTTTTCCGGGCGGCGCGGCTTCCGGCGCATCGATAGCTTCGATATCTTTTAATCCGTGTCCTGCCAATAATGAACGTATGGCTTTTTTGCGAACGGCTCGCCGGTGGATGACGCGCCGCATTCCGCGCTTTGTACGACGCGGGGTGGCTAAAGATGCCCCGGTTTTGGGGTTTTCGGCGGCTTCAAATATATGGGCGCCGCAAAACAAAATGTTCTTGTTGCCAAGATTGATCCCCGCAAAGCCGACCGAAGCAATGCCTATATCAATCCCTAAATTATAAGCCATTTAAATATCCCCCATAATTGGTATTGACTCAGAAAACCGGGCGTTGCAATCTTTTTCCGAACTCAAAGCATGGCCGTGTCGGAAACGTTGCTATGATAAGGTGTCGAAAGACACCGCAGAGTTTCTGCCCCCGCTGGAGTAATCTTGCGGGGGCATCTTTATTATCTGATATTCCAGATAGGGCGCTTTTCCCAATTCGGCATAAAACCCATTCTATCTTTCGGAATGGCTGGATATTCATTCATCAAGTCTTTCAATTTTTCAGCCCATCGGGATTCCGGCGATACACGGTGCATCAAAACATTGAGCATGGCAGCTTGCGCGTAAAAGAGAGTATTAGGGTTAAAATCGGCCTCCATTATCTTTGGAGGCAATGGTTTGAAGGTAAAAACCCGATTCCATAGCCGGGAATGATGGGCGCACAGATTACGGATGATGGTTGTAGCGTGCAGCCACGATTTCAGCACCGGAACGCCTAGATTAAGTTGGTCGGCAATTCTTTTCTGGTCGGCGTGAGGCAACCAAGCAAAAACCAGCGATACCGTACCCAATGTCAGAGCTTCAAAGACCATCCATAACGGAGGCATGGCGGGGCTGTCATAGGTTTCATAGTAATGCCGGATAGCGGTGTTTCTAACCTTGTCGCGGGCTTTGCCGTGGTCGGTGTCTTTCTGTATCGTTTTCAGGAAGGCGTCGAAATCAAAGCGTTCCATGAAGTGGTCGCGGTTCATGTACCAGTGGGGGCCGTAAGGGACGCACGTTTCATTGACGATTATACCTTTCATGGCAATCTCGATGCGTTCCACGGCATCCATGACCAGCAGGCGCAGCTTCCGGTCGAAGGTATAAATATCCAGAACCTGATCGAATGTTGTGCCGGGCGTGAATTGATGATGGCTGCCGGTTCTGTCGCCGCGCTGGAAATGCAGCATGTAACCTGACAGGCGATAGTAGCCTATGTTTTTGAGATAATGCCTTGCCCGGTTTTCATCGGGAATCACTAAGCCCCGCTGCTTGAGCAGGGCGATTTGCTCATCCAGCGGCAACGGTCTTTTATCGAATGTCCAGCTTGATTCAGGCATGAAAAAACCCGCCGGGGTGCGCTTCCATGAGAGGCGTGGCGGGTGTTGTTACCCTTAATATTGCCTCTCAGACATTAAATTTCAACTAAAATCGACGCGATTCCGTAAAATTTATAAACCGCTCCCCCGTTTTCTGCGTTCCTTCCCTCATATGGTTAAGTATTCCAATTGGATCAGCCAGATAAATCCCCTTAACTTTTTACCGTGTCTGGCCGAGAAAAGCGAGGGTTCAATATTCTTTTCTGCTTGGGTCGACCACGCATCCGCGTAAAAATATCCCGCACAGGATAAGATCGGGGACAGCGGCCTATATTTTCATAATTACAGACACTTGCCCCCCGTGTTTTAGTGTGGTACATCGGCTCACGCTCCGCATCATGCTGTTATTACGTGGTTATATACGGTTCTTTAATCCTCCTCCGGCAGAATAGAAAGTAAGGGAAAAAAGTCTCAAGGGCGCACTTATGCAATTAACCATGCGTTAAGAAACACGCCACGGTTAATAGCCGCGATCCCTCAGTGACCTGACGGGGCCGGGATGGGCCAGAGGGAAGCAAGGAAGTGAAGGCCGGTGTCCGATCTGCGCGGCCCACCGGAAGGCAAGGAAGGAAGAACAGACAAGGCCGGGTCGTCGCGGCAACGCCGCTACAGTGTTCGCCCCGGTTGTTCCCGCTACGCGGGAAGGGGTGGCCTGCCGGCACCCCCCAGGAAGGAAAGTAGCAAGGCCGGGAATTGCCCTTTGGCGGGCGATCCCCGGAACAAAGAAAGAGGCCGCGCCATGCCGTTGTTATGAGCGCGACCCGTACAGGGCGGGGGTGTTTGACATGGCTATCTGCCATATCAATCTCAAGACCATATCGCGGGGCAAACGCCGCAGCGCGACCGGCGCGGCTGCCTACCGTTCGGGCAGCAAGATAAAGGACACAAGCAACCGGCGGCGGTTCCGGGACGGGCCGCGCCGGGCAACCGAGGCAGCGGCTTACCGTTCCGGTAGCGCCATAGTCGACGAGGGCGGCGACGATGGCCGGGGGAAAAAGCGCGGCAAGGGCAAGGTTCACGACTACCGGAACAAGCTGGGCATCCTGAGACTGGCTATCATGCTGCCGGGGGGTGCGCCGTGGGAGTGGACGGACCGCTCTACCCTGTGGAACGCGCAGGAGGACGTGGAACCCCGCTGCAACAGCGTTGTCGCCCGCGAGTTCGATATGGCCGTGCCATGCGAGTTGCCCGATGACGAGAAATGGGGCATCGGCACCGACATGGCGCAATATCTGATCGACAATTATCGCGTGGGGGTGGACATCTGTAAAGGGGTAACGCTTCCCCACATTGTCCCGCACCGAGTCGGCAAACACATCGATATGAGTCTCCAAAGGCAGATGGTCTTTTCCTTGGATGATTTCTTTATAGCCTCTGATCCAAATCGCCCGCAGTTCTTCGGTGCATTCTATCATGGCCTTGTCGACCGCATCTTTTTGCGCCGGTGAGAGCGAATGTTTCCCTTTCCCGCAGCATTTTCTGTATTTCTTCTTGCTGCCACAGGGGCAGTGAGCATTACGGTCGATTTCGCCGGTTTGTGTTTCTTCGCCCATGAAAGCCCCTGACCCAATATTAGCCGATCAAAATGAAATCGTCTTGTTTGTAGCCTCCAAACCGATAGAATTGAATGTGATTTGTGAAGCGGATTCGCAGATTTTTGAATTTTTACTACACAGCCCATACACAGGCGAAAATGGCCGATAATAACCTTTTTAAATCAAATGCTTATTATTGGCACTAACTCCCGCCGGGGTGACGTGTTGGGTTTGCCTCTAATACATCCGTAATGATCACGACAGTATCGGATTCATTAACGTCCCTGTCTTTCGCCGATTTCACGATCGGCTGGAAGCGCTTCAGAGCATTTTTAATTCTGTCTGTGGCTTTTGAAGAAATAGAGGCCATTTTCTATTATCCCTTGTAAGGAATTTTCCAAAACTACTTTAAATAGCACTTTAGTCTGCATAAAGCAGTAGCAGCAAGTAAATTTTAAACTATTGAAAAAACAGCGTTTTACGCTGCTATTTTCGCTTTTACTTCCGCCCATTCCCGGGCGAATACATCGCGCGGCGGCAGGTAAAGCCCCTGCACGTAGTGGATGTTCGGATGGTGGGAGAGAATCTGCCCGGCATGCTCGGCGCTTTTGACGCCCTCGGCAACGATCAAGGCATTGGGCAATGTTGCAGCAATTAATGTCATCACATGGTCGAGGGAGTTCTTGTTTTCGGGATGCGCCATCACCGATTTGCGGTCCAGCTTGACGAAATCGGCGATTTCCTCGAACTCGGACAGGCGGAAAATATCATTCATCGACAGGCCGACATCGTCAATCGCGAAGCCGATTTTCAGCCTGCGGCAAAGATCCAGCACGCGCTTGCTCATGATTTCCGAAGGGCCGCTTTCATGGATTTCAAAAATGATCTGGCGGTTTTGCGGCAAATTCATCGCCTCGATTCTCGGCAACACGGCCTTGATGAATTCCGCATCGCGCAGCGAACGTCCCGAGACATTGACGGAAACCTGCGCTTCGTCGCCCGCCAGAAATTGCTGCAGGGCGCAGAGCACGAGAACGGTATCCAGTTCCGCCGCCATGCCGTTGTTATAAAACGCCATGACGGCAGGATAGGGCGGCAGCGCCGCGCCCTTTTCGTCTCTCAAACGCAGCAACATTTCGCCGAGCCCGGAAAGCGCCGCATCGTCATGCACGACATGCCAGGGCTCGATGCCGAAAATGGCGGATTTCTGCGACACGGCGCGGTCCAGCGCCTTCAGCGCCGCCGCACCATAACGCGCAGCATCCTGCTGCGCCAGGTCATCGGCGTTTTTTTCAAAATTTTCGATTTTGAGAGAGAGGGATTGAATACGGCGCAGCAATTCGGGATCAGGAACGCTCAAATTTTATAGCCCCTCGCGCTGCATCGCCCATTTCACGCGGAATTCGTTGTCGGGCATCACGCCGTAAACGACGAGTTGTTTTGTCTTGCGCGGGCGGCTGTCTTCGCCGAGATACACGCTGTCCTCTAACTTCAGCACGCCGCCGGACTGGTGGAAGCGCCAGCCGATGCCGGAGGGAAGGCGCAGCAAAGCTTCGTCGCCCTCCTCGCCGATGAGAGAAACCATTACGCGCGGATGGATGTGGAAGCGGATGGCCACCTCGACGGGTTTTGCGGGCGATACCTGCGCCGTCAGAACGTCTTCGCCGCGCAGATCATGGCCCTGGTCGGAGAGATACAGGCGGCGGCGGTGTTCGACACCGTTCAGCAGACCATAGCCGTCATGCGAGGCTTCTAACAGGCAGGATTCCTTGGTTTCCTCGCGCACAGCGCTGACGACGCGCGGCTTGCGGGCGAAATGGCCGTCATCGCGGATTTCGCAGGCGTTGCGATTGTCCAGCGTGACCGTGTTGTGGGCGGGCGTCGCGCGGAGCGCATCGCGCCAGTCGGCGGAACTTGTGTGTGTGCCGCAGGAAACGAAAATCCGTTCCTTGCCGTAGGCCATTTCAAACGCCAGCGGTGCAGCATGGGAGTTGATATCGTGCGGGCGCGGCGGCGTGCGGCCGCAATCAAGCATAATGAGCGTGCGGCCTTCGGTGATTTTTTCAAAGCCCGCGCAAGGCAGCGTGCTGATCCCCTTGCCACGGACATTGGCCTGCTCAAGAACGGCCTCGAGCAATTCTTTCGGGCCCTCTTGCGAGCCATGGAACACGGCAAGCCCGCCATCGCCGTAGCGGAAAAAGCGCAAGGCCGCGCCGAGATTATCAATCGCATGCTGCACGGTTTCGGGCAGCGGGTAACCCGCAGCATTCAGCGCCGTGCGGATATCGAGGAAAATCTGCAGCGCCTGCAGATGCTGCAAAGGCGAGCGGGAAATATGCGCGCCGTCGCGCAAAATCTGTTTGGAAATTTCGGCGTTGAACTGGCTAAGGGCCTGTTCAATCCACGCTTCCCTGCCTTCGAAAGCGAGACCGGCATAAAGCAAACCCTTGATGGCTTTGAGCAGTTTCACGCCGGACATGTCGCCCGGAAGAGTGCGGCTGAGATGGCGCGCCTGCTTCATCAGCGAGTCGAAGAAAATATCCTGGAAATCGGGGCCGGCGGCCTCGACGAAGAATTCGAAATAGGAAATCCACATGGCGATGCGCGAACCGCACATATCGCCGCGCCATGCAATCGGGCTCCAGCGCGGGTGATAGTGAATCCAGCTTTCGGTTAGCCAGCGCGCCTGTTGCCGCGCTTCTTCGCCGCCTAAAGTGCGCAGATCGCGCAGCCATTCAAAACCATGCATATGGTCTAACCACGCCGTGTCGACACCGATCGGTTCCCAGCAGCCGCCGCGCAGGGAAAGCTGATCGCCCGACAACGCGAACGCGCCGTCACACAGCCAGCGCCCGGTCTCGGTGTTGCCCGGCCATGGATCGACAGGCTTGACGATAAGGCGGTCCGGCGCTTCGCCCTTGAGGCTCCAGTTGTAGAGCACCGTGTTGCAGGCCATCTGGCTGGCATTTTTGCGGATTTGTCTGATCAGATTCATCGGCATGATTTATCCTCGGAGCGATTTGATGTGTGCAGCATATTTCGCGGGGCCGTCTTTAAAAACGGATGTGCCCGCAACCAGGACATCGGCGCCCGCAGCAATCGATTGCTGCGCCGTTTCAGGTGTAATACCGCCATCGACTTCGAGATCGATTATGCGACCGGACGCATCGATCATCTTGCGCGCGGCCTTGATTTTATCGAAGACCGGAATGAAGCTCTGCCCGCCATAGCCGGGATTCACCGTCATGATGAGGATAAGATCCAGCATCGGGATGACTTCGCGGATGCTTTCGATAGGCGTGGATAGGTTAAGTGCCACGCCGCATTTCACGCCATGACCCTTGATCGCCTGTAATGTTCTGTGCAAATGCGGTCCGGCCTCAACATGCGCGGTGATGATGTCGGCGCCAGCATCAACAAATGCGGGGATCAGGTGATCGACCGGCGCGACCATCAGGTGGACATCGAAAACTTTTGTGCTGCGCGGACGCAGATGTTTCACCACCGGCGCCCCGAAAGTCAGGTTTGGCACGAAATGCCCGTCCATGACATCGATATGGATGTAATCGGCCCCGGCGGCGTCAATAGCCTGGACCTCGTCGCCCAGCGTGGCGAAATTGGCAGATAGAATAGACGGGGCAATGCGAACGGGCTGTTGCGGCATGCGCTATGATTCATTTGGGTATGGATGAAGCGGTGAATAAGGACTGGATAACAAGTGGATAACTCTGTGAACAAACACAGTATTACCAATACTATATCAAATTCCCGCAGATTCCAGCAAATAGCGCATTTTATTGCCTTTCCAAACGACCGCCTCTCCCCCACGAAGAAAAATTAATTATATATTTCAATGATATAGACAAAAATAAAGCCTCAAAACCCCCGTTTAGGGTAATATTAAGGAAACCCAGATAGTCTAAAACCGGGATATTACGTGGGTGTATTCGTGGTTTCAGGAAACAAAAGCGCCGGTCCGGTCAAAGGCTCCGATCATCAATCCGATATTGATGGCTGGCTGATCCGCCATGGCGACACGATCACACGTTTCGTCAACGAAAACCCCAACAACCCGTTCGCAAAAATCCTGGCTTTCCTGGCCGGTATTATTTTTAAAGACGGCGCCGCGGAATTTCCGCCCCTTGAAATCGGCGAAGATCTGCTGAAAAACGCACAGCGCAAACTCAACCCGCTTCACGCCCCGCAGGCTTATTTCGATTCCATCGGCAACCCGGACAAACCCGGCGAAGCCGCGCAGGAAATTGTTACGCGCTACGCCGGATCAAACGAAAAGATCACGCTGACACTCAAGAAATTTATCGACGATCCGGAGACAGGATTTAAAGGCGCCATTTACCTCAACAAACAGGACGGCCACGCCTTCGTCATTTATGGCGGCATGGACATGATGAACGGCATGCAGACGAACGACATGGCGACCATCGCGCAGGCGGGCCTGCGCAAAAAAGTGAACCAGCAATGCGGCCCAGCACAGCAGCTTTATACGGAAGCCCTGACCATGGAAGGGGTGAAAAGCGTCGAAGTTGTCGGCTATTCCCTCGGCGCGATGCTGGCCAACGACATGGCGGCGCGCCTCAGCGCGAAAGCCACGAACATCGCCGATATCGGCCTGCCCGATGTTAAAAACACCGACGGCAAAAGCATGTACACCGACGCGCATTTCGCGAATATCGGCAAGAATGTCGTTGTTTTGAAAATGCCGAA